>OMEB01001324.1_pt1 | contig 9606 bp, 14 predicted proteins | sample 1645311 | NCBI WGS metagenome assembly OMEB01 (sample SAMEA103958119, study PRJEB25191) | human gut metagenome | biome: human-associated habitat [ENVO:00009003]; feature: intestine environment [ENVO:2100002]; material: feces | place: Germany | collected 2013/2015 | reverse complement strand
AACGTGCCGCCCCCGCCGATTTCCGCGCGCATGACGGCCACGGGAGGGAAACACCGACCGGAAAAGCCTCTTCGCAAGCTGCGGCAGCTTGCGAAGAGCAGCCGAGAGGATCAGCCTTGCCGCAGTCTCAGGAAACTCCCCGTAAATCAATCCCATGAATCGCCAAGCCCATTGCATAAGAGCATCAGAAAATTCGTCCATGCACCGCTCTATGCGTCGACCGACACGCCGGTAACGGAACCATCCCCGCAAGGTCAGGTGGAAGTCCCTCAATTTCATTGAGGGCGCACTTACATGTTACCGGTGGTAACATTCAGCGTAAGCGCGCTCTCCCGAGGGGCCACTCCGTGGGGGCCAAGCGTGCGCCGCTTGGATCCGCGCCCCGTCCCGGCGGGGTGCCGGCCACCTCCCCGGTGGAGGGCCAACGGGCCTCCCGGCCCTTTGGATTCCCGGAAAGGAGTACAGTCCCGTGGCGATCTACTCGTTGCACGTGTCGAACGTGAGCCGTGCCGCCGGCTCCAGCGCCGTCGCCTCCTGCTCGTACATCACCTCGCGTCGGATGCGCGACGAGCGCACCGGCGAGGCGTTCAACGGGTTCGGCCGCAGGGAGCGCGTCGAGCATGTATGCACGATGCTGCCCGAGGGCGCGCCCGGCGAGTACCTCGACCCGGAGCGTTTGTTCAACGCCGTCGAGATGGCCGAGAAACGTTCCGACGCGAGGCCCGCGAAGAAGATCATGGTCGCCCTGCCCCGCGAGTTCGACCCCCACGCGCACATCCTCGTCGCCAACCGGCGCATCGACCCGAAGACCGGCAGATGGGCGGCGAAGAGCCGCAGCGAGTTCGCGTTGGACGCCAACGGCCGGCGCATCCCCGTCATCGACCCCGACACCGGACGGCAGAAGATCGGCGCCAGAAACCGCAAGGTCTGGAAGCGCGTCAACGTGAGCAACAACCCCTTGGACTCCAAGGAGTTCCTCGAAAGGCTCAGGCGCGAGTGGGCCGACTCCTGCAACGCCCTGCTCCCCGGATACGCCGTCATCGACCATCGGAGCTTCAAGGCGCGGGGCATCGAACGCATCCCCACCATCCACGAGGGATACGCCAGCCGCGAGATGGAGAAACGCGGCGGCAGGGGCGACCTGTGCGAGGAGAACCGGCGCATCCAGGCCCTGAACCGGCTCCTCGACGCGCTTAGGGCCATGATCGGGCGGCTCTCCGACCAAGCGCAAGGCATCCTGACGGCCGTCAAACGCCGCCAACGGCCCTCAGGCGCGCCACAGGCCCCTTCAAGCCCTGAACCGGCCGAAAGGCCACAGGAACGCCCGCAGGCTCGTGAAACGCCGCCACAGGCCCCGCAGGAACCCCCGAAGCCCATCAGGACGAAAAAGGCGCTCACCGACAGGTTCAAGACACGGCTTGACGAGCGGCTGGCCGAAAACGAACGCAAACAGGCCGAAAAACAGGCCGAACCCGACATGGAGGAGACATGGGACCTCTCCGACCCCGCCGACCCGCTCAACATCGGCATGGGCTGGGGCACGGGAGGCCACGGACTCGGCCTGTGAGAACGCCGGGAACGCAAAGGGCCGGCATCCGAAGACACCGGCCCGAAATTTAGAAAGACATCCTTACCAGCGGGTAACGGATACGCCGTCGACGCCAGAGCCGTCTGCCGTGGCGATGCGCATCCACGGACCAGCTGCGACAGGGGTGTATGTAACTCCGTTGATTGCGAAGGTGATCTGTCCCGACTTATTGCCGGTCGTATAGCTGTTGCGATACGGCCAGGACCCCGTTGCCGTTCCGGTGCCTGCAAACTGCATGTCACCCAAAGTGCTCCCGCCAGCCCAGCATCCAGCATTGGAATCAGCGCATCCACGCGAGACAGTTACCGAATAATCTTCAGCCTCGCTCGGCGGCAGCACGTCCACCAATTCGCCGTTGCTGGAATCAAAGAGAATCGTTGTGCCAGGTTCGCCGACAATCATGTCCCCGCCCGACGGAGTGGTGGTAAGTTCATAGAACGACTCGTCAGTGGTTTCTTGAGCAGATGCCACCGGGACTGCCGTCGACAGGAGCGCCAGCAGAGTCATTGGAACCACTGCCATCTTCAAATGCTTGGTACGTAACATTTTTGCCCCCTTGATTAGGTATGCCAGACGTGCGTCTGACAAGGAAATTATAGCTCTTGGACCTTGGATTGAACAGACCAGTAATGCAAAGGGTTGGTGTTTGAAGACGCCGGCCCCGCATCCGAAGACGCGGGGCCACGGCCCAATCAAAGGGGATGGCGGGTAACCCATCCCGCCGGCATCGGCCATCCCCGAAAAGTCATGCATGCCCGCCTGATCGTAAGGGGGAAGTTAGCAGCGCCTCCGCCGGCGTTTCCATCTTAGCCGATACGATTAGCGTCGTCGATGGACGTCTTGTAGCAGGGACAAAAACCGACCGCCCGGCATCCGCCGGGCGACGCTGCCGCGCCAGTCGCGGCGCGGCCCGAACGAAAGGCGCAGCACATGCGCATGGGTAACAAGGGGCCGCACGGCCGGCCCTGGATATGGCTGATGGCGGTCATCGTCATCTGCCTCGCTCCCGTGATGGATCCCATCGCGGCCGACATCACCGTGACGGCCCTGGCCGTCTGGGCGATGGCATCCAGCCGCCGTTGACGGCGCAACCTGCCGCGGGTCGGAGCCCGCGGCAGGCCCCTTGTTCAGAAAAGAGTCGGCTCGATACCAGGCTCCATCCGATCATCGGGCATGGCCTGTGAATCATGGCTGCGTCTGGCCACCTCGAATGGTGTCAGACCATCGTGGGCCGCCTTATACGCATCCAGTTCAGCCCTGGCTCGTTCCGCCGCAAGTTCACGCTCTGTACGTTCTTCCGCGGCCTTTCTGCGCTCCTGGACACGTTCCTCTGCCTGCACTGCACGTTCCGCATCTTTTATCTGCGCGTCCACTGTGCGAGCAGACGCATGTTCCGCGATGCACGTCTGTGCCACAGTCGGCACTGAGGTCTGTGACGGCCACAACGTCACATACTCACGCCCGCAGGTAATACGAGCCGCCGGATACACCTCCAGCACCTCAGCGACGGCCTGTTTGAAGTTTCTGCGAAACTGGTTCATGGCCGAATCGCTGCCGAACTGGTCATATAGTTTCTGCCACTTGATACTCACACGGTCGTGCATGTTGTAGTAGCGCTTGGTCAGCCACCAATACACATCCAATGCCATCGGGCTTTTGATCTTGGCCACCGTGGGTAGGTCGACCGGCACAGGACTGTCTTGAAGCATGCGCACGTACTCTTTGGACAGTGTCACCCAATTATCGGCTTTCTCCCCACGCTTGAGTGGCTTCGTTTCGTTCAGCCAGTCGATGTGCACGCGGGGAGCCACCACGAACGCCGCCATGTCCGTCTGATTCGGGTCGGTCAGATTGAGAATCTGATACGTGCAGCGGAACAGTCGTTCGAATTGCGGCTTGATAACCTTGAGCTGACGACCACCGACATTGACGTTCAACAGTCTAAGAAAGTCACGGAACGACGAACCGAGGTTCAACGTGCGCGTTTCGGGATTCCAGCAGTCATCACCGGTTTTGATCATCGTGCACGCCCACAGTTCGAACAAACGAGGGTACTTGCCGTACGGCAAACAGTCCGCGCCACAAATGAAATGCACCTCAAGCGAACCATTGCGCTTGACAATCTCGTGCATCTCCTGGCGCCGATACGGCAAAGATACCTGAGCTGCGATCTTGGAGATGAACGCATGTGACATCCAAGGGTCATCACTGGGTACAACTAGCTCTTTAGAATCAGTCATGTAATCACGACTCACTTTCGTGGTTTCCAAGCTCCTGGAGATTGCCGTCTCGCGGGAGCATTTCCTATCTGTGTACTTTGGACACATGTTAGCATGGTGTGTCCAAAGTACACAGATTTTGTGTTTAAAGTACACAGATTTTGTGTGTACTTTGGACACAGATGAGGGGCTTTAAACACAAAATGAGGGGCTTTAAACACAAAATGAGGGGCTTTAAACACACGCATACCCTCTCAGCCCTTGTGGGAGTAGGGCTGAGAGGGTGTCCCAGATAGACAGATATACAGATACTTAGAAAATCGAATTCAAAAAAGTGTGTCCAAAGTACACAGATTTTGTGTTTAAAGTACACTTTCCGTCATCTCCTTGAATTCCCCTTTTGGGTTCTTTTTTAGCTGCTTAGCCCTTGCGGCAGTAGGGCTGAGCGGAACCTGAAACAGTTATAAAAGGATTTAAAAAGGGCCTGCGGCCTAAGGATCGGGAAAATCATTGGTCGGAGTCGTCGCTGAAGCGCGGCTGTGCCGGCCTGTAATGCTGGTTCAGGGCCTGACCGAGCTCGTCGATGTGAGCGAGCAGGATTCCGGCGGTTTCCGGCTCCGAGCCCTCGACGTCCGCTATGAGCTGCCGCCGTGTCCGTGCGATGCGTTGCAGGTATTCCATGGACTCCACCCTATCCGTCCGAATCAGATCCCGTAGGAGGACGTTCCGGACTCGCCGGCCGGGGCGTCGGGCTCCGGACCCGGCAGCGTGACGCCGGCGTCACGCGCCCACACCCGCAGCTCGTCGGCGTGGGCGCCGAGCGCGCCCAGGAGCCGCCGCCGGTTCCCCTCGTCGCCCCAGACCTCCTCGTCATAGCCCAACGCGCCGTCGCTGGCCAGAATGCCGCCCAACTGGATGAGCAGGTGCGTCCTGCGCCTCCTCGACCTCGATCTGCAAATCGGCGTGACGGATTTCCATGGTGGCCTCCCTAAGTGCTGTGTTCGCGTTTCAACGTTTAGCGTCAGTCGAACAGTGGCACATCCACAAGGCTGTTGGACGCGCTTCCATGGCCTGCCACGTTGCGCGCGTCCATCCGGCAGGCCATGCACCGTTCGGCCGGCAGGGAGCCGTCCAGGTGCCCTCTCGCGGCCGCCACGTCGAAATCCCCGGTCCACCAGACCTCGCCCCAGCCCCTGACCTCCACCAGGTGCGGCGAGACGGACTCCAGCGATCTTCTGGCCGTGTCCTCCCGCACGGACCGGCTCAGGTCCACGCGCGGAGCTCCCTTGCCGCCGGGCACCCTCTCCGGATCGAACTCAAACTCAAGGCCGACCAAAGAACGTCCTCCGCGCCCTGTTCCCTTCTTGTGGAACTTCTTGTGGACGACCAGGTTGAGCAACGGTCCCAGCTCGTCCTGGATCGGCTTGAGCACACGCTTGTTCAGATCACGTGTCTGGTAGCTTTCTGGAACGTCCAGCAGTCGGCGGAACTCCTCGATCGAGACTTTCCACACGCCGGTCTGTCGATACTGCTTCAGACGCCGATACGTCTCCTTCGCGTAGCTGGACTTCAAGGCCGTGAACTCGGCCAATTCGAAGCGCGTGAACTGCGACGTTAGGTCGTTGAGCAGGAACGAGAAGCGCGGGTTGACCGCGACCAATAGTTTCCTGGTCTTCCAATCGGTCTCGAAGCCGGAAAACAGCGTGAACTGCACCGTCCTGCTGTCATCCTGGAACCGGAACCGACAGGCGAGCAACCGGTCGTTGACCTCAACGATTCGTGCCGCTAGCTCCTTGTCGGTGAGGTTCTTCTTGACGTGAGCCAACTGACGGAGTTCCTCGAAAGTGAAAGTGACCTCATCGATTTCCTTATCGCGCACCCTTGCCGCGATGGCCATCAGCAGATCCAGGTCAAGCGCAGTGAACTTGCGCAACGCCTGAGCGTTGAACTGGTTCGAATATTTCACGATCTCGTTGGACATGATTTCACCATACCACTAATGGAGATGTTTTTTAAAAAAGTCCCCTCGGTTTCCCAAAAAGTCCACTTTAGTCTTCCCAAAAAGTCCCCTCGGTTTCCCAAAAAGTCCACTTTAAAGTTGCGAATCGCCTACTGCCAACTGCTCTCGCGGGAGTCTAAAAGATATTAAAAGATTCTTATAAAAGGGCGCTACGCGCCTGAAACAGCAACGAAAGGGTCGTCGCAGCACAGCGGGCGTTCGGGCAGCCACCAGCCTTCGAACGTGCGCGACAGCTCAAGCGTCGGCTGCGAATACTCATCGGACATGGCTACAGCATGCATCGTATTTGTACAGTGAACAAATACGCGGGAACCAAGTTAGATATTTCAGCCCAGCAAAGCGTCGGCTGAACCCAGCCCACCGCCCCGGCTTCCTGTGCGCTCAGATGGACACCCACATGGAGATGCCCATCAAATCGAAGGTAAGCAAGCTAGACGGTTCATGTACATGAACCGAACGCAGCACCTCCCGCGCCCGTCGGCGCAGGAGCAACAACCCGAGTGCCGAAGGCCGATGGAGGAGGAGAAAGAATAATGCGTAAAAGAAGCAGCAAAGGCGGCGGCGCGCAGCGCTCCATCCAAGTGCATCTCATCGCCGCCGACGTCATCCTCACGGCCCTGGCCGTCTGGGCGATGAGAAACGGCCGCTGAACGGCCCCGGCCCGTCCGAGCGCAAGCCCGGACGGGCCTTTCCGTCGCTGCCCGCTACGCCAGCAGAGCCTCCAACCCGTCGGCCAGACCGTCCACGTCCCAGCTACGCACCGCGCCGCACGTCCAGGACGCCCCATCGATGCCGACGTGCATTCCGAACAGCGGCAGGTCGTCCGCCGTCCTCCACACGTCCACCGAATCGGTGGTCTGGCGCTCACCCGTCTTCATGCACGCGTCTATCGCGTCCAGCAACTCCTTGGCCGTCTTGCGCGGCAGGGACAGCGACAGGCGCGCGGAATCGATGATGGTTAGCAGCACGCCGCCGTCCTCGGCGTCCTCGACCTCGATCTGCAAATCGGCGTGACGGATTTCCATGGTGGCCTCCCTAAGTGTTGTGTTCGCGTTTGGGGCAACGTTTAGCGTCAGTCGAACAGTGGCATCTCGCCGGGCAGATGCTTCGATTTCTCCGCCGCCTCTGCCTCGCGCTCCTTGCGCGCGCGGTAGCAGCGCTGCCGAACCGCGCTGCTGCTCATGCCGAAGTGCTCGGCGGTCTGCGGCCACGTGTGCCCCTCGTCGTCGTGGTAGGCGCGGATGGACTCGCGCATCGCGGCCTGCTCGTCAATCCAATCCTCGCGTTTAACTGCGTTCCATGAGCGAATCGTGCGCGGATTGACGCCGAACATCTCCGCCATCTCGCGGGCGGGAAGCGGGCGCTTCTTCCTCAGGATTGTTCTCGTCATTCTGCTGCCTCCTTCATGTATTCCAGGTACTTCTGGTATCTGCTCTCACCGTCATGCTTGTTCTCGCGCCCTCCCTTGCGGCCGCGTGCGGATTGCATGGCGATGAAGGTGGCCTCGCACGCCACGGCCCCGTCGCGCCACATGCGGCTGCGCGTGGTTATCCACTTGTGGATGCTCCTGGCGATGTCCTCGACCTCGCGTGCGGGCAGCGGATCCGCGAACAGCTCGGCGTTGAGCTGGTGGCACGTGGCACGCACGTGCTCCCGCAGCATCTCGCTGCTTATGGCCGTCCTGTCAGGCAGTTTGCGCACGTATCGGTAGGCGTCCGTGCGCGCCTCGTCGAACAGCGTGCAGTTGCGTCCCAGACCGACCGTGCGGGCGCGCTTCGTACGCTTCCACGACGCGGGCGGCATGTCACCGTGCTCTTCGAGCGCGGCGCGCAGCTGGTCGAGCGCGTATGCGTCGGATGCTGTGATTTCGCTGCTCCACGCCCCGCTGAGCGGGTTTTTCATCAGGAGCCCCGCGTAGCCCGCGTCGCCGTCGCAGGAGCGTCTGAGGCCCTCTGTGACGCTCCTGGCGAGCTTCAGTGGCTTGAGCCTCGCCACGTCCGTGCGGCAGACGGGCGCGGCCAGCACCCACGCCGCGTGCGCGTGCCCGTTCGCGGGATTCTCCATGACCAGGTTCGGCATCATGCCCTGGTGCTCCCACAGCGCCATCGCGCGCCCCTCCGCCGCGTCGATGTCCACAACGAGCATGTTCACCAGAGCCGCCGGATTCGTCTCGATATGCTCATGTTTCAGCGCGTCCGCGCGGCTCCTGCGCCGTAGCTGCGCGTAGTCGGCGTCGCAGCACAGCGGTCGCCGGGGCAGGTGCCAGGCGTCGAACGCGGTCGGCAAATCCAGTGTCGGCTGCGCGAGTTTTTCAGTCATACCGAGCATGGTACACCCTATTTGTGCACTGTCCAAGTAGGCATAAAACCAAGTCAGATAATTCAGCCGCGAGCCCCGCTCGCGCTGTCACGCTGTCCGGCTGCTCATTCCGCCCGTTCCCTGGCCTCTCGCTTGTCCTCGAACAGCCTTCCCAGCAGCTCCTCGACGCGGCGGAATGACGCGGTGACCTCCTCCACTTGCTCCGGCGTGATGCGCTCGTTTCGGTTCGCCCAGTGGGCTATCCAGTTGACGTTCACGCCGATTCGGCCAATCTCCCTTGCGAGCGGCTCGGGGTCTGTCAGCGGCTTGATTTCGTGCACGTGGATCCGTCGCTCGGACAGCATCCGCCGCGCATACGAGGCGAACGACCGGTGCTGTGGCGCGTACCTGGTCAGCTCCTTGTACAGCCTTTGTGTCCGCTTCCACTCGTCCTCGGTGAACGTGACCTCCCTGCGGATTGGACGGCTGCGGTTCTCCGACCAGCTCATGCCGCGCCTCCCTCGGAGACGTGCGAACGTGCTGTCAGCGATGCCGCGAAGCGGTCTGGAAAGCTTGCTCGACCATGAGGTCTGGGTCTCCCGAGCAAGTCGAAACGCAACGCGTTTCGAGTGAACGTACGTACGTTCACGTCGCTTGCTACTCCAGTGCCGATTTCATGGTTTCTCTGCGGTGTCCTGCATGGCGTGATTTCGTTCATGCCCTGTCCTTTCCGTCGATGCGTTTGGCGGGGGTAGCCGTCCCCGTCCGCTCCAATCGTCCGTCGATTCAGCGCGCGCCGGTCTGGACACTCGGGGCTTGGGGAACGAAAAGCCCCGCGAAAGAATCGCGGGGCCTGCTTCGCCGCCTGCTAGTCCAGCAGCAGTGCTTCCAGCTCGTCGGCCAGCCCGTCCACGTCCCAGCTACGCACCGCGCCGCCCGCGCGGACGCCGGACCCAAGCGAGGCCCTGACCGACGAACTGGCCCGGGCGCGCCGCGAACTGGCCGAGATGGACGAACAGTGGAGGACCACGCCGCCGCAGGAGGTGCTGGAGGTGCAACGCATCATCGATGTGGCATGCGAGGCGTGCCGCAAGGCCGAAAACGCCGGCCTGCTATCGCGAGGCAGGCTCCGCCGGGCCGCGGCGCGGACGGTGGCGGAGCAATCCGAGCTGCTGCGCCGGACGGCTCCGTGGCTGAAGGACGCGGCCATCCCCGGCACGTACGCCGGAGCGGCCGCGTACCGCGACGAGGCGTCTCGAATCACCTTGGACCACGTGCGCAAGCCGTTCCAAGAACGCATCGACAGGCTCAGCGGCAGACTCGCCGGCGAACGGTTCAACCAACGGTTCGCCGAGAGGCTCGAACGCAACCTGGACGCGGCCCGCACCCTGAAACCGCGCCGGCACCGCATACGGCACACGCGATAGGAACGCAAAGGGCCGGCATCCGAAGACACCGGCCCGAAATTTAGAAAGACATCC
>OMEB01001320.1_pt1 | contig 9623 bp, 7 predicted proteins | sample 1645311 | NCBI WGS metagenome assembly OMEB01 (sample SAMEA103958119, study PRJEB25191) | human gut metagenome | biome: human-associated habitat [ENVO:00009003]; feature: intestine environment [ENVO:2100002]; material: feces | place: Germany | collected 2013/2015 | reverse complement strand
CCAAAGAATTAATGGCTGCCGTCCTGTTGCAGAAATATAATATACTTTATACACTGGGGAACTTGAATAACCACATCGGCGTCCCCCTCACCTTGCTGCGTCTGAAACCGGAACATGAACTCGGCATCATAGAAATGGGTGCCAGCCATCCGGGAGACATCAAAGAATTAGTAAATATAGCCGAACCGGATTATGGCATCATCACCAATGTAGGTAAGGCGCATCTGGAAGGTTTCGGTTCTTTCGAAGGAGTTATCAAGACCAAAGGCGAACTGTACGATTACCTCCGCGAGCGGAAAAACTCTACAGTCTTCATTCATCACGACAACGCTTTTCTGAAAAAGATTGCCGGAGGATTAAACCTGATTTCTTATGGAAGCGAAGACGGGCTATACATCAGCGGGCACGTGACCGGCAATTCCCCTTATCTCACTTTTGAATGGAAAGCGGGCAAAGACGGTGAACACCATGAAGTGAAGACGCAACTGATTGGTGAATATAACTTCCCGAATGCGTTGGCTGCTATCACCATCGGTCGTTTCTTTGATGTGGAACCGGGAAAAATAGATATTGCTTTAGCTGAATATGCTCCACAGAATAATCGTTCGCAGTTGAAACAAACCGCAGATAATACGCTGATTATTGATGCATACAACGCCAACCCCACCAGCATGCAGGCTTCCATCAGCAACTTCCGTAATATGGAAGTTGAAAATAAAATGCTGATATTGGGAGATATGAGAGAATTGGGAAAGGATGGTCCGGAAGAACATCAGAAGATTGCAGACTTCCTGACAGAATGTGGTTTCAAGGATGTAATGCTGGTAGGAGACCAATTCGCTGCCGCAAAGCATAACTTCCCGACTTATCCGGATGCCCCGGCGGTCATCGAAGTTTTACAGAAAAGTAAGCCTCATGGAAAAACAATCCTTATCAAAGGATCGAACGGAATTAAACTGAGTACGGTGATTGATTATTTATAGTCAATCGCCATTATTGTTTCTTCGCCATTCGCGGACGTAACACAAAGTATCCTATCAGCGAAGCAATCAGCGCTCCTGTTGTATTGGCTGCAAAGTCCAGCCAATCGCCTCCACGATAAGTAGTACAGTATTCCTGCAACAATTCCACCATTCCACTAAATAATACCGGACAGACAAATGCTCCTACCCACGCATGCCACAATGGAGAATCTCCTTTTTGGTGCGCCCGCAGGAATTCCAGCCACAGCATACCGGACATCCCTAAATACATACAAATGTGTACGATTTTATCAATATTAGGAATATTGCTCAAATCGGTGGTAGGCGGTTTAAAGAACGACAAATAGATTACCGTCAGTATAATCAGTAATGATACCGGATATTTCTTAATATAGTATAGCATATCTCAATTTATGAACGATTTGTGCGCAAAAGTACAGAACATTTTCTATATTTGCATGTTCTAGTAGAGAATAATAACGAAATGAAAGAAAAATCTACTTTTTTATGACTAAAAATGACAGAGCCAATTTTGGGAGCAAATTAGGTGTCATACTTGCTTCGGCAGGTTCCGCGGTCGGTCTGGGTAACATCTGGCGGTTTCCCTACGAGACAGGTAATCACGGTGGTGCTGCGTTTATTCTCATCTACTTAGCATGTGTACTTATATTGGGAATTCCTATCATGGTATCCGAATTTCTCATCGGACGTCATTCACGCGCCAACACTGCCGGTGCTTATCAAAAACTGGCACCAGGTACGCACTGGCGTTGGGTAGGTCGTATGGGAGTATTGGCAGGTTTTCTGATCCTGAGCTACTATTCCGTAGTGGCCGGTTGGACACTGGAATTCATAGGTGAAGCTGTTACCGATAACTTTGCCGGAAAAACGGCAGCCGATTATATTAATACATTTAATTCATTCTCTTCTAATCCCTGGCGTCCGGTTATTTGGCTGATACTCTTTCTTCTCGCCACCCACTTCATCATCGTAAAAGGGGTGGAAAAAGGCATCGAAAAGTCTGCTAAGATTATGATGCCGATGCTATTTATTCTGTTAATCATACTGGCAGGCTGTTCCATTGCATTACCAGGCTCCGGTGCAGGTCTGGAGTTTCTTCTGAAGCCGGAATGGGATAAGGTAACTACCAACGTATTCCTGAGTGCCATGGGACAGGCCTTCTTCTCCCTGAGTCTGGGAATGGGATGCCTTTGCACCTATGCATCGTATTTCAAAAAAGACACGAATCTGACTAAAACTGCTTTCAGCGTTAGTATTATCGATACATTTGTAGCTATATTGGCAGGACTTATCATCTTTCCTGCTGCATTCTCGGTGGGCATTCAGCCGGATGCCGGTCCGAGTCTTATCTTCATTACACTACCCAATGTATTCCAACAGGCATTTAGCGGAGTACCTTTATTAGCTTATATATTTTCAGTCATGTTTTATATTCTTCTGGCAGTTGCAGCACTGACTTCCACCATCTCTATGCACGAAGTGGTAACGGCTTATCTGCACGAGGAATTCCACCTGAGTCGGAAACGCGCGGCAAGCTTCGTAACGGGCGGTTGTATGTTTTTGGGAACCTTATGTTCTCTTTCATTGGGAGTAGGTAAAGGATATACTCTGTTCGGCTTGAATTTATTCGACATGTTCGACTTTGTCACAGCTAAGATCATGTTGCCGTTAGGTGGTCTGTGCATTTCCATCTTTACCGGCTGGTATCTGAATAAAAAGATTGTCTGGGAAGAAGTCAGCAACAACGGAACACTGAAAGTAACGTTCTACAAATTGCTGATTTTCATATTGAAGTTTATAGCTCCGATAGCAATTTCACTCATCTTTATTAAGGAATTGGGATTCTTGAAATTGTAGGAGATGCAGAATCTATTTAAAGATTTCTTTTACTTTACCCGGGGAGAAAAGCGAGGTATCCTGATGCTCATAGCGACTATCTGTATCGTTTTTCTCACCGGGTATCTTATATCCGCCTGGCAACGAAGAGATCAAATCTCCCCGAATGACAGGGCTATACAAGCTACCGCCCAACAGGAATATGAAGAATTCATAGCCTCACTGGAAGAAAAAGAGCAATCCGATGAAAAACAATATACGAGTTATAAGCAAAAGAAAGAAGAAAGCATTCCCATCATCCTGGCTTCTTTCAATCCCAATACAGCTGACTCCATAACATTCCGACACTTAGGACTACCAGCATGGATGACAAAGAATATCCTGCACTATCGGGCAAAGGGTGGCAAATTCCGTAAAACGGAAGATTTTAAAAAGATATATGGAATGACAGAAGATCAATACTCTGTTCTGTCACCTTACATACATATCCCACCGGAAGACACAGTACGTCATACACCACAACTGTATATTACAGAAACTGTACCAGTGGAAAATATAAAATATAAAACCGGCACTATTCTTGATCTTAATCGCGCCGACACCACCGAATTAAAAAAGATTCCGGGTATCGGAAGCGGCATTGCCCGCCTGATTGTGGGTTATCGGCAACGCCTTGGCGGATTCTACCAAATAGAACAATTAAAGGATATCAATCTGGATACTCGGCAACTGCAAGCATGGTTCAGTATCGACCCGACGAATGTTCACCGCATTAACCTGAACCGCACCGGTGTAGACAGATTGCGCTCCCACCCTTACATCAACTTCTATCAGGCTAAAGCCATTGTAGAATACCGTAAGAAAAAAGGCTCGCTAACAAGCCTTAAACCTTTCTCCCTTTACGAGGAATTTACAAAAGCTGATCTGGACAGAATCAGCCACTATATCTGCTTTGAATAAATAAAACAAGCAAGCTAATAAAAGAGATATGCGATCTTGGGACGAAATCGGCATTTGACTCAAATCGGTACAGAAAGGAATTATTTCACCACAGAGGACACAGAGAGCACAGAGGTTATAATTATCTCTGAATTAGAAGTCTAAAAACTCTGCGTTCTCTGTGTCCTCTGTGGTGAAAAGATTCATAACCGAAAAGGAATAAGAAAATTCTTCCCTCTGATGCAACTTTAATCTCCTCTTCTTCGTCTAATCAATACAAAACAACCCGAAACAGGACAGGCCATTCTGGAATTAGGAATTAAAATAAAAAAATCACAATGAAAAGATTATTAATAGCCATACTGATGGTCAGTATGGTACAGGAAGTATTTGCTCAAAAAATAGAGATAAAAGGTACTGTACGCAATGCAACAGACAATGAAGCCACAGAATTTGTAAACGTCGTACTGCAAACCACCGACTCCGTCTTTGTAAATGGTGTGTCTACCAACAATCACGGAAGTTTCATTTTCAATAAAGTAGAAGCTGGCAATTACCGATTGGTTCTTTCCAGTGTTGGATACAACACACAATACATCACATTGAACGGAGTAAAACGTAACACAGATCTGGGAGATATTCTTCTGGAAGATGCCTCAGTAGCCCTGGAGGGTGTAACCATCAATGGTTCCAGTCAAATCAGCCGTCCCGACCGGAAACTGGTATTCCCTTCTGAACGCCAGATGAAAGTCTCCACCAATGGAGTCAATCTGTTACAAGAACTGATGCTCCCACGTATCCAAGTCAATCCGATGAATAATGAGATCGGAATATCCGGTGGAGGTGAATTGCAAATACGTATCAACGGAGCCAAGGCAGATATCAATGAGATAAAAGCTCTGCGCCCCTCCGATATCATCCGTATAGAATATCATGACAATCCCGGATTACGTTATGGCAATGCGGAAATCGTACTCGATTACATCGTTCGCCGCCCCGATACGGGAGGAAGCTTCGGCACCGATCTCAGTCAAGGTGTCAATGCAATGTGGGGAAACTACAACGTATTCGGTAAAGTCAATCATAAAAAATCAGAGTTCGGTCTTTCTTACTACATGGGGCCTCGCGATTTCTACGGTATGTACCGGGATAATGAAGAAACATTCCGCTTAGCAGATGGAAATACCATTCAACGTGTGGAAAAGGGAGAGCCCAGCCATGCCATGTTATTCATGCAAAATCTGAATGTCAGTTACAGTCTTCAGGCATCCAAAAATTCTCTCTTCAGTGCCACCTTCCGCCTGCGTGGAAATAATCAGCCCAATTGGGATTACCAGGGAGTGCTCTATAATGTGAATGATGAGACAGATATGGTAAATATGATAGACCGCACCAAGAACAGCTGGACTCGCCCCTCTTTAGACCTCTACTATCAGCAAAACCTAAAAAATAAGCAGACGTTGGTATTCAATCTGGTAGGAACTTACAACCGGGAGAAGTCGCACCGTATCTATCAGGAAAGCCTACACAACGAAATATTGACTGACATTAACAACAATGTATTGGGTGACAAATACTCCTTAATCGCAGAAGCCATTTACGAAAAGCAGTTCTCAAAAGGAAACGCATTGAGTTTTGGCTTACAGCACACCCAGTCCTATTCTAACAACGAATACAGAAACGGACATAATTATGATACCCGGATGAACCAAGGAAACAGTTACATATTCAGTGAATACCGTGGAAAGATTCATAAACTGGATTATAGATTAGGAGTCAGCCTGACACGTTTCTACTACAACCAAAGTGGTAATGACAAACCTTCTGAAAAGTACAATGTGAATCCGAAAGCTACATTACATTATACCTTCTCGGAGAATTCATATCTCCGCTGGAAAGCTGAAGTTTTTAACACCACTCCTTCATTGAGTGACCTAAGCGCCATAGAACAAACGGTAGACTCTTTCCAAATACGTCGTGGCAACCCAAATCTGAAATCGTATATGTGCTATCGCACGGAACTGACTTATGAGTGGAAGAAAGGCATTTTCTACAGTAACTTGTGGGGAGCGTATGATTACCGCCCCAATGCCATTATGGATGAGAAACGGCAGGAAGGCAATAAAATTGTACAGACATGGGACAATCAGAAAGACTGGCAGAAACTGTCCGGACGACTGATGCTCCGGGTAGGTCCGATATGGGACATGCTACAACTTTCATTTACAGGAGGAGTGAACCATTATATGAGTCATGGAAACAATTATTCTCATACTTATACCAACTGGTATTACGAAGGACAGGCTTCTTTCAACTACAAGCGTTTCTCCCTGTTCTGGCAGATTAATACCAACTGGAATAACTTTTGGGGAGAAACCCTCTCAGGAGGAGAAAACATCCAGATATTAGGTCTATATTATAAATATAAAGATCTCCGTTTGGGCGTAGGTGCTTTCAACCCATTCACTGATAATTATAAAGTAGAGAATGAGAATTGGAATCAATTTGCCTCGTACAAGACTAAAAGCTATATTAAGGAAAGCTCACGTATGTTTCTAGTCAGCTTATCCTACAATTTTTCTTTTGGGCGTAAGTTCAAAGCAACACAAAGAAAAGTAAACAATAGCGATAATGAATCAGGAGTAATGAGTACGGGGAAATAAGATCAAACTATTTCCCCGTCAACCATGTGCACCGTACGGTCCGTAATCTGTGCCAGTCCTTCATCGTGAGTGACAATAACAAATGTTTGTCCAAAACGATTGCGAAGGTCGAAGAAAAGCTGATGCAATTCTTCCTTATTATGAGTATCCAGGCTACCCGAAGGTTCGTCAGCCAGTATCACAGCCGGATGATTAATAAGAGCACGGGCTACGGCCACACGTTGTTTTTCCCCACCCGAAAGTTCATTGGGCTTATGCCCGGCACACCGGCAATAAATGCAGGTATCATCACGTTTTCCAATGCCGTGAATTCTGGTAAAAGCTGGTGAAACTGAAAGACAAACCCGATATGTTTGTTACGGAAAGCCGACAGTTCCTTCTCCTTCATACGGCTGACCAAAGTACCGTCGATCGTTATCGTTCCGCTATCAGGGGCATCCAAGGTTCCCATAATCTGAAGTAAAGTAGTCTTTCCCGCTCCACTCGGACCAACAATACTAACGATCTCGCCCTTATCTATGTTCAAATCGATTCCCCGCAGAACTTGCAGGCTACCGAAACTCTTGGTTATTCCTTGTAATTGTATCATACTTATTTTAATGAAGAATGAAGAACTAAAAATGAAGAATAACCTTTCAGCACACTTTTACAGCGCAGCCAAATTCTTCATTTTTAGTTCTTCATTTTATTTATAATCTCTTCAACACATACTCCGCCAGATAACATCCGAATACCGCCGGCATATAGCTAACAGTTCCACATGTCGATTTCTTATTCATTTCATCCTCAGTCAGCAGCACCGCTTTCGGATCTGCCTGCTCCGTACTGAACACTACCGGCAGTTTACGCTTAATTCCCATTTTTTGGAGTCGTTTTCTGACTGCTTTGCTCAGCCCGCAATGATAAGTATCCCATATATCGGCAAAACGAACCTGAGTTATATCACTCTTTGCACCGGCTCCCATGCTGGAGACTATCTTAATATGTCGCTTCATGGCCTCTGCAATCAAATGACATTTTGGGGACAATGTATCAATAGCATCCACTACAAAATCATAGGAGGCCGCGTCCAGCAGTTCAGGAATATTTTCATCTTTCAGAAATACGGGCAATACGGTCAGTTCAATCTCCGGATTAATGTCCCGGAAGCGTTTCTCCAGAATTTCCGCCTTACTCATCCCCAGCGTAGAATGCAAAGCCGGAAGCTGACGGTTCAAATTCGTTGGTTGCACCGTATCTGCATCCACAATCGTCATACGCCCTACTCCCGCGCGACAAATCATTTCCGCCGCATACGCTCCTACTCCACCCAGGCCTACTACAAGCACATGCGCCTGCCGTAGCCGTTCCATCTTTTCATCACCCAACAAGAGTTGTGTTCTTTGCCGCCAATCTTCCATTCTCACTTTATCACTTATCACTCTTTCTAAACCATTTATAGAACCATTTACCCACCTTTTCATAATGCTGATCCTCATTATTGCCACGCGGGTTAGAGAATGACAACATATCTTGAGGCTCACCCAATTGATCCGGATACAGCACTATCAAACTATTATTGGCAAAATACTTTCCTAATTGCGCGGGAAGTCTCTCAAATGCAGGATCATAAGAGATAGAACCACGACGGGCACTGATAATCACGAGTAAATGATCATAATTCACCTGCCCGGTCAGCAACAACAAATCTCCCCAATCATCCAAACGAGAAAAATCAGTCATGGTGGAGCTAAATCTTTTCTTCACCAGAATTTGCAAAAGCGTAGTTGTTTCTTCGTTTGCGAAGAAATGCACCCGGCACCCCAATGTATTTCCCATACGGCAGAAGTGTTCCACCCATTTCTGGAAACCGGCTTCATATTCCGCTTTGGGCGGAACGGCAATATTAATTCTCCGTAAAGTATTAATCGGCATCAGGAACTTAGCAATCATTACTTCCCGATGCAAGCCTTTCAGCAAATTCTCAGCCAGCATGCCAAAGAAAGAGTCTACAATAGTTACCTTACGGTGCAGACCGATCACTACATCCGTCACTCCATGCTCCTTAGCCGTGTGTATAATACCCGAAGCAATATTCAAGTCATAACGGCTAATCAGCTTTAACGGAACATCCGCTGAAGCCGTTATCATCGCCGCTTTCTCCAGATAACGTTTTCCACGGAGTTCCAGAGTTTCCGATGCATTATTATCATTAATTACGTTCAGTGCCAACAGATTATCCCTCTGCTTCGGGTCACGTATCACCAATGACAGATTTACCAAGTCTTCAATCGTATCCGGATTTGCAACCGGTATCAAAATCTTCTCTAGTTCTGCCGGACGCTTTTCATCCTCCAAATGAGCCTCATCAGCGCGTTCAGTAATAAACGAACTCACCACGCAAGTCACAAGGATAAGCAACACAGTACCGTTCAGCACATCATCATTCAGCAATCTTTCACCATTGGGCAAGATAATATTATATCCGACCAAGACGGCAGCCAGTGTTGCAGCAGCCTGGGCATTACTTAAACCGTACATCAATTCCCGCTCAATGGCTCCCATCTTATAGATTTTCTGTGTCAACCAGCAGGCAATCCATTTACCGGTCAAAGCAACCGCTATCATTACTCCTGCCACCTTCAGAGCATCACCATGACCAAAAATCACATGTATATCAATCATCATTCCCACACCAATCAGGAAGTAAGGAATGAAAAGCGCATTACCTACAAATTCCAAATGATTCATTAACGGGGAAACATGGGGGATCAACCGGTTCAACACCAGCCCCGCAAGGAATGCGCCAAGGATACCCTCCATTCCTACAAATTCCATCAACCCTGCCCCCAGGAATACCATGGCAAGCACAAAGATGAACTGCATTACATTATCATCGTACCTACGGAAGAACCAACGACCGATACGGGGGAAAAAATACATGATCAATCCGCCAAGGAAAACGACTTTGACCACCAGCCATACCCAAAACAATCCACCGGATTCTCCCTTAAACATACCACCTACTACGGCCAGCACCAACAGCGTAAGTGTATCAGTCACCGCTGTACCTCCTACGGCAATACTGACACTCCGATGTCGGGATACACCATACCGGATAACAATGGGATATGCTACCAGAGTATGTGAAGCATACATACTTGCCAACAGGACTGAAGTGATCAAACTATAATTCAAGAAG
>OMEB01001317.1_pt1 | contig 9630 bp, 10 predicted proteins | sample 1645311 | NCBI WGS metagenome assembly OMEB01 (sample SAMEA103958119, study PRJEB25191) | human gut metagenome | biome: human-associated habitat [ENVO:00009003]; feature: intestine environment [ENVO:2100002]; material: feces | place: Germany | collected 2013/2015 | reverse complement strand
TTCGCACCCTCGCTAAAAGTTGGCCGGCTTTCCCGATACGCACGCTCTCGGATTCGCTCATCCTCATGCTGGAGTTCGACACGTTTGTCCGCCATCGTTTTACCAATCGCGTTCTTTTGCACCTGTGCGTACTCGAATTCGGATGGTTCGAGATCATTGATGTCCACATTCGATGAAGCGAAAAATTCTTGAACCATTTTCCAGTCGGAATATGATGGACCGTCCCCGTTCCGTGTGAGCCGGGAAGCCTCTTGCTGTGACATTCCATACAAACGTTTCACCGTGTCGTAGTAGTCTTTCGGAATCTGATAAACGCCATTTTTCGAAATAAAATCGGAATAAAGCTTAAGATGCGTCGACACAGCCTTCAGAGAATATTCCGACTGAACGAATTTCATTTGTATGGGAGTGTTCCCTCGTCTTAAATCCACCGCACCGTTATCGTTGATCCACTCGCATACATCTGGGCCGCCATGTAGATGGCTTTTGGCGTTTTCCAATCCGGTTTCCGCTACTTCGGCAATGAAGCCATGAATGCCCCGGCCTCCCCCGCGATTGGTGATAATGAGATTGTTGATGGACTTCATGGCGTCATCCATCGAAGCCATGGCTTCTGCAAGATTGCCGTTTTGCGTGGAAAGTTTCTCAAACAGTTCGTTGAGACGGATTTGGTTCAGCCACCCCACCCATGCTGACGAGGCTTGTTCCTGAGTGCTGGAAACAATTCGTTCCTTATCCATTATTGAGCACTCCCCTCAGTCGTCACGTTTTTGGAAGTCTCCACATGTCTGCCGAGCAAATGGGACAGTGACTTCGTCTTATTTACAAGAGCGCCCAATCCGAGCTGTGCGTCCTCGGCAAGATTGACATAATCGGCGCTATACGATGAGCAATTCGTCATAAATGAATCCTCCAATTTGTTTCTAAGCGCTTCAGTGCTGGCTCGCAAATCCTCGATCTTCGCCGTCAGTTCACGCAGCTCATGGGCGTTCTTTTGCAAGGCGAGAAGATCACCATGTTTTTTCTCATTGAGATCGTGCTTCTTTTTCGCAAACAATACGATGGACGTGAGCAACGTCGCACCCGCGACGGTCCAGCCCACAGGTCCCGCCAACGCAAGGAACGCACTGCCACCGGCCATGCCTGTGCCACCAGCGGCAAGAGCTCCGCCACCAAGCCATGCGAGCGCTGCATTGGTTGCGGCGGCACCGGATAAAGTGGAAATCGCGGCGCCGGTGGACGCTGTCCCGAACGTCGTGGCCACCCACATTGCGGCTGAGGGTGCAAGGCTGGCCACCGCGATTCCCGCAGTAACTCCTGAAGCTGCGCTTGCAGCGGAATTACGAGCCGCCTGCAATTCCTTTTCCGCATATTCGCTCGCATCGGAGAACTCGGCTTTGGCTATCCGTATTTCTTCGAAATCCTGCTCGAATGATTTCGGAGTATTAGCGATTGAATTGACAAGCCTAGTCACATAACCGATGAGTTCAACCGACTTCTCCCGCGATAGCAGGAGGTTGTTTCCTGACGCGTTCATCTCGCTGTAGGCAAGGTTGTAGTCGATGACGGCCAGCTCATATTCGTCAGGGTTTTTCTCTTTTGCTCTGCTGACGGATTCCCCGAGGGCCTGGGTTGCGTTTCTGGCTTTGGACAGCGCTTCTTTCGCCTTGGATTTACCGGTCTCGAGCTTACCTTCCAAGTCATTGTCATCTGCAAACTTCTCGGCGTTTTTCTTGGCTTTGGAAAGAAGATCGCTCAATGCCGTTGGCTGCTGGACTGGATATTGAGGCATTGAACACTGCGGTGCCGGCTGGGCTTGGGATTGCGCAGGCACGGTAAATGGCGATTGCGGAGAGGCCTGATACTGGCCCGGCATCGGTTGCGTGCACGGCTGTGCCGTGGTACTAGCGTATACGCCAGATGGCCGGTTTTTCAACGTCCAAGCTATACGGTCAAGCAGCAAATCCACGTCGCCTATAGCATATCCGCCCATATACGTAGAGGTGAAGGAGTGCCGCTCGACCTCTTCGGCAGACAACCCATATCCGTTACGTAAAGTGTCGGCGCATTTTCCGAGGAACACGTCCACTTCCGCCACTTTGTATCCTTCCGCGAAATTTACTACCGGAAGTTTGATTGACTGAAGCTCTTCAATAGTAATCGTCCCAGTTGGATAAATCATATCGGCGCCCTCGTCTACTCTCTTGGAAACATGCCCTCATGCTACACCTTGACGAAAAACTAATTCAGTTGAAGTGTCGCGAATGACGCAGCAGCACCCACCACTCATCCGAAGACAGACACCTCCACATGACTTCTCGTTACAATCAGTCTTCTGTATATCCGAAATGCTCTTTGACTTTCTGATATGTCGTTTTGTCGTTGAGCATGTAGGCAGCCAGCGGGACGGTTGTCATTCCTTTCTCCCAATAGCCATCATCAACATCCGTCACACTTCTCTTCCATGCAACGCCTATAAACACTTCCTTATTGGAATCGAGCTTCTGCTTTAGTTCTTCGGATTGCCATGATGCATCAGATACGGGTGTCGGAATGCCATCGGCCATCACTTTGAAGTTCTTCATTGGCACCGCAGTGGACGTGCATTTTCCTATGCCAACGAATCCGCATCCGGCAATGTAGCAGTAAACCGTGTCTCCAACTTAAACGTTGTAGATCGATTTTCCGCTGCCGCCAAGGCTCGCGGACAAGAACCCGTATTTCAAGGCATCAGGCCAACTTCTTTCCGCGTAGCCAATCGTGAATTAGCGTCCTTTTTCGTTTTTGAAAAAAGCTTTTTCTTCATCGTCGTCCCAGCCGCCTGCAATATTCTTGATGTCATTCGGATTCCAAATGTCACTGGCCATTTTCAAATAAATCTCAGCTCGGTCAACAATGCTCTGCCTATCGAAATCGGGAATATCTCGGAAGCCATATTTGGCAACGACTGTCGAAAGAAAACTCGGGTTTTTCGAGTATGCCGTACTACTAATGCTTGAGCAAGAATGTTGTCTCCCGCATACTTTTGAACCTTCTCCGAGTATTTCATTGCCTGGTAGCTTCTGTTCTTGTCACGAGTGAGCAGAATCAGGTTCCCGATCAGATTGCGAGTGGACTCGAAATCCTCAAGATCCGCAAAACCATCTTTGTAATCCTCGTATTTGTCGGGAAGAATATGTTCGATATCGTAAGTGTTTCCTTGTCGCTTACGGTCGACGTATTCTTCAAAGTGCGACGGATTGCCCATCAGCACGTTCACATAGGAAGTGAAGCGTGCAAGAATGTGCAGCATATACCGTTTGGAGAACTGATTCAGACCAAAACGGGTGATTCCTTCAACGGACATGCCCATACGACGAAGCGCACGAACATAAACCATACCAATTGTTTTGCAATCTGCATTGCGAATGTCCTGCATTACATGGAACAACTGGTATTTATTCGTATTCCAGTTGGCCTTTTTGAAATTCAAAATTCGGATGGTAGCGAAGTCATCTACGAATTGCGCCGTCATCCGTATCTTCTTTTGTATTATGTCATCAGTGTCATCATTTTTGATGGCGGCAATGGCGAGCATGGTTTGATAGGTCAAGTCCCGGTTTGCGTTATAGAAAACCTCTTCATATCCCGTCGTGAATTTACTGCCGTAATCCATCATTCGTAAATAGACGTCGGTAACACGCGTCATTTCGGTAAGAACAAAATTCTTGTAGTCATTCGGCTTGGCAAGCCCCATCACGGTACGGGCATTATTGCTTACCCAGGCATGGAATTTGTCTCCAAGAAGCTCATAGTCCTCATCTTTGGCACCGCGTTTGGTATCGCGCATACGGTTGGCGTACTTTGCGCGAAGCCAGATGGAGACAAACTCCACATCCTGCGTGTTCACCATACCGCTCGTATCGTAGGAGGACGCGTTCTTGATACGGCTGATATTGCTCTGCCACTCCTGGTTGACCTTAATGCGATCGTCTTCAGCAACATGCTGAATGACGAAGGCCTTCATCATTTCAGCACTATTCAAGCTCAGTCCGCGGTCGTTCATAGTAAGGAATATGGTGTGCGCTTCGTCTTCAGATGGTGTGTCGATTTCTAGAAGAAGCACTTTCTCTATCAGCCAGTTAATAAAGTAAGGTAGCGCTTCTCCTTTCAACTCATCTGGGAAAAGATCCTCAATATCCTGATATCGATCAAGCATATTCCGCACGCTCTCACTCATGGGCAAGTAGGTTTGATCTTTCTGTAACAGAGCTTGCATGCAAGGCTTGCGATCCTCCACGTCGATATTGAAGCTTTTCTTACCGAAAGCCTTTGAAAAAATCATGTCATCCAACGGAACAATAAGATCCTCGTCCTCGACCGTTTCCTTCTGCAGGTTGTTCAAGTAAATGATGAGCAACGTCAACGAGGTCAGGCGCTGCTGACCATCAATAAGCTTCTTTATGGATCCACCGGTGCAAATGATGCAACCCATGTAATAAAACCCGTAGTCCATGACCTCTTCTGGCGTATCATGATCATCCGGTTTATAGAATTCCTCAAAAGTGTTTTGAAAGTCAGCAAGCATCTGCTCAATTTGCTTCCTTCCCCACCGATATTCCCTTTGGAAATAATCAATGGTGTACTTTCGGCCACTCAGAATCGTTCTAAGCGTGTCTGTTTTATCGATTTTCTCCATAACTCTTTGCCCCATCAATTTGTTTTTCGGCTTTAAAATCTTCGGTGAATTCAGCCGAATCCATATGACCTCGTCGCAGACATTGATACGACATCTGGAAGTCATATTCACGATTGTTTCCGGAAACTATTATCCTCCGGCTCAGCCAGATAAGGGGAAACGACACGATGGTAATGCCGTCGCCATTAGCCGTCACCATACGGTTTTGCCATTTGCCAGCCAACGCTGCAGGGTTGCGGATTCCACTACAATGCAGCATTGGTTTCGTTCGATTGATACGGAAACGCGACCAACGACCGGCACACTGGCTCAGGGAGATGGGGTAAAGGATGACGAAGACTTCCAAGGATGCGGAAAACCTATGAGACCGGTCGCTCAATCGCCATTCATGCAAACCGGCGATTCCGCCTAAAGCACCATGCGCAAGCGAAATACATCAGGCTTCCCTTTTCACCTTTCCCAGCCTCCTTGACAGTCTGGTAGCAGGCCGTTCCACGGCAAGATAGAACGCCTCCGCTGCCAGAAGGCACAATGCAAACAAAACCACCGGGCGCAATAGACCCTGCACGGGAATGTACGGCACAATCCAGTCGCGGACGGGAAGATGGGTCAGATACAGGCTGAATGAAATGCGCCCCAGCCAACGGACAGGTGGCGTGGAAAGCAGGTCGGATACCACGTTGCAGGTAAGTGCGACCACCACCAATATCAGGCATCCGCACACGGCCAAAGGTTGGGCGACAATACCAGGCAGCAAACCGAAGCCGCTTTGGCAAACCAAGACGATGCCGCACAGGGCGAGCGGTACGGCAACGACGTCGCGCATCGTCTCGCGCCCGTTGTCCGTAAGCCGTTTCGCCAACGCGACGCCAAGCGCGAACATGGCCATGTGACGCAACGGCGGCCACTGCGTCCACTCCGACAACAGCACGCATGCGAGCGCAATGGGTGCCACGAATCGCATGTCGGTGGCGATGATGACGTATACGGGCAGGGCGAGGCTGAAAAGCAGTTCCCAGCACATGCTCCATGATGGCAGGTCGGCCATTGCCAATGTGGAACCGTCCACTCTGGTGCCGGCGGTGGTCATTGAAAGCATGTCGAGTTGGGTGAGCAGATTGTGTAGCCAGGCTGATGGCGAGGATGTGCTGAACGCGTTTGCGTATTCTTCCGCTTTCCACCCCATGTGCATGGCGATTGTGGAGACGATGCAGCAGATCCCGATTGCCGTGCAGGTGGGGATGGCGAGTCTGGCGATGCGACGCAGCTGGTAGCGAGGCCAGTTGTATGTGTCGATTCCGACGCGTAGCGGAACGATGGAAAGTACAAGTCCGCTGAGAATGAAGAATAGGGTGACGAATTGGGCGCCTGGCAATAGTTGGCGGAGGGTGCCTCCCGTGTAATGGTATGCGACCACTGCCAGGGCCGCGAGTCCTCTGAGCCCGTCCAAAGCGTATATGCGTGTGTCGGAGTCCTTCTCTTTTTCGTTCACGGGTGTACCCTATCACGTGCGATGGCTGTCATACATCCGCCTACGTGCGTTTGGCGTGCGTTGTTCGGCGTGTGTTCGACAGCAGTGCCATCGTCGAACACGACGCCACATAACTTCCATTCGCCTCTCTTCCCCGCCCGACTGTAGTGTCGGATCATATGGAGATCCGCGAATACGACATGATGACGGACGAGGCGCGCGGCATCCGCACGGCGGTATTCGTCGTGGAGAAGGATTATCGTCCGGAATTCGACGAATGGGATGAGCCGGGCCGAGCCACGCATCTGCTGGCTTTTGGAAACGGCCGCGCCGTGGCGACATGCCGTCTCTACCCTGATCTCGACCATGCCGATCAACCCGGACGTTGGGTGATTGGTCGTTTGGCCGTGGTCGCCGACGAACGTGGCCATGGTATCGGCAAGACGGTGCTGGCCGAGGCGGAACGTCTCATCCGGAAGGCCGGTGGACATGTTGCCGCCGTACACTCCGAAGATAAGAATTTCGCGATGTATGAACATCTTGGCTACCGCATCACCAGCGAGCTTTTCGACAACGGTACGCATGGTTGGCTGGTCAAGGCATTGAACTGAATCCGGAGGAAGCGGCCATCACCTGCGAAAGCGTCCGACACGCGGTATCAGGTGATGGCCGCATATGGCATAATAGACACTTGGCGGAAAACCTCGGGTTTTATCGCCGTTCCCCCATGGTGTAATGGCAGCACACGGGTCTTTGGAACCCTTTGTCTTGGTTCGAGTCCAGGTGGGGGAGCTTGAAACGGGTCCTCGCGGAGAAGCGGGGACCCAAATTCATTTGATCCACATCCATCAACGGCATGACGAACGCGCGCGGTCCGATTGCGCCATGTGACCTTCCCTCATTCTCGTCCGGCTTACGCAGGTAACGGACGCCGGATGGGGCGGCAAGCTCACGACGGGAAATATCAGGTGCGGAATAATTCCGCACCTGATATTCGGCTTCCGGATCAGTGAATAGGTAATCCTTCAACGCGGTCGGCGATACAAGTACATAAAAGGGCAGGCCGAAATATACTGCGGCGTTAGCGATGTCTGCGGAAGTCCAGTCGGCTTTGCCGTTCAACTTCTTGCTGATGGAGGCTTGGGACATTTGCAACGCAGAGGCAAATGATTCTTGCTTCTGAGGGAACCTCGCAAGAATCATTCTTACATTGTTGCGAACGATGGATTGGAATTCTATCGCTGCTTGAGTCTGATTATTCTCTTTTTTCTGCATGTCTCGTATTTTAGACACGCCGATTTGATATATCAATATATCTAGCTATCATTATTCCTATGACGAATAAAGAAATAGCCGCAAAGATAAATACGTTACGAAAAGAGGCGAACTTGACTCAAGTGAACTTCGGAAAGGAAGTTATTCATGTCAGTCAAGCCACGGCTTCAAAAAAGCTGAATGGTCAGATTCCCTTCAGTGTTGAAGAGATTTTCGAGTGCGCTGAAAGATTCAATGTGTCCACTGAATATCTCTATGGCAGAGAAAAGGAGAAAACTTTGGAACCCGTTTAGAACATCTGAGAATCAAGCTCGTGGACGAATTGCAGTTCGCATCCGGGCGGTGGATGAAACCCATCCAGCACTACCAAACCAAATAACAGAAAAGAGACAAACGCCAGACCGGCATACGCACCGTCAACCGCGGTGAGCCCTACGGTAGCCATTCACCACGGCGACCACGGAACGTATGAACCGGCAGGAACCACCATCGAACAAAACAGTCAACAGCAGACGTTCAAGCAAACCGTTATCTGAAAGCTCCGCATCCGAAAGACCGAATCCGCGGAAACGATGGCCAGGATGAAGCGCTTCCAACGCTTCAAGCCAGCAATCGTATGTCACGGAAATCCGATCCAATGAAACGGCGTCATCGAGACTGCAATCTTCGAAGGACACAGCCGCAAGAGCAATCTCCAACATGGAGACGTCATGCTCCAACACGAACCTGTAATCCGACGCGATGGAATCCAATGCAAGGGAGTCATCTCCTGTCATAGCCATTCCAATCTTTTCGTCGGGTTCCTATACCAACCACTTGGCGATGGGGCGATATCGCTCAAATAGTAATGCCCGCACATGAGTTGCAGCTCACATACGGGCGGCGAGTCAATCCCATCCAGCACTACCAAATACCTCGACCTCACGGTAACCAGCCGGAGGTCAAACAGAAAGAAGGAACCGAAATGAACGATTTCGCATTCAATGCAATCAATTCCAACTCTGAGGAAAGGACCAGCTCAATGTCTGATTATTCCACATCCACCACACCAGATGAAACCCGATACCAGGAAAACACGCCGACAATCACCCCCGAAATCGTGGACGATGAAGTCGTGGACGCCGAAAACTTGGACGACATCGATGACGGCGACCTGGTCGAGACCAACCCCGTCGCCGCGCTGGCCGAGACCTTCCAAGGCACCGTGTCCAAGGACGTGCCAAAGCCGTACACCAGGGAGGAGGCCCTCAAGGCCACCGAGGAGCTCAAGATCAAGCTGCTCCACGCCCTCGAGGCGCAGTACGATTTGGTGAGTGCGGCTCAGGAGGCGTTCGACAGGCACATCTGGACCGCGCTCGGCTATCCCGAAGGTGCAAAAGGCTGGATCCAATATTGCAAGGACAACTTCACGTCAGCCCAGATCCGCGTGACCGGCCAGCAGCGTACCGACCTGATCATGGGCTTCGACGTAGCCAAGATCAGTAATCGTGGCATCGCCGCTCTTCTCGGCGTTGACGAAAAAACTGTCCGTAATGCAAAAACTAAATCCGGTATCGCTCCCGCGGAAGGCAGAGTGCGTGACACGGCGGGCAAACGCCAGCACGTTGACACTGGCAGCATGTCGAGTGAGGAACGCCGCAAGAAGATCGTGGAACTCTCCGAGGAAGGCGCCAAACAGACCGACATCGCCGACATGCTCGACGTATCCCAATCCACCGTGTCCGACACGCTCCGCAAGGACAGGATGCGTCGCATGAGCGAAGGACTCGAACCCGCCAAGATCGACAACACCGATTTCGACAACGCCGACGACGACCAGCCGTTGGACCTCGACATGGGCAACCGCGAGACCGACATCCGCTCCTACATCGACTCGTTCGTCAGCCAGTCGTCGGACGCCCGCGGCGCCATCAACGAGATGGTGCATCTGTTGGAATCCGACAAGTGGCAGCCGGGAGGCTCCACGGTGAGCGAGATCGTCTCCCGTGGCGGCGCGAACATCTTCGGCATCATCAGCGACATGTGTAAGATGCTGCGCCTGCTGAACATCGACGTCGACAACGTCTTCGACGGGGCGGACGCGGAACTTGATGACACCGACAACGACTGGTCGCGTTTCATCGACGGATGCACCGAACTCGCCATCGTCTGCCAGGAAATCACCGCCTGACATGCGACCGGGATCGGACGGGCGGATCCCAAGGGG
>OMEB01001315.1_pt1 | contig 9635 bp, 5 predicted proteins | sample 1645311 | NCBI WGS metagenome assembly OMEB01 (sample SAMEA103958119, study PRJEB25191) | human gut metagenome | biome: human-associated habitat [ENVO:00009003]; feature: intestine environment [ENVO:2100002]; material: feces | place: Germany | collected 2013/2015 | reverse complement strand
CGTGGCCAAAATCTGCATGAATTTCTGCATTAAATCTCCCTCCCGTTCACGCTCAAAGAACCGCATTCAATTCTGCCGGGGATTTCAAACTTGCTGGCATTGCAGTGGATGACCTTATCTACCTGGTCAATGGCAATGCCCACAAACTCGCTGGTGGCCCCGCCGGTGGAATAATCAAAGCTGGGGTCGCCGGTGGAGAACCAGCCTAAAAACGTGTAGCGGGAGTTATCGCCAATATAAGATTTGCCGTACCGGCTGCTTAACACACCGGTCAGGTTGTTTTCCCAGTACCAGCGGATGCGCCCCGTGTCAATGTCCACACGAGTGCCAGAATCTTTGCCCATACGAATCCAGGCATTGTCCAGGTCATAAGTGGTTGTGCGCGCCTTATTGTGAATCTGCCCGGTCGTAATGTTTCCGCCGTTGATGATTGTCTTGTCCTGGTTCCATGTGCTGAGGTCGGAAAATGTTACCACGCCGGATAGGTTGATCTGTGCGCTGGTGATCTCTGTTCCGCCTGCCGTCAGCTTGATGGTGCTGCTGGTTCCGCTTGTGCTGGCCGTCAGCTTAATTTCGCTCACCGTCTGCTTGATCTCGGTTTTGGTTTCGGTGGTAGTCAGGTAATCGCCGCTGCTGGCCGTCCAGGCGGTAGGGGCATTGCCCATCTGCACCATGGGGTGCATGATGGTCAGATCGTTGGCAACGGTGGCGTTATCGTCCGCGGTACTTATAAACAGACCGTCTGCATAGCCGTCCGCGGTCGCCGTGAACGCCGCCCAGCGCAGCTTCCAGCCGTTGTCCAGCTCAATGTCCTGCTTCGCATTTTTGAATGCATTGCCGTAATAACTTTTTGCGCCGCTGCTGTTCTTGGTCTCGAACTGCAAAAACAGGCTGTCCGTGCCAGAGTTGAGCTTGTACAGTACGCTGGCGCAGTAGGTCATGCCCTTGGCAATCACCAGCGTTTTGTCCGCACCAAAGTGGAAGCGGGTGTTCTGCGCCTTATTGGTCACGCGAACAGATTCACCCATAATGGTGTAACTGCCTTTTTTGCTTGCGGCGTTGCCGCCTGCATCCAGGGTCGCATTGTTCCAGTCGTCGGTGCCCGCAATAATATTGTTGCCGCCGGTGATCCGCTGCGTTACCGTCTGGGTAATGCTGTCGGCTTTCTGGTCAATCGCGGATACTGATTCTTTAACGGTTTTGAATTCCTTCTTGGTGCTGTTCAGGTCGTTTGAAATGGTTGTGGTGGTCTCTTTCAGGCTGCTGACTTTGGTGCTGATGCTATCCGCCTTCTGGCTGATGCCGGAGACATCCTCTTTCAGGCTGTTCACCGTTGCGGTGGTGGCGTAATCCTGCAATTTACTGTCAACGGCATCATTGGCGGCGCTGATAGCGGTGTCCTTCACGTTGGCCGTTACCGTTTCAGTCACTGACTTGGTGACTTCGGTTTTGATCTCGTCAGCGGTCTGGGAAAACAGGCTTTTTGCGCTTTCCTGGGTCAGATAGTCACCGGAGCTGGCGTTCCAGGCGGTCGGCGCGTTGCCGTATTGCAGCATGGGGTGAAGCAGCTCAAACTTATTGGTGCAGTTGCCATTGCTGTCGAAATCGGCTTTTTTCAAAACACCGTTTTGGCCGGGGGTCCATGTACCATACCGCAGCACCCAGCCGTCTGTCTGCTTAATTTCGAGCTGGTCAGCGGTTTTTATGTAGGCAATGTAATTTTGTCCGTCATCGCTCGTAAACGTAATGCCCAGCCGCAGCGCATCGGTGCCGGAAATGAGTTTGTACATAACGGACAGGCATAGGGTAACGCCTTTGGTGATATGGGCGCTAACAGCGTTGAACTTGAACCCGCGGCATGTGTTCGCATTGGTTATTGTTGCGCTGCCATCATCGCCATACACCACGCTACTGTCAATGCCGACATAGGTGGCGTTCTTGAAGCTCTCACTGCCCAGGATCAGGTTGCCGCCGCCGGTGATTTTGGTGTCTTTTTTCACCTCAGAGGAAAGCCCGTCCACCGTTGCTTTCAGGTCGGTGTACTTGCCGGTCAGGTCGCTGGCCTTTACTTCCAGGCCGTCCACGCTGGTCTTGATCTCCAGCATCTTGCCGGTCAGGTTTTTGTAGCTCTGGCTGTTCACGGCGCTGGAACTTTCCCGGCTGGTGCTGCCCACGCTTTCAAAGCTTGCCTTGCCGGAGGAGATTGTGGCGCTCATCAGGTAGGTGTCGAACTCCCGCCCGCGTGCGTCCTTAACGTGTACGATCTGGCCGCAGGCAAGGCCGGAGCTGCTGGGCACCGATACTTTGCAGGGGGTGTAGGTCACGTTTTTCAGCACGTTGTACAGGTTTTGGACGACGCTTTTCAGGTTGGCTTCGGTGCCGGTTGTCAGCAGCAGATTGCCCTGCACTGCATAGGTGTTGGTGGCAGTGGTGCTGTCGGGGTAGATGACCCCCACGTCACTGTCCGACTGCCGGATCTGGACTTTCTCAATGGCCTTGACCGCGTAGTCCTCGTAGCTCAGGCTGTCAGCATAATAGGCGGTGCTGTTGCTGGCACCGTCCGGGGTGATTTTAACTGTGCTGCGCTTGTCTGTGTAGGTCAGGAATTGCAGCTTGCCGTCTGCATTCATGTGGGCGTAGCAGCCAGCGGCTTCCGCCGCCCAGGAGATAATCTGTCGGCAGGTCAGGTCGTCCGCGTAGAACGCCTGCACGCTGTAGCTGCCATTGATGGGCAGGCTGCTGCTGGCAAGCGCGACCCCCGCCCGCTGGCAGGCCAGCTGAACCAGCTGCCAGATAGTTTTGGGGAACTGTGCCCGATTGGCGTGCAGCCAGCCGGAGAAGTCCGCATCCAGCTTGGACATGGTGTCGTAGGCCGTGACCTTGTAGCTGTTGCGCTTGGTGCGGGTGGGCTTTTCAGCATAGAAAACACCCACCTTGGTGCGGTTCCCGGCATCATCCTGCCGGTAATAGGTCAGGGCGTCCCCGGCAGTAATTTGCAGGCTGCCGCCCGGGTCTGCCCAGATCTCGGCCTCGATGTAATCCGAATAAGCAGAGCCGATGGCGAATTCCTGCCCGGCGTTTACCGCAGTGTGCAGGGTAAGAGCTTTAAGGGTGCTGCCAGCCTCTCCGCCTTTCAGCTCAGTGCCGTTTGGCAGCAGCAAAACGGAGTAGTACATGCTTCACCTCCGGTCAGCATTCGATAATGTTAAACTTCAAATTCTTCCACTGTTTCGTCTTGGCGTTATGCCAGGCGATGCCGTATTTGCTGCAGTAGCAGGTAGTGGTTTCGGTCTCGGTGGAAGAGCCGGCTTTGGGATGGGTGAACTGAAACGTTGCCTTGCCTGCAAACAGCCCGATGATGTACTTGTATTCGTCGTCCGTCAGGCAGCTGTAGGCGATGGGCCAGGTGGAAACCTTTTCCCGCACCACTTCCCGGTGCATGTACCCGGCTTCGTCGCGGCCGGAATCGCTGGAATCCAGGTCGGAATAGCTCGGTTCAATGTCGCAGTCCGGTGCGTACAGGGATTTGCCATCAATCTGGAACAGATTGGTTAAGGTCACGTTACACACCTCCTGTGGCAATGGCCTGTTTGCGCTGCCAGCGCTGCACGGCGCGGCCTACGTCCTCGTCGGTCAGCTCAATGCCGTACACGGCGGAGAGGATCTCCCGCAGCACGGAAACCACGGCTTCAAAGCCCGCCATCTGGCCTGCCTGCAAATCTTCCATGACTTCGGCCACAGCCTGCTTGATGGTGTCCAGCGGAGCTTCTACGTTGGTGCCGTGGCTCTGGTCGCCCAGCACGGCCAGAAACTCCCGGTTCGCCGGGATGACCGCGCCTTGTGCCAGGTAGGGGATCTGCGGGGCGGTCAGGGTGCTGATATGAAACCCAACATGCCCGCCGCCGAATATGTCCGGCAAGTCGAACGACAACCCGTTCAGCGCGTTGATGACCGCATTGATGCCGGTCACAACGGCGGAGATCATCCGGTTGATGAAGCCGATGATGCCATTGACGGCGGTCTTGATGGCGTTCGTCATCTTATCCCAGACGGTGCTGACCGTGTTGCCGATGGCCTGCCAGGCAGCATCCCAGTTGCCGCGGAACACGGCGCTTAAAAAGTCCGCCAGCCCGCGCAGCACAACAACGGCCAGATCGATGGCATCCGCAATAGCCCCAACGGCCACGCCAACAACGTCCGCAATGGCGTTGAACACCTCAGCAAACGCGGGGCCGAACGTGGCGATGATCCACTTGGCCACCGGGGCCAGCAGGTTGTTCCACAGGTCCAGCAGGCAGTTGGCAACGCTTGCCACCAGCAAAAGAATGTCATCCCACAGGGGTTTGAGGTGGGAGGACCAGAGGGTAGACAAAATCTGCATCAGGTTAGTAAGGATCGGCTGCAAAACGTTCTGCCACAGGGTGGTAAAAATGCCTTGCAGGTTTTCCAGCGCCAGGGCGGCACTCTGGGCAATGGGCTGGCCGTACTCGGCCCAGGTCAGCTGAACGCCGCCCAAAAGATCCTGCCAAACGGTCAGGGCAGCGGTTTTCATCTGCTGCCAGGCTGCATCCCACAGCACGGCGGCGGGGGCAAGCACAGCCTGTAATGTGGCCCAGAAATTTTGCAGCTGCTGGTTTAATAGAGCCGGCGGGCTTGACTGTGGCGGTTCGGCATCTGCGGCTTTGATTGTTGCAGCGCTGCTGCTTTTGCGGGTGGTGGAAGCCGCCGCAGCTCCGGCACTTTCGGCAAGGGAAGCCTGCAGCCGGTCCAGTTCATCAAATTCCGCAACGCTGCGTTTGGCGGCCTTGGCTGCTTTGGTGGTGCCACTGGCAAGTTTGGCCTGGGCTTTGGCGGCTTTGTTGGCGCTGACTGCTGCTGCTGCGGTCTGCTGCTCAAACTTTGCCACCGGCACGGCGGAGAACGCAGCGTTTACACTGCGGCTTATTTTTTTCAGGGCAATGCGCAGGCTGTTCAGCGGCTGCTGCGCGGTGTGGGTAGTTGTTTGTGTAGACAGGGCAACCTGAAGGCTGCCTGCATAGGATTTTGGCAAAAGCATCTACCTCCTTATGGGGACTTAATTGGCCAACAGGCGCTGCAGCCGCTGGCGTTCCGCTATCTCTGCCGGATTCAGGCGGGGGCGCAGGTCAACCATGGCTTTGTTTTTGCGGTAGTAGTCCTGTTCCCACGGCTGCAATTTTTGGCCGTGGCGCAGCTTGCTGCGCACCCGCAGCAGGGTAGCCAGCTGGCCGTCCCCAATGCTGTTGAACCAGGCCATAAAGGTCCACCAGTGCAGATAAGGCAGGGCGCGCACTTCGCACCCGGCGGCTTTGTTGATGTCGGCGGCAATCAGCGGGGCGTCCTGTTCCCAGTCCAACAGCGGCGGGGCAGGGGAGCGGGGCAGCGTTTGCCCGCAGTTCAAAAAATCTGCCAGCTTCTGCATGGCCTCGGGATAGTCGCTGCGCGGCAGATCGCCCTCATAAAATAGGGCCAGGGCCACCCGCCAGCGGATGAATTCCGGCTCGCTGGCGTCGTTCAACCGATGCAGAATATCCAGAATATCGCGGTAATCCGAATGAATCGGATATGCTTTTCCGCCAACCTCCAGCCGGGTGGGCAGCCGCCAGCTGCTCATACCTGCACCCCGCGCGCGGCGCGCGCTGCCTGGGCCTGCTGCACGGCCAGCGTGGCTTTGGCATCCGCGCACTGGCGGGCACCGGCTTCCAGAATGGGCTGCAATGCCGCAAACAGATTGGTGATGACCCGCTCGCCGTTGCCGGCAACCGCCAGCAGATTGGTGCCGCCCAGCATGGCGTCAAAATCATTGCCGGGGCCAAATACTTCCGCCAGCAGCCCCTTGGCGCGCTGATCCGCCTGGGCCAGCAGCTGTATGGCATCGGTCCCAGTGGGGCTTTGCGCCTGCACCTGCTGTTCCAGCTCTTGCAGCTGATTTTGCAGGGTGCAAAAACGGCTGTAAACATTGGGGTCGCTGGGGTTAAAGCGCAGCACTCCGCCGCCGTGCTCCGGCCCGCCATTGACCGCGTATTCGCGCAGGCCGGTATCAATCGTAAGTTGTTCCATAAAGCCTCCTTCAATGTAACAGAAATCTGTAATCACGATAGCTAAAAAATGGTGAAGCGCTGCTGCACACTTCACGAAGAAAAAAGGTGAACAAGAGAATTTTGGTGTACCCTCTGCCAAGGGAACGCCAAACAAAATTTACAGCGGAAATACCGGAATCCTAGGGTGTATCTGAAAAGTCAAAAATAGCGAAAAACCCATCATTCCAGTATTCTGTAAAATTCTGGACCTTGTGGCTATCATAACGCAATATTACAGAAATGTCAACAATAAAATTCAGAAAACCGAAATTGCGATGGAATACCGGTACCGTAATACTCCACAAAAGCCCGCAAACATAAAAACTCTCCGCCGCACAGTGCAATGTTGTGGGCGGAGGGAGAGCCGTGTTTAGAGTGATTTGCTGCGTTAGAGCGCGGCAGCAAAACAAAAATGATGCAGACAAAAGTAAACGAGAGGAGATAAGCAGACCGGAAACATTCGGCACAACACAACAAAAAAGCTCCAGCGCCTTCTACCCTTATGGCGCTGGAGCGAACTTACTTGATTGGAGTCATAGCCTCATACCCGATTGTATTATTTTTCGGACCGTTTGCACATTTTCATGGCAACCTCATCCTTTAACTTTGATCGAATGTTTTTAAACCTGGTTTTCTTTGTTTTGCAAATCGGAAACGGGTTTCATTCGCTGTTGTTCGATGATTTTGCGTTTGCTTGAAATTTCTGATTCCCTTTGGTTCGTTATTTGCTGCCTGGAAACATTTTGCAAGGAAAACGATTCTTGGTGCATCTGTGGAACGGGGAAGTGAACTTCAATAATTTTGTGCAGGGTACCTGAATTTGATGCCAGAGGTTGATTCCTCTTTGCTCTAGTACATCGGAGTTTCTCCTTTTGGGGGCGGTGCGCTTGCACCAGCCAGATCAGGTGAAGCATTATTTGTTCGGCGGAGTTAGATCTTTCATAACAATCACCGGTGATTCTGGATTTCTATTTACGCTTTTGCGTACCAGGTTTTGAACCTGTAATTTTCTATTTAGAATCCTGTCGTCAGTTCTTCATCTAATCTATGTAAACGCGGGGAACTCTTTCTGACGGGATTTCCTGAGCACTGCATTTTAAGCAAGCTACGAACCTTGCATCTTAACTTTTATATCTTTTACAGGTAATGACCTGCGGCTGTTAATGAGGTTCGTTTGCTTTCAGCAGGCCCAGGCCCGCCGGTGATGAATGGGATCTTTGAAATTAGCCATTGGACTTGAGCCTCCTTCCTTACGAATCCTGCCGGCTTTGCCATCTTACTTTCAAGTCCTTCGGTAGCCTCCCGGTCCCTGCTTTCCCGGAGTTCTTCAAGTGTTCCCATTTAGACCTCTTACTGGAAGCCTTTGCGAAATCTGCTTGAAGCTGTCGGGAAAACCGCCGTGCCTTGTTCCGATGCTATTGAAAGTGGCTTTTGCTTGGAGCTTTTAGCTCCTTATCTCCGGCTGTTTTCTTTCTGTGACTATACTATACAATACCCTAAGGAATTTGTCTATTCGCAGATATCCCAAACAAAATATGAATTATTCGTGCATGTTATGGATAGATATTGCCTTGACGAATGTGGTATAATAAATATGTTGGGTGTGCAAAAGCGACAGGCCCACGCTTTTTAGTTTGTATTAGAGAAAAGAAGCTAAAAGAAGTCAGCCCCAGAAATCATCACAATAAGCATTTAGTAATCAGGCAGCCCCAATTCCTAATTGCTCATTCCTAATTTCTAATTCAACTCCTAACTCCTAACTAATTCACATGCTCTCCGGCACCGTAACCTTGAACATGGTCAGCACGTTGCGGATCACGCTGCGCACGGCCAGGCACAGGGCCATGCGGCACTGGCGAACGGCAGGGTCAGCTTCCAGAATGCGGCAGGCATTGTAGAAGCGGTGGAACGCCGTGGCAATGTCGATAACATAACGGGTAATGCGGGCCGGGTCATACTTTTCTGCTGCGGCAGCAATCTCAGCCGGGAAAGCGGAAAGCAGACGCAGCAGAGCCTGCTCGCTGGGGTCAGTCAGCAGGCTGGCATCCAGGGCATCGGCACCCTCAAAGGTCACACCGGCGGCTTCCAGCTTTTTCAGCACGGAGCAGATGCGGGCGTGGGCGTACTGGACATAGTAGACCGGGTTTTCGCTCTCGTTGCGCACAGCCAGGTCAAGGTCGAAATCCAGAGTGGAGGAGCTTTCGCGCTGGTTGAAGAAGAAACGTGCGGAATCAATGGGCACTTCGTCCAGCAGGTCAGTCAGGGTGATGGCCTTGCCGGTACGCTTGCTCATACGCACCGGTTTGCCGTCGCGCATCAGGTTGACCATCTGCATCAGCACAACATCCAACTTGGTGCCGTCCAGGCCAACGGCGTCCATGGCACCCTTCATGCGGGCTACATGGCCGTGATGGTCGGCACCCCAAATGTCGATGGCACGGTCAAAACCGCGCACGGCCAGCTTGTTGTAATGGTAGGCGATGTCGGCGGCAAAATAGGTGGGAATGCCGTTGGCGCGTACCAGAACTTCGTCTTTGGCTTCCTCTTCGCCGTCGGCGTTTTCGTCCTTCTTGCGGTTTACAACGCCGTACTTGGAAGCATACTGGGCGCTGCGGTACATGATGGCACCGTCCTCGGCCTTGTAGCAGGCACCCTTGTCCATCAAGATTTTGATGACATCATCCACAGCGCCGCTCTTGTGCAGGTCGCTTTCGTGGAACCAGACATCATAGGTGATGCGGTACTTGCCCAGGTCGCGCTGCAGCCCGGCAATGTTCTTGGGCAGGGCATCGGCAATCAGGGCATCTTTCAGCTCTTCAAAGTCCTTATCGACATAGGAATCGCCGTGAATTTCGGCAAACTCTTTGGCGCGAGCAATAATGTCAGCGCCCTGGTAGCATTCTTCCGGCAGGGGAACGGCCTCTTCGCCTTTGTACAGCTGCAGGTAGCGGATGGCCAGGCTCTTGCCGAACTTCTGGATCTGGTTGCCTGCATCGTTGATGTAGAACTCGCGGGTCACATCATAACCGGCCCAGTCCAGACAGGCAGCCAGGCAGTCGCCCAGAGCACCGCCGCGGGCGTTGCCCATGTGCATGGGGCCGGTGGGGTTGGCGGAAACAAATTCAACGTTGTAGCGCTTGCCTGCACCGCCGTCCGTGCGGCCGTATTCCGGCTCAGTGGCAGCAGCCTGCAGCACGCTGGTAAACCAGTGGGCACCCAGGAACAGGTTGATGAAGCCGGGGCCTGCGATCTCTGCACGGTCGAACAGGCTGCCCTCCAGGTTCAGGTGGTCCACAATGGCCTGTGCAATCTGGCGCGGAGCCTTGTGGAACGCACGGGCACCGGCCATGGCGGCGTTGGATGCAATATCGCCGTTTTTGACATCGGCGGGAATCTCAACAATAAATTCCGGCAGCGGGGCTTCCGGAAGGGAACCGTCCGCCACAGCAGCATTCAGCGCGCCGGTCAGCAGCTCACGCGCCGTATCCAGCGCAGCCTTGCGGGGGTTATAGTATTTGTAATTCACGTTGTACCTCC
>OMEB01001303.1_pt1 | contig 9700 bp, 9 predicted proteins | sample 1645311 | NCBI WGS metagenome assembly OMEB01 (sample SAMEA103958119, study PRJEB25191) | human gut metagenome | biome: human-associated habitat [ENVO:00009003]; feature: intestine environment [ENVO:2100002]; material: feces | place: Germany | collected 2013/2015 | reverse complement strand
CCGGAAAAGAAACTGCCGATGAGGCAGCCAAGGCCGAGAGAAGCCGATACCCAGACGACGCCGCTGGCATCATAGAGGCCTCCGGCAAGCTGTGCCGACCCCCATTGCTGGGCCAAAGCTTGTTTATAATGGCCGAGAATGGATGCGGCCACACCAAGGATCAGATAGTTAAGATATAATACGATAGCTGTAAGATACAACTTTTTACTGGTCTTTGTTACTTCCACGTTCTATTCCTCCTGATAGCACTTTATGTCTCCCAAATCAAGGATTCGGGAGACACGTTGCTATTCGCAATAAGTGCTTAGATTTCTAAGGCTGCATTGAAGGCATCGGTCGTCGCCGTAAGGGCGCTGCCAGGTGCTTTGAAAGCTTCGCCAATGACGAAGGTCTGCGGCACGAATTTAGAGACTTCTTCATTGAGCGGGTTGTAGCTGCGGGAACCCATGGCCAAGACGATGCTGTCGAAGCCGCGTAATTCGCCTTTCGTTCCGTCAGCCATTTCATAGTTGACGCCGTCTTTAAAGAATTCCGTAACTTTAGCGCCCGGTACGAGTTCTACGCCGTGGCGTTCGAAATCGTTGAAGATGAAGACCCGGTTTTCTTTGGAAACGTCAGCAGCGAGCTGCTCTTTCATTTCGATGACCGTGACTTTGTGATCCCGTTCGCAGAGGAATTCGGCAGCTTCACAGCCGACCATACCGCCGCCGACAACGAGGGCTTTTTTGCCGATTTCATAGCGGCCGCTCAGCATATCCTGTGCCGTAATGTAGTCCGAGTCAGCCAGGCCCGGGATATTCAGGATAAGCGGTACCGAACCGGTCGCAAAGATGACGGCATCGGGAGCCATGTCTTTCAGCAGTTCGACCGTCGCTTCGGTGTTCATCTTAATGGTGACACCGGCTTCTTCGGCGCGGACGATGTAGCTGCGGATAGCCGAGGTCAGATCCCCTTTATCAGCCGGGAAAGCGGCTAAGCGGAAGTTGCCGCCGAGTTCATCGCCTCGTTCGAGAAGGGTGACCTGATGACCGCGCTGTGCGCAGATGCGGGCAGCATAGAGACCGCCGGGGCCGCCGCCGACGACGACGACTTTTTTGCGCTTGTCGGCCGGCACGATTTCTGCTTCACGACCGCATTCAGGGTTCAGTGCGCAGGTAATCGGTTCGCCGCGGAACATGTAAGGTACACAGCCGAGAAGACAGCCGATGCACGGCGTCATGCTGTCGAGGTCGCCGTTTTTAGCCTTGTTCGGCATTTCCGGATCAGCCAGACTCTGACGGCCAAAGGCAACGAGGTCGATACGGCCTTCACGGACCAAGAGTTCAGCATACTGCGGTTCCGTATAACGGCCGACGGTAATGATAGGAACGTCGACGGCCCGTTTGATTTCTTCGACCAAAGGAGCGCTGAAACCACCGTGAACGGCACCGGGGGCCCACATGAATTCGTCATGGACGTGGACGGCACGGCTGACATGGAGGGCGTTGACGCCGCATTCTTCGACAAGATATGCTGCAACGGCTGCTGCATCCTGAATCGTCTGACCGCCTTCAATGTCATCGCTGGCGTTAATACGGCAGAGGATCGGCATCTTGCCGCCCGTCTTTTTGCGGATGTTTTCAATGATCAACCGCGGCAGGCGCATGCGGTTTTCAAAGCAACCGCCGAATTCGTCGAGACGATTGTTGGTACGGGACGAAATGAAGGTGCTGACCAAGTAACCGTGGGCACAGTGGACTTCGACCATATCGATGCCGGCACGCTGAGCGCGGGCAGCCGCATCGCCATAGCATTCGACCAACTTATAGATTTCTTCACGAGAAATAGCGACCGGTACTTCGCGGCCCGACGAGGGAGCGATGGCACTGGCAGCTTTTAAGGGAAAGCCCGTAAGCGCCGAGTTGCCTTCCGGACCGGCATGCTGAAGCTGGATAGAAGCAATAGCGCCATTTTCATGGATCGCATCAGCGACTTTGCGGAAGCTGTCGACTGTATCATCGGAAAAGAGGCACGGTTTGCGCGGGCCGCCTTTAGCTTCACTGTAAACGACGGTAGATTCAATCGTAATCAGACCGAAGCCGCCTTTGGCACGAGCTGCGTAGTAAGCAGCCGAGCGATCGCTCAATGTACCGTCCGTATTGGCAAAGTTGTTGCCCATGGGCGGAACGACGAAGCGGTTGGGAACGGTAACGGAACCAATCTGAATCGGTTGGAACATAGCGTTGAATTTCATATCGATAATCTCCTTGAGTATGAATAAACTTAAGCGAAGAATTTTTCAAAAACTTCTTCATGAGGCATATCCTTGCCGGTGAAGAGTTTAAAGGCAGCTACGCCCTGCCAGAGGAGCATGCCGATGCCGCCGACAGCCGCTTTGCAGCCTGCTTCCTTAGCATCCAAGATCATCTGCGTATCTTTCGGATTATAAACCGTATCGGCAACGACTAAGTCGGAGCGAAGGTATTCTTTCTTAATCAGGCTCTGGCCGTCGAGGGGTGCCATGCCGACTTTCGTAGCATTGACCAAGATATCCGTTTGGGCAATGGCTGCTTTCAAGGCTTCTTCATCGGCTAAATCGGTGACCGAAACCTTGCAGGAAAGGTCCGCTGCCGTAATCTTTTCGACCGTCTTTTCGGCATTGGCAAAAAATTCGTCTTTACGGTTGAAGATGGCAACTTCAGCTGCGCCATCGAGGGCAGCCTGGCAGGCAATGGCCGTAGCGGCACCGCCGGCACCGAGGAGAACGATTTTCTTGCCTTTGATGTCGACCCCATTTTCGTGAAGGTTATGTACGAAGCCGACGCCGTCGGTGTTGTTGCCGATCAACTTGCCGTCCTTAACGACGACAGTGTTGCAGGCACCGATCAATTCAGCAGCCGGAGACAGTTCATCGAGGTACTGGGCAATAGCCGTCTTGCAGGGCATGGTAACGTTAAAACCGCCGATATTCAAGGTGCGGACAGCTGTGATGACGTCCGGCAGCTGATCGATTTGTACATCGAAAGCCAAATAAGCCGCATTGATACCGAGGCGGGCGAACGTATAATTGTACATGACCGGGGATCCGGAATGACCGACCGGTGAACCGAATAAACCGAATAATTGTGTATGTCCATCAATTCTTGCTTCCATGTTTAAAACTCCCTTCTCTTACTATATCACAGCCGATTAGCCGCAGATTTCAGGCCAAACCTGTTCTAATACTTTCTTTGTGCCTTCAAAGTTTTCTTTTGCTGCTTCCTTAACGCCTTTAGCAACGATGACGTCGCTGATAACTTCGACGCCGCAGACCTTCGGTTCAATGCCTTTGTCGCGGATCATCTTGACGAAGCCTGCCGTATCACCGTAGCCCGTACCGGGAATCATGCGGTCATGCATCGATTCGTCACGGAGAATCGTCGGTGCATAAGGATGCTGCTGAACGTCGTTGATCTGGATGGAGATAATTTTATCTGCCGGAATGTCGGCCAGGTACGACGGATCGTAAGACTGGTTAGCGCGGATCCAGTGCCAGCTGTCAAGGATGAGTTTGGCATTGTCGCAGCCGCTGCCTTTGACGACAGCCCAGCCCGTTTTGACGTCGGGGATACCGGAGTACGGCATGGGTTCAACGCCGATGATGTATTTGCCGGCACGGTGGCACAATTCTTTCAATTTCTGAGCCGTATGTTCAACGGAGTATTTTTCCATCAAACCGATATTGATGTGCTGGACGTTGAAGAGGTCGCACATATGGAAGCAGATCTGTTCTTTATACTTCTGTTCATACGAGCGGTGGTCTTCAGCCCACATAGTGATGTATTCGACTTCCGTAACCTTCATATCGTATTTGTCGAGGATGGCCAGGATATCTTCGTCATGAAGGCCTTCAGCTAAGGCATCGACATAGGTTTCAGCACGGAGGCCAATGCCTTCAAAGCCGGCTTCTTTCGCAGCGCTGACGCGTTCTTCAAAGGTACACTGATCGCCAAGGGTCCAGGAACTTATTGTAATCGGGGATTTTTTAGACATAATAGATACACTCCTTAGTATAATATAAATAATATGTTATATATTCTCATCGCTGCCTACGCAGTAAAAAGCTATTTATAAAGCAAGTCCTTAATTTCATCGACGGGCATCGTTCCGCCGGTATAGAGGCGATATGCTTCAGCGCCCTGGAAGAGCAGCATGCCAAGGCCTTCAAAGGTTCGGCAGCCTGCGGCTTTAGCCTGTTTCAGGAGCTTCGTTTCAGCCGGCGCATAGACGACATCGGTAACGATCAAATCGGGACGCAGTACGTCGAGACCGTCGATGATGCTCTTATCTTCAAAGGGCGCCATTCCCAAGCGAGTGGCATTCGAAAGGATATCGCTGTCGGCAATTTCACGTTTCAGCAGGTCTTTATCACCCAAATCATCCAAGGTGATCTTAACGCCGGGCACGCACTGACAGATAGCCTTTACATTGGCTTCGGCCCGAGACCAGAAACTATCCTTCAAGTTAAATACGGAAATCTCCCGCACCCCTTCTAAGGCACATTGGATCATGATGGCCGAGGCCACGCCGCCGGCACCGACTAAGGTGATCTTCTTCCCTTTTACTGACACACCACCGGTTTTAAGATTGAGCGTATAGCCTGCGCCGTCCGTAATGTGGCCGGTGAGGACACCGTCGTCGTTGACGATGGTATTGACGGAACCGACTGCCTTGGCTGCCGGCGATACCTTATCGAGAAAGGGAATGACGGCATTTTTTAAAGGCATGGTCACATTAGCACCGCGAAAGTTCAACGTTTTCAGCGAATGAAGGGCTTTTTCGACATTGTCTGCATTGACATCGAAAGCAAAATACGCAAAGTCCTGATTGAATTTCTGAAAACAGTAATTATACATCTGTGGAGACTTAGAATGATCGACCGGGGTCCCGATGAGACCGAGCAGCCGGGTATGTCCTGAAATATGCACGAATAAACGCTTCCTTTTCATAAGTAAGTGTAAAAATCAAAGATGCGGCAGGCTCCGTTGTTTTTCTTCGACGCCTGTCCTTCGATGGGTCTATGGTACCGCATTGTGAATCATTTAACAAATCAATAATTTTCATGTTTTCATAGACTAAAACTATCGGCGATGATAAAATGGTCTTATATGTAACTAAATGTAATAGCTGCGGCGACGACAGTTCGCCAGGAGGACGACCATGAATCTTTCCCATCTCAGATATTTCGTCAAATTAGCCCAGATAAAACACTATACCAAAACCGCCGAATTGCTCTGTATTACCCAGCCCAGTCTGAGTCACGCCATTTCCCAACTTGAAAAAGAACTCGGTGTCCCTCTCTTCGAAAAGGGGCCTCACGGTACGGACTTGACCGGCTTTGGCAAGCAGTTTTTCGCCAGCGTCAATTCATCACTCAATATTCTCGACAACGGTATCGAAACGATAAAAAGCGGCTCCCGCGGCAACGGAATCATCCGTATCGGCTGTCTGCGGACACTGGGGATCCGCGAGGTCCCGGAACTGGCTGCCGCCTTTAAAGCGTCCCGCCCGGATAAGGATATCCGCTTTACCTTCCACATCGGCTTGTCCAACCGCCTCATCCAATCCTTAGCAGAAGGCACCTTCGACGTCGTCTTTGCATCACGCCCCCAGACCATGTCTCAATTTGAAGCGACGGCCATTGCCAAACAGGAGCTGGTTCTGATTGTCCCCAATGACCATCCCCTGGCTCAAAACTATGTCGTCGACCTCAGAGACACCTTAGATTATCCCTATGTCTTCTTCGATAAGACGTCGGGCCTGCGTCCCATCGTAGCCCATATGTTTGCAGAAATCAACGAAACTCCCAAAATAGCCTATGAAGTATCGGAAGATCAGGTCGTTGCCGGACTTGTCGCACAGAACTTCGGCATTGCTGTCGTCCCCTTCATGGATATGCTCTTACAGTTAGACGTCAAGATTCTGCCCATTTCCCATCCTTCATACGAACGAAAATTTTATATGATTTCCAATAAGAACCAATATGCCCCGCCGGTCGTCCAAGATTTCAAAAAATTTGTTTTAGATAAAGTTCGTAATACCTAATATTTTTTCAGATATATGCCCAAACAGCAGTCCGGATACCAAAATTTTATCTATGGCATTATGCATATTTTTAATGGAAAACCAAGGAATCCGACATCGTCCGTCTATCCCCGGATTTACCGAATTAAGAATGTGAAAATTTCACATAGATAAACAGATATCCCCTTAGGGAAGAATCCTTCCCTAAGGGGATATCTGTTTCGGGAGTTATTCAATCGTTTCAATAAGGGTCTCAAAGGAATCTAATACTTCCTCGATGGTTTTATCATTGAGGACACGGTAATCGGCGGCATTGCGATAGAGGCCAATGCGTTCGTCGTAAAGGTCGTATACTTTCTGTTTTCCGTCCTTTAAGAGGGGCCGCGTCGAGACGTCGACATCACTGACGATATCATCAGGTGAGCGGTCGAGGAAGAAGACGATTCCCGTCTGTTTAAAGATTTCGATGTTTTCCGAGCGCTTGACGACGCCGCCGCCGCAGGCGACGACCGTCCCTTCTTTAGCCGCGAGCGTCTTGCTGGCCCGTACTTCGGCATCGCGGAAGCAGTCTTCACTGACGGCAAAGAGTTCGGGAATCGTCTTTCCTTCTTGGGCTACGATGACGTCATCGGCATCGAAAAAGTCCCGTCCCAGACGCTGTGCCAAAGCTCGTCCGAAAGTCGTCTTACCGCTGCCGGGCATACCGATGATGATGATGTTCTGTTTATTTTTCATAATAATGTTCCATCTCCTTTGCAATCTTTTCAATAACGGTCGAGGCAATTTCCTGATCCATCCAAATTTCTTCAGAGCCTATGGCCTGGGCAACGAGCATGTACATGCCGTTTAAGGTCTTGGCACCATGGCGCTTTGCGGCCTGCAAAATGCAGGTATCTTTCGGATTGTATACGATATCGACGACGGCCGGGAACCTGGCCACAGCCGCTTCCGATATGGGACAACCGTCGATATTGGGAAACATGCCGACAGGTGTGCAGTTTACCAGGATATCGCCGCGGCAAGACGTTTCAAAAGTATGATAATCGATAGTTTCGACGCCGATGCGTTTCGTAAAGGCTTCAAAGTCCGTCTTTGAATGAGGTCTCCGCGATACGACGACGATGGATTTTGCCCCGTAATCAAAGAGGTATTGGATGATAGCCCGGGCTCCACCACCGGAACCGAGGACGACGCACTCCTTATCTTTCACAGAGATGCCGGCATGGGCCAAAGATCTTCCGAAACCGCAGTAATCCGTATTGTATCCGAAGGTACCGTAATCGGTAAAGTGGATCGTATTGACGGCGCCGATGATACGGGCTTCTCGAGAGATATCCGTCAAATAGGGCATAACGTCTAATTTATAAGGAATGGTAACGTTGGCCCCGGTATAGCCTTCATGGCGAAGGCGCCGCAGTTCATTGGGAATGTCGTTGCGGTCCATTTCTAAGACGCCGTAGCGAGATTTATCCTGAACTTGTAAGATGCGAAACAGTTTGTCGTGGATTGCCGGAGAAGCCGTATGGCCCAGTTTAGCTCCGATGACGCCTAACTTCATCTATATCCCTCCTCGGTCGGATACGTAGTTGCCTAGAATTTTAAAGTAGTTGCAGTGTTCTGCCAGATTATGCAGTACCCGGGCCGTTGCCGGATCGCTGAGATTTCCCATGACATCGATGTGGAAAAAGTATTCAAAAGGCCTCCCTTTAAGGGGCCGTGACTCCAAGTGAGTCATATTCATACCGTTGTAGAAAAAGTAGCCCAAGACGTGATACAAGGCACCGGGGCGATGCTGCGTCGTCAGGACCAAAGTGATTTTATCTGCCTCCGGCACTTCTTCCCGGTCAGCCGTAATGATGAAAAAACGAGTATAGTTCTGGGTATTGTCGTTGATTGATTCTGCCAGTACGTCCAATTCGTACAGCTTGGCTGCTGTCTTATTGGCAATGGCCCCGATATAGGGATTTTTCATATCCCGTACCTTTTCGGCGCTCTCTGATGTGCTGAAATAAGGGTGGAGCTGCCACTTTGGGTGATGTTTCAGATAGTCCCGGCACTGATTCAGGCCCTGAATATGGGAATAGACTTCACGAAGGTCGTCAATCCTTGTCCCCGGCAGGCCGAGCAGGCAATGGTCTATCTTGACGTATTTCTCTCCGACGATACAACAGTCATAGCGATGGATGAAGTCATAGACATCGGTGATTCCGCCGGTCGAGGAATTTTCAATGGGCAAGACGCCGTATCGGACCTTCCGGGAAGCGACGGCTTGGATGACGTCTTCAAAATGCGGGACATACGCCGCCGTAAAATCCCGATCGTCGAAATAGAGCCCCATGGCTTCATCCGTATAGGAACCGGGCCGGCCGAAACAGGCGATGCGCAGTTCTTTCTCGCCAGGTTCCTCCATTACAGACACCGCCCTTTCGTCGACAGCCAAACGTCGAGGATGGCCCAAGCAGCTGCCGCTTCGACGACGGGCACGGCCCGTTGGACGATACATGGATCGTGACGCCCTTTGATGACCAGTTGGCAGTTTTCCTGCGTATCCGTATCAATCGTGTCCTGGGCCCGGCTAATCGACGATGTCGGCTTGACGGCCAGGCGGAATACGAGGGGCATGCCGTTGGTAATGCCGCCGTTGATGCCGCCGTTTTTGTTGGTGGCCGTTACCACTTTGCCGTTCCGCATGGTAAACGGGTCGTTTGCCTGGGAGCCGCGCAGGTCCGCAAAGGCAAAGCCCGCGCCAAACTCAATGCCTTTGACAGCGGGGATGGCAAACGCCAGGTGGGCGATCTCACTTTCCACACTGTCAAAGAACGGTTCGCCGATACCCGCGGGCACCCCGGTGATGACAGTTTCCAGAATACCGCCCACGCTGTCGCCCTCGGCCCCGGCTGCGCGGATGGCTGCCTGCATGGGGGCTTCTTTTTCGGGGTCCAACAGGGCAAAATGGCCCGGCTGTGGTTCCGCCATAATCAAACCGGCAGAGCTGGAAAGCGGAGCATCCTCCACCCCGGCACAGCGGGCAATGTGGGTATACACCTTAATACCGCGCTGTGCCAGAATGTGCTCACAGATCGAACCCGCAGCCACGCTGGCTGCGGTGATGCGGCCGGAAAAGTGGCCGCCGCCGCGGGCATCCTGCCAGCCTTCATATTTGGCATATGCCGTGTAATCCGCGTGGCCGGGGCGCAGCAGATCCGCCGTTTTTGCATAATCTCCGCTGCGGGTGTTGGTGTTGCGGATCATCATGGTGATGGGGGTGCCGGTGGTATGGCCGTTGACCACACCGCTCAAAAACTCCACCACATCCGGCTCGGTGCGGGCGGTGGAAAGCCCATCTCCGCGGGCGCGGCGGCGGTCCATCCGCTCGGCGATGTACGCTTCATCCACCGGCAACCCCGCGGCCAGGCCGTCCAGCACAGCGCCGACGGCGGCACCGTGGCTTTCGCCAAAAATGGTCAGGCCCAATGCATTGCCAAAGGTATTTTTCATCGGCTCAGTCCTCGTTTTCCTTGATGCCAAGCAGGGCGGGCAGTTCGGTCATGGGAATCTTATCGGCGCGCCAGCAGCCCAGGCCGGGCACCTTGATGACGGTAATGGTGCTGCCCGCGCTCTTTTTGTCGTGCTGCATATAGCTCAGCACCTTATTTTT
>OMEB01001302.1_pt1 | contig 9705 bp, 8 predicted proteins | sample 1645311 | NCBI WGS metagenome assembly OMEB01 (sample SAMEA103958119, study PRJEB25191) | human gut metagenome | biome: human-associated habitat [ENVO:00009003]; feature: intestine environment [ENVO:2100002]; material: feces | place: Germany | collected 2013/2015 | reverse complement strand
CATAAGGGGGACGGGGACATAAATTGGGCAGCCGCCTTTGGCGGCAGATGCACCTTAGCCCCCGGTGCGAAGCATCTGCCAGCCCACCACCCTTAGCCCCATACACCCATTTGGAACATTCCTTCATTTAATTAAAGCTCATGGTTCTTCTTTGCACAGTCCTTGCAGTAGCCGTAGAACTTGAGCTGGTAATCCACAATGTCGAAGCCGCTTTCCTTTTTGATTTTGTCCCGGATGTCATTCAGGAAATCATAGGAAAATTCAGTGACCTTGCCACAGCCCAGGCAGATGAGGTGGTGATGGTAATGGCCTTCATTGTCGCGGTCGTTCAATTCGTAACGGCTGCAGCCGTCGTCGAAGTCGAGCTTTTTGAGGAGGTCCATCTGAGTGAATAAATCAAGGGTCCGATAGACCGTCGCCAAACCGATATCGGGGGCCTTCTTTTTGACCAGTTCAAAGACTTCTTCGGCGCTCATATGGCGGATCGGGCTTTCGACGAAGGTCCGAAGGATGATCTGACGCTGAGACGTCATCTTATATTTTTTGAATTTAATCTTGTCTTTCATGCGTTTCATCATGGTATCCATGATTTCTTTTTTATTGGTTTCCATTTTTATTCATCGCCTTTTCTCTATAGGTATTGTAAAACCACAGATGTTTGCAGAGAATCTGTAAAACTGCCGTCACCGGGACGGTAAGGATCATGCCGGCTATGCCAAAGAGGGTCCCGCCGATGAGCAGGGCTATGACAATGACCACGGGATGGAGTTTGATAACGGCACCCATGACCTGGGGCATGATGAGGTGGCTGTCGATCTGTTGAATGACGACGTAGAAGATGAGAACCTTCAAGGCCAGGGACAGGTCTATTAACGCCCCCAAGAGGATGGCCGGTGCCGCGCCGACGATCGGCCCGACGATGGGTATCCATTCGGTGATGGCCGCCAAGAGGGCGATGACCATCGGATAGGGCACGCCCAGGACCCACATGCCGATAAAGGTCAGGACGGCAATGATGCAGCTCATGAGGATCTGGCCGCGGATGTAACGGCTCAGGACGTGCTGGATTTCCAGAAAGAGGGACGCCAAGTGGTCGCGGTAGCCTGCCGGAAAGATGCCGACAAAGGTCCGGACCATGCGGCTGCCGTCTTTCATGAAGTAGAAGGTAATGATGGGTACGACGAAGAATTCGACGACCGTGCCGGCAATGACGAAGACCGACTGCAGGAGATTGGTAATGCCGTCGATACCGTAATTGCTGACCTTAGCGAAGGCATCGTTGATGATCCGCTTGACCTGGTCCGGAATGTAAAGCTGGGTCTGTTCATTTTCAAGCTGCATGACCAAATCTGCCGTCCGATTGACTAAGTTGCTGAAGTTGGCAGCCAACAAATTCGTCTGGACCACTAAAGGCTTGACGATGATGTTGGTAATGACCGTCACCAGGAAAATAAAGACCACAAAGGAGATAAGGATGGCAATGCTCACCGGCATCTTGCGCCCTGTAAGGCGCAGGAACACTTTGATGATGCCATCGCGTATGGGCATAAGGATAAAGGTCAGAATGAGAGACACGATGGCCGGCCAGTAGATGGCATGGACCGTTAAAAACAGGGCCAATGCCAGGACAGCCAGGGTAACCCGCATCCAAAATTCTGCTTCCTTATAGGTAATCATGGCTTACCAGCCTCCATCCAAGAAGGGATTGCCCATCCGTTCGTCGCCGATCGTCGTCGCCGGGCCGTGGCCGGGCAGGACGACCGTATCGTCAGGAAGGGTCAAGAGTTTCTTTTCGATGCTGTCCAATAAGATATCGGACGAGCCGCCGTATAAATCGGTCCGGCCGACGGAATAGCGGAACAAAGTATCGCCGGAAAAGACGACGCCTTCTCCATAGAGGCTGAGTCCGCCCGGCGTATGGCCCGGTGTTTCCAGGACCTTGAAGCGCAGCGTTCCCAGGCTGATGACGTCGCCGTCTTTGGCTAAGTGATCGGCCGACGTGCATTCAATGGGCTGTCCCATGAACATGGACAGGTTGTGATGCGAATTAGAGATGAGCCCGGCATCGCCGGCACCGACGTAGACCGGTACGTTCTTGCGTTGGCGAAGCTCCTGTAAGGCTCCGATGTGGTCGGCATGACCATGGGTCAGGAAGATGAATTTCAGATTCAGCTCATAGCGGGACAGGGCCCGGTCGATGGCGTTGTAATCCCAGGCCGGATCGACGACCATCGCTTCTTTCGTGTCGCTGTCATAGACGACGTAGCAGTTGGTCATGATCGGTCCGAGTTCCATGCTGATATATTGCATACTCATGTCGATTCCTCCTTAAAAATTTTTCTGGCTGTCCAATAAAATGGTAACCGGCCCGTCGTTATCGAGGGATACGACCATATGGGTCCGAAAGCGCCCCGTCGCTGCCTCTACGCCAAAGGCGCGGACAGCTTCGACGAATCGGGTGTATAAGGCTTCGGCTTGTTCTGGTTTAGCAGCTTCTGTATAACTCGGGCGGCGGCCGTGGCGGGCATCTCCATAGAGGGTAAACTGAGAGATGACCAGCATGTCACCGCCTTTATCGAGAAGGGAGTCGTTCAGTTTCCCCGCTTCATCTTCAAAGATCCGCAGGTGAACGATCTTATCGGCCAGGTACAGGGCGTCCTTTTCAGTATCTTCGACGGAAACGCCGAGGAGGACCGTAAGGCCTTCGGCCGCTTTTCCGACGAGGACGCCGTCTGAGGTGACCGATGATGTCAGCGTCTTTTGTACGACGGCTCTCATTGCATGCTTCCTCCTGTATAACGTTCTACGGCATAGACATCCTTCAAGCGGCGGATCTTGGTCGTAATGAATTCAAACTGAGCCAAGTCCTTGATGCTGATGCCCATGTGGATGACGACGTTTTTCGTATCGCTGGTCTTGGCATTGATGCTTAAGATGGAAATTTTCATTTCTGCCAAGGCGGCCATGATTTCGGCCATGATGCCCGTGCGGTCGTAGGCGACGATTTCCATGTTGACTTCAAAGCGTTCATCGCCTTCGTAATCCCACTCGACATCGATCAAGCGATCGACGTCACTCTGGCCGTGGGTAACATTGGGACAATCGGCCCGGTGGACCGACACGCCGCGGCCGCGGGTGATGAATCCGATGATGGGATCGCCCGGCACGGGGCTGCAGCATTTGGCAAGGCGCACGAGAAGACCCGGCTCCCCTTTTACCAAGATGCCCGTGCCGCTGTGTTTGACCGGCTTGCGGGGTTTCAGTTTTTCCAGCATGACCAGGCTGGTGTTCTGTTCTTCCTGCTTCTGCAAATCTTTCTTCTGCAGCTCCAGGAGCTTGATGAGGACCGTATTGACGGCAAAACCGCCGTAACCGACGGCCGCTGCCAAATCGTCTTCCGAGCCGGCGTTCATCTGCTTGGCTACCCGGCCCAGCCGTCCGCCGACGTTTAAGGTCTTCCAGTCGTGATTGAGGCGTTTGCATTCTCGCTCTAAGGCTTCGAGACCTTTTTCGATATTTTCCTCACGGTTTTCTTTCTTGAACCAGTTGCGGATCTTCGAACGGCTTTCAGAACTGCCGACGATATTGAGCCAGTCGAGGCTCGGTTTCCCCGTCTTGGACGTAATGATTTCAACGATATCGCCGTTTTTCAGACGGTAATCGAGGGGCACGATCTTGCCGTTGATCTTAGCGCCGACGCAGCGGTGGCCGACGTCGGTATGGATGCGGTAAGCAAAGTCGATGGGAATGGCCCCCTGGGGCAGGTCGATGACGTCACCTCGCGGAGAAAAGACGAAGACTTCGTCCGAAAAGGCATCGAGCTTTAAGGCGTTGACGAATTCCTGGGGGTTGCTCGTATCCTGCCATTCCAGGAGGTTGCGCAGCCAACCCATCTTTTCATCGAAGGCGTCCTTATTCGCCGTCTGGTTGCCTTCTTTATAGCGCCAATGGGCGGCGACGCCGTATTCGGCGATGTGGTGCATTTCCCAGGTGCGGATCTGGATTTCAACGGGCTGTCCCCGGGTCCCGATAACCGTCGTGTGCAGGGACTGGTAGTTATTGGGCTTAGGCATGGCGATGTAGTCTTTGAAGCGGTACGGCAAGGGTTTCCACAAACTGTGGACGATACCTAAGACGCCGTAGCAGTCCTTGACGTCGTCGACGATGACCCGGATGGCGAAGAGATCATAGACCTGGCTCAAGTCGCGGTTATCTTTTTTCATTTTCTTATAAATGCTGTAAAAATGCTTGGGCCGGCCGTTGATTTCGCAGTGGATGTGGGCGTCGTCGAGGGCTTTTCGCAGGACGTCGATGGCTTCGTTGACGATTTCTTCGCGGACGTGCCGCTTCTGTTTCATCTGATCGACGAGGTCGTAGTATTTATCCGGTTCAAGGTAGCGGAAGGACAGGTCTTCGAGCTCCCATTTGATGTTAAAAATACCCAGGCGATGCGCTAAGGGCGCGAAGATTTCCAGGGTTTCCTGGGCGATCCGCTTCTGCTTGTCGCTGCGCATATAGCGCAGGGTCCGCATATTGTGCAGGCGGTCGGCAAGCTTTATGACGACGACGCGGACGTCTTTGGCCATAGCCAAAAACATTTTGCGCATGCTGTTGAGCTGCTGATCTTCCTTCGTTCGGTAATTGAGACGGCTTAACTTGGTGACGCCGTCGACGAGGAAGGCGACTTCCCGGCCGAACTCCTGGCGCAGGTCTTCAAGGGTACAGGCTGTGTCTTCTACGACGTCATGGAGCAAGGCTGCCGTAATCGTCGTCGTATCTATTTTCATGTCGGCCAAAATTTGGGCCACCGCCAGGGGGTGCAGGATATAAGGTTCCCCACTGACGCGATGCTGTTCCTTATGGGCTTCTTCTGCCGCATGATATGCTTTCGTTACATCTTCGCAGTCTGCCTGTGGCAGGTACGAGTGTATCGTATCGATGAGGTGCCTGAATTCGGCATCTTGAATTCTTTCTCCCATAAAAAACCTCCTTACTCCCTGCAATACAATTCATACGTCGGGGACATATGAAGATTCATTTTCCCTGCAAGGATAGGAAAATAATAGACCGGGCCGTCGTCATCTTGGCGCACTTTGAGGACGCCGATTTCCCGAAGGACGACGATGGCCGCGTAAATGGTATGGACGTCGTAGCGGTCGGCCTGAGAGGCTGCCATGCGGCGCCGGACCTGCCAAACGGGCATACCCCATTCGGGCAGGAGTTTCTTCAGGGCCATGTAGATATCGACCATGACCGTCCGGTTGAGGGTGACCTCCTTATTCAAGACGTGGACGTCCTGAACGACCAGCTGAGGCGACGACGTTCCGTTAAAATCATTGCGTTCGAGCTGGAAGGCGACGTCGATGATATCGCCTTCGACGATGGCATCGCACAGGTCCGGCCGGGACCAGGCAACGCCGCTCAGACGAATCTTATGAGGACCGCAGACAACGATGCGAACGTGCTGCTTATCCCGTCCGATGGGCCGGATTTCTTCGACGGTCAGATTCCGCAGGGAAAAGACGGGCCGGCTGTTTCCCATGCCGTAAGGCTCTAGTGAAGACAACTCGGCAATCATGTCCAGCGAGACGTCCGGTGTTTCCAGCTCTTTATCTAAATGGACCAAGGGAATGTAGTCGTCGGCCGTCATGTGCTCCTTGGCATAGTCCAAAAGCCTTTCGCGCAGGCCTTCGATGTTTTCGGCCTTGATGGAAAAGCCGGCTGCCATCGTATGGCCGCCAAATTGGATGAGCAGGTCTTTCGCCGACTGCAGGGCTTCGTACATATTGAAGCCGCTGATACTCCGGCACGAGCCCTTGCCGATGCCGTCGCTGATGGTAATGACCAAGGCCGGGCGGTAGTATTTTTCGACGAGGCGCGATGCGGCAATGCCGATGACGCCGACGTGCCAGCCTTCATGACTGGCAATGAGGACGCCGTCCCTTCCCTGCTGCCGGCTTTCGATCTGGGCGATGGCCTCTTTGGCAATGGTGTGCTCAATGTCCTGACGCTCGGCGTTGAGTTCACTGAGCTCCGCGGCCGCAGCTGCCGCTTTTTCGTCGTCCGTCTCTAAGAGCAGTTCGACGCCCTTTGTCGCATGGCTGATGCGGCCGGCAGCGTTCAATCTCGGCGCTGCCGTAAAGGCGATGCGGCCGGCTGTGATTTCTTTATCGACAAGCCCCGAAGCCCGGAGCAAGGCGTACAATCCCGTGCGCTGCCCCTTTTTCATCAATTCCAGCCCTTGGCGGACAATGATGCGGTTTTCTCCGATTAAAGGCACCAGGTCGGCAATGGTTCCCAAGGCCGAAAGATCCGAATAGCCTGCCAGATCTTCGTTACAGCAGCGCTGCCAAAGGGCCCGGCAAAGGACGTAGGCCACACCGGCACCGGCCAGCTCCTTAAAGGGATAGGGACAGCCGGGTTTCTTGGGATTGAGGACGGCCAAGGCCGGCGGTATCTGTTCCGGCGGCTCGTGATGATCGGTAATGATGATATCAAGATGAGGTGAAAACTCACGAACCAGCTCATACGATGAAATACCGCAGTCGACGGTAATGAGAACATCGGCTTCATGCTCTAAGTGCTGCAGGGCCTCTTCGTTCAGGCCATAGCCTTCACTCTGCCGCTCAGGGATATAGAACTGCGGCGACGCCCCCAGATCCCGAAGAACTGAATAAACAAGTGACGTCGACGTAATCCCGTCGACGTCATAGTCACCATAGATGACGATGCGCTCTTTATCTTCTACGGCCTGCTTCAGCCGACGGACGGCTGTTTCCATCCCGTCCATCAAGAACGGATCGGCCATGTCGTTCAATGTGTCCTGGAGAAAGTGACGCCCTTCTTCGACATCGGCAATGCCGCGATTAGCCAGTATTTGGGCCAAAATCGGCGATATATGCAGTTGTTCGGTTAAGGCGGACGTAAGGCCCTCTTCGAAGGGGGCAAACTGCCATCGTTTCTCCATTTGCATCACAACTCATTCTCAGGAATAATCACTATCAATAAATCAATTATTATTTTATCACTTTCTATTCTCAAAATAAAGACTAAATTAATATGCACTTAGCAAGATTCTCATCTTAGAAATGGATTTTACCATTTCTTTACAGTCTCCACTTCGCCTCCCTTTTCGAGGATAGCGAAAAAGGACTATTCATGAAAAATCACGAATAGCCCTCTGTATCATGTCGATATCGAAAACATCGAGTTTACGACGACAATGCTTCCGAAGTCGTCCCGGCCTTCGCCGTTTCCCTTTCCTTCTCTGTGGGATTGATATCGTCTTGAGAAATGGTCAGGCGATGGCGGGCCGCTTCTAAGATGAGGTCGGCCGTCTTGACGATGCCGTAGTCGCTGGATTTGAGGCTCAAATCGTAGTTGGCCCCATAACCCCAATAGGAATCGGTGCAGTACATACAGTGATCCCGCCGTTCACGATTGACGTGGTTGCGGAGTTTACGCGCCCGGTCGGCGTCGATGTGTTCCCGGAGCATGATGCGCTGGACGGCCCAATCAGGATCGGACGAAATGAAGACATTGAAGGTGTTCGGTCGTTTGCGCAGGACGTAGTTTGCCAAACGGCCGACGATGACGCAGGAATGCCCTGTCGTCAGGGCTTCAATGACTTCAGCTTCATCGCGGAACATTTCCATCTGATTCGATTCATATCCCGACGCATAGTGGACGTAATCTTCGTATACCTTAGACAGGAGCGGCCCCAAGCGGCGCTTCTGGTCCTTGCACCAGGCGATGACAGTTTGCGGATGTTCTTTCTGGGTCCGGTTGAAAATTTCCGTATCGTAGTACGGAACGCCTAATTTACGGGCCACGAGTTTCCCGATATTCCGGCCGCCGCTGCCGAATTCACGCGAAATGGTAATGACTAAGGGGCTGTCCGTATCTTCCTTCATCCAAGCCGGATGGTTGGTACGGCCGGCGATTTCGCCGATAGCCCGATGAGAGAAAATCAGACGTTCAATGGGCCCTGCCATGGTACAGCCTAAAAGGATCAGTACCAGGCCGATGACGGCGTTGGCCGTAATTGGTTCCGATAAGATAATCGAGGCCAAGATGAGGGCGATGATAGGCTTAATAAAGAAAGCAAAGGACGCATTGGACGGACCCGTCAGTTCAATGGCCTTCATGAAGAACAGGTAGCCAAAGCCGGTGACAACCAAGGAGCAATACAGGAGCGGCCAAATGGTGCGGGAATTGATACCGGCAATGATCGGATCGCCGTGGAAAATCAAGATGACCAAGAGGAAGAGGCAGCCGATGAGAAAACTGAAGGCGTTTTCGACGTTGCCCCCCAATTTCCCGATTCGCAGTTTCCCCAAGGTCGTGTAAAAGGCAAAGGAAATAGCCGCTGCCAAGGACACCAGAAGTCCTACATTTCCGTTCTGGATGATATCCACGGGATTGGCGACGATGATCAGGCCGATGAGACTCAATACCAAGGTGATAGCCTTCTTGCGCGTAAAGGCTTCGTGGATGAGAAAATAGGAAAAAATCATGACGAAGATAGGATTGCTGGAAAAGACGATGGCCGCCAGGCTGGCATTGGCCATGTTGACGCCGATCTGGAAGAGGATCATGCTGAAGCAGATATTGACCAGTCCCAAGACGGCCAAATACCCCCAATCAGTCCGTCTGAGACGAATCTGATGCTTCTTCATATCGCGAACGGCCAGCGGCATGAGCAGGATGCCGCCTACGAGAAAGCGGAGAAAGGTCAGCTGAAAAGGTGTAAAAGCCGTACCGGCAATCTTCAGCGAAATTTCCATGGTCCCAAAAGCAAGGGCTGCCAGGACAATACAAAGCGTACCCATTTTAGATGACATGAAAGAGGCCCCCTAGTTCATCTAATTATTATGATAGAGAATAAAAAACTAATAATTCAATCACGATTCATTATACACTACTTCCCCATAAATAACAAACAACAAAAAGGTCCTGCATGGTGGAAACCACCGTGCAGAGCCTTTCCGCTATTTATCTATGCAGCAAGTGCATTTAAATTAGTCTTCAAAACCCTTCTGCAGACGGACGTAGGAATGACGACGATTCTTAGCGTCAGCTTCAGTCTTAGCATAGAGAGCTTCGGCTTCTTCCGGGAAGCTCTTCTTGAGGGATGCGTAACGAACTTCACCCTGCAAGAATTCCTGGAATTTGCCATAATCCGGTTCTTTGGAATCGAGGCTGAACGGGTTCTTGCCCTGTTCTTTGAGTTCCGGATTGTAGCGGAAGAGATCCCAGTAACCGCATTCGACAGCGAGTTTTTCTTCTGTCTGGCTCTTGCCCATGCCCTTACGGATACCATGGTTGATGCAAGGAGCGTAGCAGATAACCAAGGACGGGCCATGGTAAGCTTCAGCTTCGGTGATAGCTTTGAGGAGCTGGTTCTTGTCAGCGCCCATAGCTACCTGAGCTACGTAAACATAGCCGTAGGAAATAGCCATCATGCCGAGGTCCTTCTTCTTGGTGCGTTTGCCGGCAGCAGCGAACTGTGCGATAGCTGCAGTCGGGGTAGCTTTAGAGGACTGACCGCCGGTGTTGGAGTAAACTTCCGTATCGAGGACGAGGACGTTGATGTCGTTGTCCGAAGCGAGGACATGGTCAACACCGCCGTAACCGATATCGTAGGACCAACCGTCACCACCGATGATCCACTGGCTGCGTTTTACTAAATATTGAGTCAAGCCT
>OMEB01001299.1_pt1 | contig 9719 bp, 8 predicted proteins | sample 1645311 | NCBI WGS metagenome assembly OMEB01 (sample SAMEA103958119, study PRJEB25191) | human gut metagenome | biome: human-associated habitat [ENVO:00009003]; feature: intestine environment [ENVO:2100002]; material: feces | place: Germany | collected 2013/2015 | reverse complement strand
AGGTTGATATCCTCCAGCACGTAATCCCGGTCCGCGCCGTCATAGCTGAAGCTGAGGTTTTCCAGCCGTAGCGTCCTGTTATCGGGAAGAACATTCAGCCTTATCCCGCCTGCCTGTTCCTCGTCCTCCTTCCCGTGTATCTCGCCGAGCCGCTCCAGACTGATCTTCGCGTCCTGTAGGGACCGTGAGAAATCGATCAATTGCTCGATCGGTGAGGAGAGCTGCCCCACGATGTAGGTCACCGACATCATCATACCCAGTGTCATATCCCCTTGCACGACGGCCCGTGCCGCGATGAAGGAGATGAGTATGTTCGTGGTCTGGTTGAAAAAGACCGCCCCGAGTTGCTGGTATTGTTGTAACGCCAACCCCTTGATCCCAATCTTGAAAAGTTTTACCTGTATCCGTTCCCATTTCCAGCGCATCTTGGTCTCGCAATTATTGAGCTTGATCTCCTGCATTCCGGTGATGAGCTGGAAGAGGTTGCTCTGCTCCCCGGCCGCCTGCGAGAAACGCTTTACGTCCAGCTCCCTCCTCCATCTCATGAAGGCGAGTACCCACGCCACGTATAGCCCGTTACCTACCAAGAAGAGTCCCAGTATCGTCCAGTCGTAATAGGCCAGCACGAACCCGAACACGATGAAGTTAACGAAAGAGAAGAGCGTATTGATGGATGTCCCCGTCATGAAAGCCTCGATGCGGTCATGGTCTCCGATGCGCTGCATGATATCGCCCACCATCTTGGTATCGAAGAAATGCAAGGGCAGGCGCATCAGCTTGGCGAGGAAATCGGAGATCAAGGCGATATTGATCCTCGTGTTTACGTGCAGCAATATCCAGCTCCGTATGAAGTCCACGGATAGCTTGGCGATAAAGATCACCAATTGAGATATAAGGATCAAGGTTATGAAACCTAGGTTGTTGTCCCGTATACCGGTATCCACCAGGCTCTGCGTGAGGAAAGGCAGGATGAGTTGCAGTACGCTGGCGGTCAGCATGCCCAGCACGAGCTGTACCATCTCCCGCCTGTAGGGCGATATATATCGGAAAAAGAATCCGAGGTTACGTTTCCTGTCTCTCCCCTCGTCCTCCATCCCGTAGAACTCCGGCCCCGGTTCCAGCAAGAGCGCCGTCCCGGTATCCTGCCCGTCCACCTTGGTGCTGACCCAGCACCGCTTGAACTCCTCCCTCGTATAGGTGATAAGTCCCGCCGCCGGGTCCGCTATGTAGAACTTCCCTTTCCTTATCTTGTAGCAAACCACGAAATGCCATTGGTTCCAGTGCAGTATGCAGGGTAGGGGACATTCCTTTTCCAATTCCTCCACCGTGATCCGCACGCCCTGTGTTCGGAACCCGATCGCCTCCGCCCCCTTCCCGTGTGATGAAGGCTTTCTCCCGTAAGTTCTGGATCGAGTACACACGACCATAGAACTTGGCGATCATACGGAGGCAGCTAGGACCACAGTCCATAGAATCCAATTGCTGATAATGTGGAAACGATCTTAGCATAAATTAAAACATTAGGATATAGACATGATTTAGTTCTTATACTTGATCAGCATTATGACGGGATTAGAATCCTCATTCAATTTCGCCGCGATTTCGTTTAGCCTGCCTTTGAGCTTCCCTTCTTTATAAGCCTCAATCAATTCAGGCGCATCAAAGGGATACCAGTTCGCAATATCTTGATTAATAGATGAAATCCAATAGATCGGTCTTTGATATAAAAAATCAGTATTATATATTTGATATTTGAATATAGAATCTTCCTGTTTGTCGTATACCAACCTACTCACCGGTATTTTTCTCGTTTTAATATCGAGTTTTTTTTCTACGGTTCTCATAAAATAATAACGGCTTGTCACCCCCTCTACAAAAAGAAATATTTCTGTATCCATGGAATATATAGAGGGCGTCCTCACGATAAAAGGTTTAATATGACCATTTGGCGAATAGGAATATAGGGTATCGGATGAGATATTCATAAGTATCCAATTATCGGAAGTGGCGGTTGTTGCAAAAAAAGTAGGAATTACTTTTTGATCATTATCTCCGAATATAACCAGTGTTTTCTGTTCTTTAGAAGGAATTGTAATTTTCTGGATAATACTTCCGTCATACTTTGAGATAATCAAATGATAAGGCTGTTGGTCTGCCACCATTCCATAGCCTTTGTTATCATAAGTGATCAGATTATCCTTGTCATAATTAAAAACCTTAAGGTAGTCACTCTCGGGGTCTAGGAAATTAAAGCTTCTTTTAAAGTCCCCGTCTAAATCATATACTGATATTTTCCCTGTATGTGTAACAAATAGCTCATTGTTTTCCTCATCTAGTGTAATTCCTGCAATCCCCGGATATTCTTCGACACCTTGTCCTAAACGGTTTATTTTCCGTATAGCTTTCCCCGTTTTCCGGTCTAAAATGAATATGTTCCCGTCGTTTGTGTTGTTTTTTACTATTATAAATTTTTCGCCGATATCCATGACATTACCATGTGTGATAAATTCGTCAGTCGTTTCCAGCGCAATATATTCTACATCCATAATATCCTGAAGGATTAGCTCCTTTTCTGGGTAATCTTTGCTAACATTGATCGTGACAAACTCGTCTGTCGATTGCTTATCTTTTCCACATCCCGCTAAGGCAAAGAGGAGGACTGCTGAAATTAAATTTACTTTCATGCTAGTATTTATTTTTCTTGTGTTTTATCAGCATAATCACCGGATTGGACTCTTCATCCAATTTAGCCGCAATCTCTTTCAGTTTGCCCTTCAGTACTCCTCTCCCGTAAGCCTCGGCAAGTTCGTGGGCTTGCAATGACTGTCCGATTACGAACTCCTCATCTAAAGGTCTCGACGTCATATCCACTTCTCTTTTGCTGGTATAATCACCATTGTATATTTTAGGTATGAATAAAGAATTTTCCAGTCTATCGTACATCAATCCGGAAATTGGAAACCCTCTCCCTGTTTCAAAATTAAATTCCGCTTTCAACAGGCTCATGAAATAATAACGGTCGGTAAAAACGGTTGGTATAAGAAATACTTCAGGAGGATCCATGGAGTGTATGGAGGGGGTTCTTACGATAAGGGGGATTGTCGTATTAGCATCCGGCAAATAGTGGTATATGGTATCGGATGATGTCTCCATAAGTACCCAATTGGTATGATCTGGAACTATTTGGTACACAGCGGTTGGAACTGGAACAGCCCAAGCTTCCCCGTCTCTTGCGACCGGGCTTTTAACTTCATCAAAAGGAATTGATATTTTCCGGGTGATACTTCCATCCTGCTTGGAAAAGATTAAATAATATGGAGGTATGGCGTTTGACGGGTTTTCCAGACTATTATCTGGTACATAAGAGATCAAATTATCCCGGTCGTAATTAAATGTATTTATATGAGATTCCGTACCTTCGGCTTTGAAACTCCTTTTAAAATTTCCGTATAGATCATATACAGAGATTTTACTTCCGGTATAGGCTATAACAAATATTTCCTTGTTTGCTTCATCCAGAACAACCTCCGTAATACCTACATATTCCTCGCCACCTTGCCCTTTCCTGTTAATCTTCTTCAAGGCTTTGCCGGTTTTTCGGTTAAAAACAAACAAATTCCCGTCGTTGGCCCAGTTGGTTATTAATATAACTTCTGCACCAATGGCCATTACTTTGCCTTGGGTAACAAACTCATCATTTGTTTCCAACGGGATGTATTCTACATCCATGAAATCCTGTAATATCAATTCCTTTTCAGGATAATTCTTTGTAACATCAACTATGATGAGTTCATTTGTCGATTGCTTATCTTTTCCACATCCCGCTAACGCAAAGAGGAGGATCGCTGGTATTGTGATTATCCATTTCATTATTCTTACGATTTAAGGTTAAACACTTAGGGCGATACGTTCGCTCAATCATGCTAATTACAAAAATAGGTTATTTTTTCTCGACATCTCTTCTTTTTGCTCAAAACTTATAGCGGTGAATGGAATTCTATCCGTTATTTACATAATTTAGGCAAAGGCTTAGCAATGGATGTTGTTTCCTCTCGCTATCTTGTGGGTCACTTATCGAAAGATCGAATAGTTCGCTTATTTCCGGGTCGTTGATTCCCGGATCATCCTTTTCGGACTCCAGATGCCAGCTGACCCATGTTTGTCCTTCCAACTTATCCAGATCATTCTCTAGCTCATAATGCAATGTGGGAAGGTGGAAAACGACTATAGTCGCCTGTTGGAAATATTTCCTGTCGGTGGTTATCACCCAATCAACGGGTACATCCTCTATTTTCAACTGTAGATCTTCCCCATTTATCGTGTTGAATACGAGCATCACTTTTTTACCAGCCTTTACTTGGCAATCTACGCCTGCTACCCAATCAGACACACGCCAATCCGTATATTCTTTCAGCCCGGCTTCTGCCTTGTAGTAATAATTTCTGCATCTTTGTATAGATTCCGGAATCATTTGCCCGCAATCCCTCCAAAATCGATCCAGATAATGTTTGTGTACTATGTATGAGGAATCTTTCATGTTGGGAAGTAGTGTGAAGGCCATGGAATAAAGCCTGAGGATGTTTACATACCACCAGCTTCTCAAGTCAACGCTCGTCTTAGAGGAAACAAATTGATCAGAGAATTTAATCAATCCCTCAGTAACTTGAAATAATGATTTCAGCCTTCGGGCTAGGCTTGTCGTATGCATGACCGATTCTTCGTTCTGGCGGTAATAATAAAACTCAATGTTGGTGATAACCATCCTCTCCGCTTGGCAAAGGACGATGGGACACCATAACTCATCCTCATGCATGATGCCTTCCTCAAAACGAGCCTGCATTTTATGCAGATATTTTCGATTGTATATATATTTAACAGGGGTAGGAAGGTAAAAACAAGTTCTGACGAGCCAGATGAAACCCTCTTTCCCGGAAAGTACCTTATGGGGCGATTCGCCGGAAATCCATTTGAAGGGTTCATTTATACTTCCATCTTGATCACATAACCACATATTCCCCATCACTACGTCGGCCTGATATTTGATTGCCTCATGGTATAATAGAGATAATGAGCTTTCTTTTATCCAGTCATCGCTATCTAAAAAAGCGATATACTCACCTTGGGCAACATCCAAACCCGCATTACGGGCAGCAGACGCTCCCCCGTTCTCTTGATGGATCACCTTGATACGATCCTCTTTTTTTGCGTATTCGTCAGCGATCTTTCCGGACAAGTCGGTCGATCCATCATCCACTAGGATAAATTCCATGCTCAAATCACCTTGACACATCAAGGAATCTATGCATGCAACCAAATATTTTTCCACGTTATATACCGGGATGATGACCGAAACCTCTATTTTATTATCTGGCTTACTCATGGCCATAAAGACTTATAGAACGTCAACATGTTCTCCCTAAATACCTCAGAGGAATATTTTTCCAAGTATCGCTTGCGGCCGTTTTTACCGAGACGTTTCGCTTCCTCCGGGTTTTGCAGCAGGTACAAGATCTTTTCTGCCAACAAGGAGACGTCTATCTCTACGCTATCAGAAGATACGATAAGAGGTATTTTTAATGCGCAAGATTCGTCTACTACCTCGTTTAATCCGGAGGTAGCGGTCGCTATAATGGGCAATTCATGCATCATCATCTCCACAGGGACATAACCAAATGGTTCGAACAAGGAGGGGACGACACCAACATCGGCTAAACGATATAACTCATATAAATCTTCTTTATTTAAAAGTCCCGTGAACGTGATCTTGGTGAAGAACGGTTTAGCATTTCGCAAAAAAAGATCATAATTTCCATCTCCTATTATCATCAAGCGGCTTTCCGGATAATCCTCCAATACCTTCATAAAGGTTCTAACCAAAAAATGCCCACCTTTAATATCTTCCATACGCCCGACAAAAAGAATGATTCGTTCTTTTTCCATTATATGCCATTTCTTTTTCAAAGTCTTTTGATCGACAGACTGGCATGTCGTAGCATCATTCAATCCATTAGGGACAATCACTATCTTGTCCGGATCAAGTCCATAATCATGCGATAATAAGTCTTGCATATAGCTGGATAAACAGATCACGCGATCCATCTTCATATAGTCCGCTTTTTCCTCCTCAAAGGCGTATCGTACATCCTCACTCCATACATCTGAACGGTTTCCCTTTAAGATTGCCCGTAGCCGTTGTGGGTTATCATGGATTCCCGCAGTCCAGTCCGATGAGTGCGATACGGATATGACCTTACAATCAAAAGCCTCTCTCAGTTCCGTTGCGAGATCCTCGTTTTGATAATGATTCAGGTGGAAAACCAACTCCTTTCGGTCGCGGATATGAACCCGTAGCAAATAAACAAGGTTATGGAAGTACAACTTCCTTTGTTCCTTATCCAAAAAATTCCATTGTTCTGAGCAGGGAGTTGGGAAATACCATTGGGTAATTCCTTCCATTTCCTCTTTCCGTACACACTTCCCGTCACAAAGTATGTTTACAAGGAAAATCCGTATACCACTGCTTTTTAGGGCGGTTGTCAACTCATGGATATAGGTACCGACACCAAATACCGTACCTCTGCTTTTCTGGCTTATGATATATAGATTCATGGCACAATTCTTTAGATAAAAGTTTTCCATGAGGAATCCATCGCCCCCAGTTCGGTTAATAAAGCCAACCCTTTTCCAGCGTAACCAGAAAGGAGCCCCATAGAAACCGTCTCTTTTGCTTGAGATAAATCCGAATTATCCTCTCTTGATCCATGCTCCATCGCAAGAGCAGACCGTTTTAGCAATACTGGCGGTATATTTAAAGCGGGACAAACCCGCAATCCTTGGAAGAACCTATATGCGTCTTGCCATTCATCCCAGTCTAGTTCTTCCGATGCCATCTCGATCCGTTCCACGATTTGCGACAAACTATCCAATGCCCGCTTGGAAGAGAAATTTCGCCGTAATCTAGCGAGCCAATATTCCCCATATCCACACATTCCCTCATAACGGCTGAAATTAGGACAAGGATCATACCATACGGCTCGGTACATTCGTTCGTCAAAATCATCGAACGCCTCCTCTTCCAAATCCAGGAACCTTTTTTCGAGCAGGTAAGAAAATCCAACCCCTATGCCTGCTATCCCTTTCTCGTAATCCGCCCGATAATTGGCATGTAGCTGTTCCAACAATCCCCTGATCAGATCCATGGCGTATTCCGAATACAAATCGTCTTGTACATATCGGGCATAATGGAAAAAGAAAATGGAAATCCCCATCTTTCCGTGTAATAAGCTCGGGCATTTTGTTAATGTGCCGTTCAATAAGAGTTGATTGGAAATCAGACTCAATTCCTCTTCCTTTTCCATGGCATTATGTGGATTTTCGATTTTACTTCTTATATTTGGCTATCATGATAATCGGATTATCTTCTTCATCAAGTGTTGAGGCAATTTCTTTTAGTGGGCCATCTTTCAGCTTTCCATCTTCATAAGCCTCTACTAAGTCTGCGGCTTCCAGTTTTTTCATGAATGCAACATCCTTGCTGTTCTGGAAGTATAGACGGTCATGAAAATTGTAAACCATAGTCATTGGCTCCATTTTTAGAAAATCATTATTATACATCTCGCATTCGTAAATAGTTTCTTTTTGTCTGTCATATACCAATTCTACAACAGGGAAACCGACTTCCTTTTGGGCATTAAAAATATTTTCTACCGTTTGCATGAAACAATAGCGATCCGTTTGGACACCCGGATAAAGAAAAATCTTGGTTTCCATGTCTTGAATTGATGGGGTTCTTACGATTCGGGGTATCAGTTGTTGATTTGAGGTATAATGGTAGATCGTATCAGATGATGCTTCCATCAATAAAAAGCCCTTATCTTGATAAGGTATTTGTGGGCTGTTATAAATACAATATATAATCTCTCCTTCCGCTGCTTCTGCGGTTACCAGTGGATAAATATTTTTTTTGTAAGGTATCGAGATTTCCTTGATACTTCCGTCTTTTTTAGAAACAAGCATGAAATAGTTCCGTGTTGCCACAACTTCATCTTTCAAGCTAAGATAACCGTCATGACAAAGTAGATAGTCTTGATTGAAATTCTCCAGCTTATCATAATAGAAATTTTCTTTTTGATTTAGTGATCGCTTGAAATTCCCATCTTGATCATAAACCATAATTTTTCTTGAAACATAATTGTTGACAAATAATTCTTTTTCTTTTAGATCAAATATACACCCCAAATTGATCGTGTACTCCTCAGCTCCTTGTCCGAGCCGGCTGATCTTTTTAATACCTTTCCCGTCTTTCCCAAAAAGAAATATATTTCCGGTATTGTTACGGATGGCATCTGATATGAGAAGACAATCTCCTTCTATATCATTGGGAGTGCCAGATGTGATATATTCATCTGATGTTTCCAGTGATACATACTCAATGTCAAAAAGATCTTGCAGTATCAGTATTTTCTTAGGGTAACTTATCGTAACGTCTACTGTGATAAGATCTTGCTCTTGAACATTTTTATTATTACATGCTAATAAAAGTAGAAAAATAAGCGTATAGCTCCATTCTGTTTTTCTCATATTCGAATATATAAAAGATTATTTATTATTAACTGTACAAAGATTCAATTGCCCAATCATAAGATCTAAGTCAGAAGGTGAAGGACAAATATATTGATACAAACAATCGCAGCATGGTTTTTGGTTACGTATACGCAACCAAGACTCCCCTATTTCTATTTCTTTTTTTACGATTTGATAAATTGAATCTGTTTTGATATTTCCCAATTTTTTGTGCAATATATTCGCATAAATATCTCCATTTGAAAGTATGAAAAGCTTTCCGAAATTATCTTTATTTATGATATGTTTCCGAAAAATATCTTTCATGCTTATCTTTGTTGATAGAATATCTTCTTCTGTTAAGAAAGTGTTTTTTGCTAAAAAAGAGATATTATCTTTGGTATATAATGGTCTTAACTGATATTTATCAATATCATATTTCTCAATTAAGGTTACTGCTTCATTACAATCCTCTAAAGAAGTAACTTGAAATATATACTGAAAAGGGATTTTTTGCTGGTCAAGAAATATACAAGTGTTATTCATAAGAGAATGATCTACTGGCAAAGAGACATATACTTGATATGAAAAATTTTTCTTGAGTGATGATTCTAACAATGGAATATGAGTGTAAGAACATTGTATATAATTTGAGTAAGACATTTGCCCCAAATAGTCTATTAATAAAGACCCATGTGGTATATCCTTCCAGTCACCTATAATATTATAAGTTAAATTAAGAGAAAAAGAACGCAGGTATTCTATTAATGTTTTTATATTAACTGTGTTGTCTAAATAAATAGTTATTTCACAGAGTGTTTGCAACAAGTTCTCAAGTGAAGAAAACTGATGTTTATTTTTGTGTAAGTCTTTATAATTTAAATATGGTAATATTTGCACTGGTTTTCCTTCGGACAAAGATACTTCTATGATATCTCCCATAAATTTAGACTGTAGTTCATTTATGAATGTTTTAATCTCTATATCATCATATATATGTTGTGGCAATAATACTACACCACAATTTTTTTCGCATAGAATTTCTTTTAAAATTTGGATAATTTTTAAATTGCAAGTTTTTATATATTTGCCATCTAATGTATTATAGAGTAAAGCTTGTTTGTTTACTATATTTATATATACATAAGGTTCTATTG
>OMEB01001292.1_pt1 | contig 9756 bp, 5 predicted proteins | sample 1645311 | NCBI WGS metagenome assembly OMEB01 (sample SAMEA103958119, study PRJEB25191) | human gut metagenome | biome: human-associated habitat [ENVO:00009003]; feature: intestine environment [ENVO:2100002]; material: feces | place: Germany | collected 2013/2015 | reverse complement strand
GATAAGTTAGGGGAATAATTATTTATCCATCCTTAACTGTCTAGTTAACAGACTTCCGCAGTGCCAATCATTTCCCATATCGTGGCACGGCAGTGCCATTGGCGTGGCATAGCTGTGCCTTCCTTATGGCAATGGTGTGCCACTAGGATGGCACAGTCGTGCCATTATGATGTGCTTATCTTTTAATGAAAGGCTTGTTGACTGATAAGGTTGGAGTTACGGATAACAGAAGTAAACCGCCTATTATCAATACTTCAAATATCCATAGCGGTTATATAGTGTTGGGAGTGTAGATGCGTGTTGTATGTCGTTTGCGGATTTCACCCCGGATTTATGAAGTTAACTTACTTGGTCATTTAAGTTAGCTTACTTTGCCGTTGAAGCTAACTTACTTTGAAATGTTAGTTAACTGGTAACTTTCTACCTAAAAAAGCCATTTGGCAATGTACCTAATCTTTTTTGCACTATAAAAGTGTTTTGTAAGGTCATTCCATAAACTTTAGGGTAGTAGTCTTCGTACTGTTTGATGGATTGCCATCTTGATTTTTTCCTTAATAATCAATTATAATTAAAGAATATATCATATATTTGCCTAGCTAGTAATTAAGACAGAAAAGCAAAAGGTAAAAGCGTAGGTTTTTATCTACTTATTCTTTCTTTGTTGGTAGTAAAACAATGATAAAATAGAAAACGTATGGATTATTATAGACTAAAATATTTTTAAATACGTATATTTGCGACAATAAAAGGCTTTTAAGTTAGAAGCCTTGTGTTGCGTGCGATATTTGTGCGAGTTGACAAAAATCGGCCAAATTTTTCGAGACACTCAATGCACAGAGAAAGCCCCGCAACCCTTTATTAGATATACGTGTTATCTATGCTACTGTATAGTATAGATAGATTATTGTATACAGATAAGGGGGGCGTGCGGCTGACTTTATTGAGTGTTGAGGCTTGGCCGAGCCTTTGTCAACAATATTTTCAGCCAATCGCCCTTTCTTTATTTTAGAATGAAAGGCCAGCTCTTCAATATAACGCCAAATAACGCCCTTTTTAAAGATAAATAGTATAAGTTTTACTTTAATCAAATAGTTATGCCTGAGTTTATTACTATTGAAGAAGCCGCTCGTATCACCGGCTTTCCATCTCAAGAAATCCAGCAATGGGCGATATCTAAAAAAATAACATCTTACGTCGTGAAGCAAGGTGTTCGCCTAGTCGATCTGACCAATTTACGTGAATTCATTTCCCATATCGAGCGTATGGGAATACAAAAGCTATACCTGCAACTTATCATCCAAGACAAGGAAGAAGAGATAAACGAGATCATCTCCCAATTCGATGATTACCTTTTCTGCCTGCGATCCCTTAAAAACATCTCTCCCCTACTTAAACTCATTATCGCCGAACTATCAACATTCATACACGACAAGAAAGACCGACTTATCTTTACGGAAATAACTTCCGGAGCCAAGATAGAAGACGTAGCCAAACGTTGTGGTATATCCTACGACGGAATCTGTCGCCGATATAAGGTCATATCGCTCCGCTTGCAAGAAAACATGGGCTTCCTGACCGAATACAAGAAAACAATCACGAATCAAGACCTTGAGATAGAACGTCTGTGGATAGAGAACAGGAACATGGAATACGAATTGAGAAGATTATATAAAAAGGCGCTCCAAAACGGTCTATGTATCGAATCTCCCCGATCACTTACTCCCGTTCCCTTAAATGCCGCGAAACGGATATGCCAACCCATTACCCGTCTCACCTTAGCGCCCTATATCCGTAAATGCCTTACAACCTTGAATATAGAAACCATAGAAGATATTCTACGTTACGCCCTCAAAAACGGACTCGATTCTTTATTAGACCTTCCCGGCTTTGGTGCTCTTGGTTTGGCCCAACTGAAATTCCAACTCGAAAAGCATAAGATAATCGATAAAACCGGACATTCCGACCTTTATCAATATATCATTTGCGAAGCGGATAATTAGTGAGGACATTCTTTGTCCTCAAGTAGAATTTAACTAGATTTCAAGGATACTCATACTGTATTTACATTTTTTTGTATATTTGCGATATGTAATGATGCTTGTTTATATTTGGATATTTATTAGTAACCTTGTACTTGGTTCTGATGAGACCATGTCTTGTTTATAATATAAATATCTAAATAACAACCATCTAGTTCGTTTTTTCTTTAGTTCTCCACTGCCATCGGTAATTTTACTATTTAGTTATCCGCTGATTATCTTTATCTTATCATTCATATCATCTACACTAACCGACATAGTTTCATCAGAACTCATGTATATGAAAACTGCAAATATGCAGAAAGGAGATAAGATTTGTATGGCGTGGATATGTAATATATATGTAATATGAAAGTGGATGGACATTTGCTTATAGATCTGAAGAATGGAGATGAAAAGGCTTTTGAGACTCTATTCTGGAAATATAATGAGCATGTATATCATTTTATTTACTCATTACTATATGAAAAATCTATGGCAGAGGACTTGACCCAAAACGTTTTTCTTAAGATTTGGGAGAAGCATGAGACGATAGATGTGGAGCAAAACTTTGACGCCTATCTATTCACCATCGCCCGTAACTTAGTTTATAAAGAGACAGAGAATCGGCTACTCTCCGAGAAACTGACGGAAAGCCTACAACGACAGCTATCAGATGTTGATTCGCTTATGGAAGAGCGAATTGATGCGGAGTCTTTACGGGAATATATTAATAGCTTGATAGAAGAATTGCCGTTGTCCCGTCGGGAGATATTTCGTTTGAGCCGTCATGAGCATTTATCCTATAAAGAAATAGCGGAACGCCTCTCTATCTCTGAAAAGACTGTGGAGACACAGTTGAGTAGGGCTTTGCGTTTTTTGCGAGATCGACTTTCTTCTGATGGCTTTCTTTGCCTTATAACACTCTTTTTATAGTTAATAAGCATTAAATATCTTGTGGTTTGTAGGGGTAGATAGTTTTATCGGATATACGTATGTATATGATTGGAGTGGAAAATGTATTTGTCGATTGATTACGGATATAAGACTATTCAATATTTGCGTGACAAACGATGATAAAGAACTAATAGCCTTGGGCTGGGATGATGATTATCATCTGTATTGTTTTGATCAGTCAAAGGTTATGTCGGTTTGGTAGTGAAAAACATTTACTCTATTGAAAATCCTTTTCGTAACCGTACATGCGGAAAGGAACATCGACCGTTTACTTATGAAGGCGGAAAATAAGTATGATATTAATTTGTGTTAAATCATGGATCTCTCGATTTTTTTGTGTAAGGGTAAAGCTCTTCTTCGGGATATACTTATTACACGATGAGAAAAACGTATACACATATCGAATTATTGGATCGCTTCATGAGTGGTAAGACTTCACCGGAAGAAGAGCGAACTCTTTTGGCGTGGTTTAGCGATTCCGATCATAAGGAAGAGATCATGGCTTTTTATATGTCTAGATGGGAAGAATCTTCCGGGAAAAAGCTTCCTCCTAAGCTACAAGGACAGATGTTCTGTGAGATTAAAAAGCGGATAAGACAAGAGAAGAAAACTTTGGAGATAAAGAAGAAACCGCATACCTTATGGAAGTGGCTTTCTTATGCGGCGGTGGCATTCGTATGTATAAGCCTTGGAATTGGTTCACATTGGTATTATATGAGACAGGTTCCATTATCCGATCCATTGGATTATGTGGTGTCAGCAGATAATGGGCAACGTGCTAGCGTGGTTCTGCCTGATGGGACGAAAGTATGGTTAAATTCGCATACTAAACTTAATTATAAGAGTGATTATGGCGTGAAAGAAAGATCAGTTTCTTTATCTGGTGAGGCTTATTTTGAAGTTTCGAAAGATACATTGCGCCGTTTCTTGGTAAATGCGGGGGATATGGAAGTCGAGGCGCTAGGCACAGCTTTTAATGTGAAGGCGTATGAGGAAGATGACGAGGTGGTTACGACCTTGTTTGAAGGCAGTGTACGAACAGTGGTTGGAAAAGAGTTTGTGATTCTGTCTCCGGATGAGAGTGCGGTTTTTAATAAGTCTAGTCATATATTATCTGTTAATCACCCGACAAATGCTTCTTATGCCCGTCTTTGGCGTACGAATGAACTGGCCTTCTCTGGCGAGTCGTTGGAGGAGATCGCGGTATTGTTGAATCGAATGTATAATGTTGAAGTTCGTTTTTTGTCCAATAAGATTAAAGGCTACAGTTTCTCGGGGGTGATCCGGAATAATAGTCTGGATAATGTATTTGAAATAATAAGCCTTACGGCTCCGATTACGTATGTGTCGGTAGGTGATACTATTTATTTAAATGAGAAATAGGAAGTTGAGTGTTAACCTAATAAAGAAGAAGCCTATGAGATGAGCTAGATGATTGTAGTAAAAAAGAAGAAAGGCAAGGCCCTTCTTCCTCTTAAGCAAAATCACTTGTATATAATATCTTAAAGGAAATAACTAGCCGGTTATAAATAAGATAGAATATGTAAATGATTTGCTTGTAAAGTTACCTGTTTAAAATCTATGTATTATTAAAAAACTTTTAAAAATGAGTAATTTCAAGCACTCTTTTTTCCGGACACTTTTGTATGCCCAATTATTGTCGGGCTTTTCCGGAGTTGCGATTGCCGCCCAGATATCGTTGTCGGTAAAGGATAGACCGATGCGGGAGGTTATTAAAGAATTGGAGGAAACGACTGAATATCGTTTTTTCTATAATGATGGGATCAAAGGTCTGAATTCTCCGATCTCTGTTGACGTGGAAGATGCGGATATTAATGCTGTAATGGATGCGATAGCAAAGCAAGCGAATGTGGCTTATGTATTGAAATCGGGTCATCAGATCGTTTTATCATCGGTAAAAACTGTTCAGCAACAAGGTAATAAGAAAGTTACCGGTACGATTACAGACCCGAAAGGGGAGCCAATCATCGGGGCGAATGTGGTCGTGAAAGGATCTACCAATGGTACCATCACGGATATAGATGGTCATTTCTCTATTGAGGTAACTCCGAATGCGATACTTCAGGTTTCTTATATTGGTTATGTGGCTCAAGATGTTCCGGTAGGCAATAAAGATAATTTGGTTATATCTATTCATGAGGACACGCAGAAGCTGGATGAGGTAGTCGTGGTGGGTTATGGTTCCCAGAAAAAAGTGAATTTGACCGGTGCGGTAGAGCAAGTGACTAGTGATGTATTCGAGGGGCGTCCTACGGCTAACGCTACTCAGATGCTAGAAGGGGTTGTCCCGAACTTGAATATTTCCTTGTCTGATGGTAAACCGGGGCGTACGGCGGATTTTAACGTACGTGGCGCCGGTTCTATCAATGGGGGTAGTGCTTTGGTGTTGATTGATGGTGTGGAAGGAGACCCTTCTATGTTAAATCCGAATGATATTGAGAGTATTTCCGTATTGAAAGATGCGGCTTCTTCCGCTATCTACGGTTCTCGTGCGGCGAATGGCGTTGTCTTGGTAAAGACAAAGGGGGGAAAGAAAGGTAAGTTTACCGTCGATTATAATAATTATTTTGGCGTGCAGCAGGCTACCTATCTGCCGGATTTCGTATATGACCCGGTCGTATTTATGGAAATGAGAAACCAAGCGCAACGGAACGAAGGTAAACTAACGGTGGATTATTCTGATGCGTTAATCGAGGAGTACAAACAAGGTATGTTGACAGACCCGATTATGTATCCGCAGAATAATTGGTTGGATATCATGTATAATAATGCCTTTATCATGGAGCATAACATGCGTTTCTCCGGAGGTGATGATAAATATACGTATTCCGTATCTTTAGGTTATGGCGATCAAAATGGAGTATTGCGTGGTACGGACTCCAATAAATATACCTTAGCTGTGAATACGACTGCTCAGGTAAATAGCCGTTTGAAGATCGGCGCTAATATCAATGCGCATTATCAGATCTATAATGAGCCGGTAGCGGGTGTGGCAAACTTAGTGGAGATGACTTATAAAGCGCAGGCTTTCCACCCGACTTATACGGCCGATGGTCGCTATGCGGATACCTTTATCCGTACTCCTGGGCATAATATCTATCGCCATCCGTTGGCGTTGGCCGATGAGGGCGAGAACAAGCATAAGTCCTTGCGTATGTTGGCGAATTTGTCTGCGGAATATAAGCTTCCGTTTGATATCGTTTATAACTTGAATGTCGGTTTAAACAAATATGATTATCTGCAATCTCGTTTTGCGCCTGATGTATACGAATATCAGTTGAAGACCAATGAGGAGAAACGAGTGGTTTATGACGGTCAGAATACACGCCATGCTTATAAAGGTGATAAGAATAACTTGGCAGTTACGGTATTCAATACCTTATCTTGGGGCAAGAAGTTCAATGATGCCCATGACGTAAAAGTCTTGGCTGGCTATAGTTTTGAGAGTGATGATAAGACTGAATTTTCCGCTAAGGTAGAAGGTTTCTTAGGGAACGAGTTGCACGAATTAAATGCGGGTTCTAGTAATCCGAGTGTAGCGGGCACTTCCTCGAGATCAGTCTTGATGTCTTATTTTGGTAGGGTGAATTATGGTTATAAAGACCGTTATTTATTTGAGGGTAACTTTCGTTATGATGGTTCGTCCCGTTTTGCCAAAGGAAATCGTTGGGGTATTTTCCCTTCATTCTCTGCCGGATGGCGTTTGAGCGAGGAAGAATTTATGAAAGATATTCCTTGGATCTACAATCTGAAATTGAGAGCTTCTTGGGGACAATTGGGTAACGAGCGTATCGATTTGTTCCGCTACGTGGACCTAATGAACTTGAAGGTGATAAAAAATGATGGTTCAATCACGGATTATAACTACCCGTTGAATGGAGCGATGCAATCCGGAGCGGCTATTACCGCTTATAACGATCCGAACATTACATGGGAGACAACGACCATGACGAATGTCGGTATTGACGCTAGCTTATTAAACGGAAACTTGGATTTCTCTTTCGAGTTCTTTGATAAACGTACTTCCGACATCTTGCGTAAGGTTACTTTGCCGGATCAAGTAGGTGGTCTGGATGGGCCGATCCGTAATATCGGCGAGGTGAGCAATAAAGGTTTCGAGTTGAATATGGGGTATCGGAACAATATCGGGAACTTCCGTTACGAGGTAAATGGAAATATGACCTTTATCAAAAATAAGATCGTTAGCTTGAAGGGGCAAACAATCATTGATGGAATGTTTATCTTGGAAGAAGGAAAGCCTATCGATTCTTATTATATGCTTCATGCTATCGGTATTTTCCAATCTGAGGAGGAAATCAAGAATAGTCCGTATCAAACCGCGGCTACTAAACCGGGATATCTGAAGTTTGAGGATACGAATGGAGATGGGAAAATTACCGAAGATGACCGCCAGATACGTGGTGGTGTGATTCCTAAGATAACTTATGGATTCAATATCAACTTAGGATATAAGGATTGGGATCTGAGCGCTTTCTTCCAAGGTGTAACTGATGTCTATACATATGGAGACCGCATTGGTGCTACTCCTTTATGGTTTGGTTGTGGTTTGCCGGAACAATGGTTGACGGATGCTTGGACTCCCGAGCGGGGAACCAGCGCTACATTGCCTATCTTGACTACATATGAAGGATGCTTGAATGAGAATTTCCGTACAAATGATTTCTGGTTGAGAAACGCCTCTTATTTACGTTTGAAGAACTTGCAACTTTCTTATAACGTACCGGTCTCTTTCTTGAAAAGCGGTGTTGTTAAGAGATTGAAGGTCTTTGTCAATGCGCAAAACTTATTCACGTTCTCTCCGATGAAGGATTTTGATCCGGAGAAGAACTTGAAGGGAAGCAACTGGTATGCCTATCCGTCTGTACGGACTTATACGGCAGGTGTTAATGTCACATTTTAAATAATAAGGAATAATAATATGAGACGTAAAATATATAAGATGATATGTGTCGCTGTCGCTTGTATGAGTTTAACCGCTTGCGATAGCTGGTTGGATGTAGATCCTTCCGATCAATATTCCACGGAAACATTCTGGAAGACAAAAGAGCATGCGAGTGCCGGTATAATGGGATGTTACAACGCATTGAAACCTTGGCGTTCATTGCATACGATGGAATTCGATATGTTGACAGCGAATGCGATGCCTTATAACGAGGCGAATGGTACGCAAGCAATTGGAAAAGGTGAACATTTGTCTACTACGGCTTTAATCGGAAGCTTATGGAAGAACTGTTACGTTGGCATTGGCCGTACGAATACTTTCATCGCTAATGTAGGAGGTGTCGATATGGACGAGTCGGAGAAGGCGAAGATGGTGGGTGAAGCCAAGTTCTTACGAGCTTTCTATTATTTAAGTCTGGTCGATAAATTCGGAGGTGTGCCACTGATTATAGATGCTCCCAATGCGGATGAGCAAGCCGAATTACCTCGCAATTCCAAGGAAGAGGTAGTGAATCAGATTGTCAAGGATTTGGAGGAGGCCGCTGCCGTGCTACCGGACACCTATGCTAGCTCAGACTTGGGACGTGCGACAAAAGGTGCTGCGTTAGCGTTAAAAGCCCGTACTTTATTATATAATTCTCGTTGGGCGGAGGCGGCCCAAGCTGCTAAGCAGGTAATGGAGTCTGGCGTTTATCAATTATTCAATGATTATCGTCATTTCTTTAGCGAAGATAATAAATATAATTGTGAGGTAATCTTTGATATAGAAGCGAAATTGCCAGAGTATCCAACGGATTATGATCAGAATATCTGGCGCTTGAATCGTCCGGCTCCCTTGAAGGAACTGGTTGATACATATCTCTGTGTTGACGGGAAGACGATAGAAGAGTCACCACTTTATGATCCGACTCGTCCGTATGAGAACAGAGATCCCCGTTTATTGAAATCGATCGTTTGCATCGGTTATCCGTATTTAGGAAAGACGATCACAAAAGAAGATGTGGCGACTACGGGTTTCGGTGTGAAGAAATACACTTCTTATGAGGATGATGTAACGATTCCTTTAGTAGAACGTTCGGCTTTCAATTTCATTTTGATTCGTTATGCGGAAGTTCTGTTGACGTATGCCGAGGCGCAGAATGAGGCGAGTGGTCCTGATCAGTCAGTTTATGATGCCATCAACCAATTGCGTAGGCGTCCGGATATCAATATGCCGGAAGTACCAAAAGGTTTGACGAAAGATCAGATGCGTGAGGTAATCCGCCGTGAACGCCGTATCGAGTTGACCTTTGAAGGACTCTACTATTCGGATATCTTGCGCTGGAAAACCGCTGAGAAAGAAAATAATGGTATGATGCATAATTATGAGGGAATAGAAGTCGTGAAACGTTCTTTTAATCCGAAACGAGATTATTTATGGCCGATCCCTTATAACCAAACAGTCTTGAACCCTAATTTGGAGCAAAATCCGAACTGGGATTAATTCTTGGGTAAATTAAAAACTGTTATCTTTGAAGTGCCAAACACAGGATGGCACTTCAAAGCCAATATTTCAATAAATAATGTCATGAAGAATAAACTAATGTTACTGACGGCCGCCTCAGCTTTTTCAATGGCAGGCATAGCCGCTGATTACACGAATATCGTCCTAATCAATTTGGATGATGTGGGTTACGGAGATTTTTCTTTTAATGGAGCTTACGGATATACCACTCCGAATATCGATAAGATGGCGGCGGAAGGCGTTCGTTTTACGCACTTTTTGGTAGGACAGCCGATCAGTGGAGCCTCTCGTGCC
>OMEB01001290.1_pt1 | contig 9762 bp, 8 predicted proteins | sample 1645311 | NCBI WGS metagenome assembly OMEB01 (sample SAMEA103958119, study PRJEB25191) | human gut metagenome | biome: human-associated habitat [ENVO:00009003]; feature: intestine environment [ENVO:2100002]; material: feces | place: Germany | collected 2013/2015 | reverse complement strand
GAGCGTAAACAAACTATCATCTCCGAGTATGATACATGGGAAGGTACTACCCTTAACGAAACCAACAAGGGAGTGGGAAGTAACTCCTTACAGGACGGTGTCATTCCATTAAAATATAAAATAGAAAGTAATAATGCAGGAAATCAGTGTCAGACAGATTGGATTGTATACCGCTATGCCGATGTGTTGACTCTATTGGCAGAAGCCATTGTCAGAGAAGGAAATACAGTTACAACAGAAGCCATTAATTTACTGAATCAAGTCAGAACACGTGCCGGTTTAATTGCATATACAGCTTCTTCTTTCAGCAGTGCTCGTGATTTCCTTGATAAATTATTGATAGAACGTGCACACGAGTTTTATTTCGAAGGGTGCCGCCGTCAGGATCTTATCCGCGATGGTTCTTATGTAGCAACCATGAAACAAAAATGTACCGATTACGGACAAGTGTCTATTGTAAACGAAAACTATCATCGTTTCCCAATACCGGAATCAGCTATTATTGCGGGACAAGGGATTATTAAACAGAATCCGGGATATTAGTCATCACATATTTTTAAATTAAAAGAGGAGGTAGTACATCAACACTACTTCAAAGTGGATATTTTGATGTACACTCCTCAGCTAATCATCTACCATGAAATATATTGTTCTTTTTCAGCATCTCCAGTTGAAGAACATAGGGCTAGTCTTACTATGCTCCTTTATGTTTTCCAACCTGCTATACTCCCAATCGACGAGAGAAGTCATCAACTTCGATCACGGCTGGCTATTCAACAGATACGGTCTACAGCCTGAAGGTAAACGAATAGATGAGCCTTTTGGGAATGGCAGTCCGGATTCTCCATCTCCTAAAGAGTTAGCCTTTAATGACAAAGACTGGAGGAAATTGGATGTCCCTCACGACTGGAGCATTGAAGGACCTTTCAGGGAAAATCTGGATGGCTATACAGGTAAGCTACCTTGGCGGGGAATCGGATGGTATCGTAAACGCTTCAACATCAAAAATATAGATAAAGATAAAATGCTTTTTCTTGATTTTGATGGCGTGATGGCCAATGCGGAGGTATATCTTAACGGAAAGAAGATAGGAGAACGTCCCTATGGCTACATTTCCTTCAGGGTAAATCTTACGCCCTATATTCGCTTTGATTCGGAAAATATCATTGCAGTCAGAGTGGATACGGAGAAACTGGGTTCTCGTTGGTATCCCGGAGCAGGTATTTACCGGCATGTCAGATTGGTCAAAACCAACAAGCTTCATATTCCCCAATGGGGTGTGTTTATTTCTACGCCCGAAATCAATAGCCAATATGCCACCGCATCCGTGATGGTTCAGTTGGCTAATGGAAAGAAAAAAACGGCTAGAAGCAGTTACACAATTGAAATATTCAAATTAGATAAAGCAAACATTCCCCGAGAAAGAGTTGCAGTGGGAGCTAAAGAGAATATCAAAATTGCAGCAAACGCCATCGACAGTAGCTTAGTATCTCTGAAAGTGGAGAAACCACAATTATGGGATTTGGAAAATACGAACCTCTATCTAGCCAAGGTATCAGTATATGATAGAAAGACGTTGACAGATGTATACGATGTGCCGTTCGGTTTCCGGACTTTGAAATTCACACATAACAATGGATTCCTGTTAAATGGGAAAAGAGTTCAATTGAAGGGAGTATGTATGCATCATGATTTAGGTGCATTAGGTACAGCAATCAACAAGAGTGCCATAGAACGCCAAATCAACATATTGAAGAGTTTTGGCACTAATGCTATACGTACCTCTCACAACCCACCCGCACCCGAGTTGTTAGAACTTGCTGACAAAATGGGAATACTTATTCTCGATGAAGTATTTGACTGTTGGGCTAGTGGTAAAAACGAAAATGACTACGCTGTTCATTATTCCGAATGGCATAAAAAGGACATTGAAGCACTTGTTTGCAGAGACAGAAATCATCCTTCCGTCATTATGTGGAGTTTGGGAAATGAAGTAGAAGAACAGTATCATCCCGAAAAAGGAGTAGTAGCATATCTCAGGGATATTGTGCGGCTTTACGACTCAACTCGCCCCGTCACTTTCGGTGCCTCATATCCCAGTAAAAGTGCTATCAATGGTACAGAACTCCAAGTAGATGTCCATGGCATGAACTATCCTTCGGGGGGTTATGGCGGTCCTGATTTTTATGAAACATTTCTCAACTATCCGGGGCATGAACACTTATCAGGCTTTGCCAGTGAATCCAGTTCAACAATAAGTTCACGCGGAGTTTATTTTCCAAAAGGTTATCAAGTTACTTCATATGACTTGAAAGCCCCTGGTTAGGCATCTCTTGCCGATGCCGAATTTACTGCATTAGACAAATATCCGGCTATTTGTGGTGAATTTGTCTGGACGGGATTTGACTATCTAGGCGAACCGACTCCTTTCAATAGCGATATGAGCGTCTTACTCAACCATGCCGCGCTCAGTGAAGAAGAACTGGTTAAAGCAAAAGAGGAACTAAAGAGAATAGAAAAAGAGCGTCCTTCCTCTCGTAGCAGCTATTTTGGTATTGTCGATCTAGCGGGTTTTCCAAAAGATCGTTATTACTTGTATAAAGCACATTGGATGCCCGATGAGCCTATGGCACATATTCTCCCCCATTGGAATTTTCCGGATAGGATAGGTAAAATAACTCCTGTGTTTGTGTATTCTTCGGGTGATGAAGTTGAACTCTTTCTGAATGGTGAATCTTTGGGTAGGAAAAAGAAAGAACAGTATCAATATAGATTCAAATGGGAGAATGTTATATACACTCCCGGAGAATTAAAGGCCATTGCCTACAAAAATGGCAAACTCTGGGCAACAGAAAGCGTAAGAACCACAGGAGAACCGGCTTTGTTACAAGTCTCCGCCTATAAAGACAAGATAAAAGTAGCTGACAATGAACTGGCTTTTATCACAGTCTCCATCCGTGACAAAACAGGAAGTGTTGTACCAACGGCCAATCATAAGATTAAATGCAAATTAGAAGGTGAAGGTAAGATTGTAGCAACGGATAATGGTGATCCAACTTCACTCATCTCTTTTTCAGCGACAGAGCGCGAAACTTTTAACGGATTCATGTTAGTTGTTATAAAGGCTCATCAAGGAGCAAAAGGAAAACTACGTCTAATTGTGGAATCCGAGAATTTGAAAAGTGCCTCTGTGGATATTAACCTATTATAAATCATTCTTATTTGAACATCATGACAACAAAATTATTAAATATAAAAACAAGACTTTTCAGATCATTGACCAATTTGGGTATGATGATTATTTTATTTTCTTGCAGTTCGTCATCTATCGGAGAAGAACCGATAAACCCTCCTGCTCCTCCTGCTTCATCCGTAGAAAAGAGTGAGTATTATGTTTCCACAACCGGTAATGATGAGAATCCCGGAACACTTACATCACCCTGGCGTACCATTCAAAAAGCTGTCACCACAGTTACCCCGGGATGTGTAGTAAATATTATGGGGGGAACATACTATGAAGAAATAAAAGTAACTGTATCCGGAACTACTGACAAATACATCGTAATCAAAAATTATAATGACGAGGAAGTTATTATAAGCGGCGACAATAAACCCAGAGAACTAATGAATCTCAATGGCGTGAGTTATATAAAGGTAAAAGGGTTAACCTTCGCCGATTGCTTGGGATCATATTCTGTGGGAATAAAAATATCCACTACATCCGACGAGGCTTCTCATCATATTGAGATAGAATCGAATACAATCAGAAACTTATATGCAAATGCCACCGCAACAGTTTATCCGCCGAATGTATATGCCGGAGGAATAACAGTAGCCGGCTATCTGGACTCAAAAGCCATTCACGACATTATAATAAGAGAAAACACAGTAAAAGACTGTCGGACAGGTTGGACAGAAGCCATTTCAGTAACAGGAAACGTAGATGGTTTTCTGATTACTAAGAACGTAGTGACTAATACAGGAAACATCGGTATAGATGCGTCAGGGCATTGGGGTATTTCGAAAAATCCTGCCACTGATTTCGCCAGAAACGGAGTCATCTCTGAGAATCATGTTTCATACTGCAAAAGTCCTGTTGAGGGAGGTGCAGGTATTTATTTGGATGGAAGTTCAAATATCCTTGTTGAGAAAAACATTTCGCACAACAATGTTTATGGTATTACCGTAGGGTGTGAAAGGGCAAACAATTTTGTAACTAATAATATAATCAGAAATAACATCTGTTATCACAATGAAGGGTTTGGAATCGGACTAATGGGCTGGTCCCCTGAAGGCAGAATCATAAAAAACTGCCAAGTTGTTAATAACACAACCTTTGGAAATGCGAAAGACAGATTGGGAGAAATAGCCATATACAGCACGGAAAATACTACGATTAAAAACAATATATTTTATTCAACTCACGCAAACTCAAATCTATTATATGTAGATGATAGTCACCTCAATCTCGATATGAATTTTAATCATTATTATTCCAGTTCTCCCGATGTTAAGTTTTACTGGAAGGGTAGCATATTTTCAACTTTCGAACAATATAAACAGAACACAGGCTGTGATTTAGCTTCGGCTTTCAGTAATCCTTTATTCATTGATACAGAAGTATTCGATTTTCAGTTACAATCCACATCTCCGTGTATAGATACAGGTGATCCCGCCTATACACCCGCAGAGAATGAACTGGACTTTAATCATAACCCTAGGAAAGTTGGAGCTTGTATTGATAAAGGCGCTTATGAAAAGCAATAATAAAAAAGCGGTTTACTAATATCGAACCTCATACAACAAATCCTCCCCGAAAGTTTTCAATACCAACCTTCGAGGAGGATTTTATTTCATTCTTTTATTCCCATTCTATGGTCGCATTGGGTTTAGGCGACATATCATAGCAAACACGATTCACATTCTTCACTTCTTTCAGAATACGGTCCGTGATTTTCATCAGAACAGGCCAGTCAATCGGTTCAATAGTAGCAGTCATGGCGTCTACTGTATTGACAGCGCGAATGATAACCGGCCAATCGAAAGAACGGGCATTATCACGTACACCAACAGATTTGAAATCGGGCACTACCGTGAAATACTGCCACACCTTGCCCTCCAGGCCGTTCTTGGCAAACTCCTCACGGAGGATGGCGTCGGACTCCCGGACGGCCTCCAGGCGGTCACGGGTGATGGCGCCCAGGCAGCGCACGCCCAGGCCGGGGCCGGGGAAGGGCTGGCGGTACACCATGCTGTCCGGCAGGCCCAGAGCCTTGCCGACTACGCGCACCTCGTCCTTGAACAGCAGGCGCAGGGGCTCGATGATCTCCTTGAAATCCACATAGTCGGGCAGGCCGCCCACGTTGTGGTGGCTCTTGATGACGGCTGCATCGCCGGCACCGGATTCGATGACGTCGGGGTAAATCGTCCCCTGCGCCAGGAAGTCGACGGATCCGATTTTACGTCCTTCGTCTTCAAAGACGCGGATAAATTCTTCACCGATGATTTTCCGCTTCCGTTCGGGATCGCTGACGCCTTCCAGTTTAGAAAGGAAGCGATCCGACGCATCGACGCGGATGAAGTTCATGCCGCTGTCTTTAAAAGCGTTTTCGACTTCGTCGCCTTCGTTCTTGCGAAGGAGGCCGTGATCGACGAAGATGCAGGTCAGCTGACTGCCGACGGCCTTAGAAATGAGGGCCGCAGCCACCGAGCTGTCGACGCCGCCGGAGAGGGCCAGGACGACTTTGCCGTCGCCGAGCCGGTGCAGCCGCAGACTTCGAAGAGGAAATTATGGATCATTTCCTTGCCGTGTTCCGTGTGGAGCACTTCCGGATGATACTGCATGGCATAGAGTTTTTTCGCCGGATTCTGCATGGCAGCGACCGGGCAGTTCGCCGTATGGGCTACGACTTCAAAGCCTTCGGGAATGGAGGCGACGTAGTCCTGGTGACTCATCCAAACGACTTCTTTTTCCTGAAGGCCTTTGAATAAGGGCGATGCCGTATTGACGTCGATTTCCGTCTTGCCGAATTCCCGCATGGTCGCATGCTGGACTTCACCGCCTAAGGTTTGGGCCATGAACTGCATGCCGTAGCAGAGGCCGAGAACAGGCGTGCCGAGCTGGAAGACTTCGGCTTCGATCTTCGGTGCATTTTCTTCATAGACACTGCCGGGGCCACCCGTAAAGATGACGCCTATGGGCTGAAGTTCTTTGATTTTTGCAACGGCTTTATGATAAGGGTATACCTCACAATATACGTGATTTTCGCGGACGCGCCGTGCGATGAGCTGGTTGTATTGACCCCCAAAATCGACGACGATAACGAGTTCTTTGGTATCCATTATGGCCTCCTCGTGAATGACTTTTTTAGCAGCACAGCTGCCTAAATGATAAGATCATATAATTATACCACAGGACAGCGTCCATGCCTAGCCACAAAGGAGGCGATTACTTCCATTCCCGATACAAATCCTTTAAGATGCAGGCCCGGGTAATCATGCCGACGACGCGATGGTTGTCGACGACGGGCAGGATTTTCAAGTGTTCAATGACCATGACGGCGGCGACCTGTTCGATATCGGCTTTAGGCGTGGCGATCATGACGTCTTTGGTCATCAGCTTCTTACAGGGCTGATCGAGGAGGTTTTTAAATTCCTTGACGTACTTACAAATGCGGTTGGTATACACTTTGGTGCCCATGAAAGGCAGGCGAGGAATATGCGGCTTCGAGCTGCGATACATGAGGTCGGCACTGGAAATGAGGCCGATGAGATGGCTGTTTTCGTCGACGACCGGTACGGCCAGGAGGCGATGTTTGATAAAAAGGCGAAATACGTCGCGAATGGGCGTATCCGGCGTGACCGATACGAATACCTTTTCCATGACATCCCGAACGAGGACGGCCGGTTTTTCCGCTGCTGTTTCAACCGGTTCAACGGTTTCGACAGTTTCTTCTTCGACGGGCAATGAGTCTTTCTTCATGTCTTCCGTCATCTTCTTCTCCCCCTTTTAATCTTCGCCGTATTCACGGTACAATTCATCGAGAATATTGCCGCGCGTAACGATGCCGACAATGTGTTTTTCTTCAACAATAGGAATGACCTTCAAGTGTTCGGCTACCATGACGCCGGCAATCTGTTCGACATCGGCATCGGGTGCTGCAATGATGACGTCTTTGGTCATCATGTCGCGAGCCGTGCAGGCCAAAAGTTTCTTAAAGCCCTTGTCATATTCGCTGATACCGTTGTAATAGATGCTGGCACCGAGCAAATTGACGTAATGCGGAACGTGGGGCTTTACTTTCTTGTACAGTAAATCGGCGTCGGTTACGATCCCGACCAGTTCTTTCTTGTCATTGATGATAGGAATGGCCGTGATGTGATTCTTGACGAACAGATTGACCAAGTCAAACACAGACGTTTCCGGGCTTGCCGTGATAAAAGCTTTTTCCATAATATCGGATGCAGTACGTTTTGCCATATAGTATCACTCCTTTAAAAGAAAACGGCACGTGTGTCGTCTTATATATCTATTATACTATAAATATTAGACATAAAGAGGTTGATTTCCTGCTATGAGGTGAAAAAATCTCTAAAGACCGTCCCTTCTCTTAAATAACTCCTTCTTCATGAAGGCGGGCAATCTCTTCCTCTGTCAGATGGACTATCTCTTTGAGGATATCGTCGGTATGCTGCCCCAAGGTCGGTGCCGGACGAAAGGCCCTATCCTCGCAGCCATGGATTTTGATGGGCGTCCCCGGCACGGAAATCGTCTCCCCAATGGCAGGATCGTCAATATCCCACAGCATATGGCGCCGTTTTATGACCGGGTTTTCGCACACCCCCTTGGTATCGGCAATGCGGCCAAAGGGGATTTCGGCATCGGAGAGCTTCGTTTCCAGTTCATCCAGCGTGTGCTGCCGGCTCCAGCCTTCAATAATCGGTTTCAATTCGTCTGGATAATGTTCGCAGCGCAGTTTATTATCGGCAAATCGCGGGTCATCGGCCAGCTCCGGTTTTCCCATAATCTGACACAAAGACCGCCAAAAGCGCTGGGTCCCGCAGACCAGGGCAAATTGCCCGTCGGCTGCTTTAAAAATATCACAGGGAGTCACGGACAGATTTCGGTTGCCTACGGCTTCTACAATATCTCCGTTCAGTTCGTAGGACAGGGCTCCCGTTTCTAAAATAGAGAAAATCGTATCCAGCATAGAAACATCGACACGCCGCCCCATGCCGGTCCGTTCCCGCTGGAATAAGGCCATGACGATAGCCAGGGACAAATAGGTCCCGGAATAGTTGTCGGCAATGGACGATCCTACTTTATACATATGGTCCTGTTCACCGGTCATGCTCATGAGTCCGCCCATAGCCTGGGCGATGAGATCATAACTGGGGAGTTCCGCTTCCGGACCTTCCAAACCAAAACCTGAAATCGAAGCGTAAATCAAGGACGGATTGATGTCTTTTAAGACCTCATAACCGAGTCCCAATTTTTCCAGGGTACCGACGCGGAAGTTTTCACAAAGGACATCGACTTCTTTGATTAATTTTTTGAAAATCTCTTTGCCCTCTTCCGTTTTCAGATTGAGGGTCAGGCCAAACTTATTGCGGTTGATATAGGCATAATACCCGCTGGCGCCATTTTTAAAAGGGGCCCAGCCACGGGACTGATCCCCCTTTCCCGGCACTTCCAGCTTAATGACCTCAGCCCCCTGATCGGCCAGATGCATGGTACAAAAGGGTCCGCTGTAGGCATGGGTCATATCGAGGACACGGACACCGGTCAAGGGCTTTGTCTTTGCATCTACCGACTGTTCTTTATGTTGTTCCATACAGATTCCTCCTCTTGATGGCCCTTACTCAACCCGGCCATCGTATGAATCCCGTTATAGATTTAGCAGCAGCCTCGGATGCTATGAAAGGGGATTCTAATCGATTGACATACTCCCACGGCTAAAGCCGAGGGATTCTAGGATACGAGCGAAAACTGCGCATCTCGCGATGGTCTTACGTTCTCTCTCCTAACGGATGATGTCCCACCCGTATACAAATTTATGCTGTTAGTAGCCTCAGACCTTCTGACAAAATATTTCTAGCCGCATTGCGGTCTCGGTCGTGATGGATTCCGCAGGAAGGGCAAGTCCATTCAGAGACACGAATATTCTTAACTTCTTTGTTTTGGTAGCCACAGTCATGACAAATCTGACTGGACGGATAAAATGTATCTACCTTAATAATTTTCGTTCCCATCTGACGGCCGACATATTCTAGGATATTCTCGAACGCAGCAAAGCCGTAGTCGTTGACTTTTTTCCCGTGACCTTGCTGCATAGCCTTCATGCTGAGACTTTCAAGACAGATAACCGCATACTTCTGACATAGCTCTTTCGCGAGTTTAAAGTGGAAATCTCTGCGCTGATTCGCTTGTTTGCGATAGAGCCGTGCTAATACTTTACGATACTCCTGACGATTCTTCCTCATCCGGAGCAACGAGCATTTTATCTTTAAAGCAGAAATCGAACCCGACGCTTTTACCTGTTCGTAGTTTAACTTCTGTAATTTTTTGTTCACAGACGAAGTAGAGATAAATGTCTCCCAAAGTGTCCCGCTTAACCGTAAGTGTCTTGATTCTGCCTTCGATGTTGCGGCTCTTGAAGTAGCGGTACTTCTGTTTGGCTATGTAGACTGTGCCATGCCCCTCATCAAGCTTCCAGCCAGCTTGCTTGAGCGTATAAGACTTGTACTTGCAGACTTTCTTAA
>OMEB01001288.1_pt1 | contig 9776 bp, 9 predicted proteins | sample 1645311 | NCBI WGS metagenome assembly OMEB01 (sample SAMEA103958119, study PRJEB25191) | human gut metagenome | biome: human-associated habitat [ENVO:00009003]; feature: intestine environment [ENVO:2100002]; material: feces | place: Germany | collected 2013/2015 | reverse complement strand
CGAGCTTATCAATCGCGCTGCCATCCTCTATCCCTTCCTGTCAGATTTCCGCCTGGTCTGGGATTTGGATGCCGACGACATTGCCTACGAGGGCCTGCGCTATTGGTCTCGCTGGTTTGACGAGGACTCGACTCGTATTGACGAAGCCTATGCCAAGCTGGCGTACTTCGATTCCAAGAACTTTGCCCCTATGGTCAAATGCCCCGTGCTGTTTGGCACCGGCACAGCCGATATCGTCTGTCCGCCAGCGACGCAGTTTGCGGTCTATAACAACCTGACCTGCGAAAAGCGTCATGAGTTCTTTGAAGGCTTTGGCCATGAGGAGATTCAGGATTTTGACGATCTGATCATTCCGTTTTTCTGCAAGGGAGGGGAGGCTCATGTCTAAGTGCGAGAGCAATGTTGACGAGCTGATTGTCCCCGGGCTCGTGGGAATTCCTGGAACGGTTTCGTCAAGGCTCGCAGAATATCGGGACTGGCGCGGTGATGTCCAAGCAGATGTTTCTGATTTAGAGACATGCGCTTCGAATCTTGAGATTCAAGGCCTGGCCATTACGGCGATTGACTTTGTTAACCCCTGCGCCCGTTACTCGGAGGTCTCCTTTGAGCTCGGTGACGATGCGATTCACGCTCGTTTGATCGAGCCTGTCGGTCGTGCCCGAGTATCTGAGCGCGTGCCGCTGTGCCTGATGTTCCACGACATCGATCGGCCTGTGCGCGGCTGGCATCACATGACGAGATTTGCCGCCATGGGGTATGCCGTCCTCGCGCTGGATGACGATGTTGCTGGTGCGGACGACCTGCAGTGGGGGATTGTTTCGCCCGCTTTTGTCGGGCGCGTCCGTTGGGGCTGCGCGTTGGCGAAGGTTGCGCGCAATCTTGATGGCATGGACCCCGACCGCATCTTTGCATGGGGCGAGGGCCTTGGCGGCGGAGTCGCGCTGGCGGTTTCTGCTTTGGATGAGCAGGGCCTCGCCTGCACGGCGGTCGCCAATCCGATTCCCGGTGGCCTCGAGGCGCTGTCGTCTCGGGTGCGCGGATCGGTGCTCATGGGCACTTCGCTCATGGATACCGTGAGCGACCCCAAGGGTCAGTTTGCCGTGTTCAACGGTCTTGAGTGTGACCGGAGGCATATCATCTATGCCAAATACGCTCACGAGCGCATCAATGCGTTCGAAAACGAAGTCGTCGACTTCTTTAACCAAACGTTCTACCCGTGTTCTTTGGTCTAGACGGCCTGGACACTGCCAACAAGAGTGGGTGGCATAGGGTCGCCCGCCAGACAACTAAGGAGATTCTTGTGGCAACTCAGAAATTCACCGGCGTTATCCCTCCCGTCGTTGTTCCCGATACCGAAGACCACCAGCTCGATGTTGCCTCCTTTGAGCGCAGCATCAACCGCATGATCGATGCCGGCGTCGATGGCCTGTTCTTCCTGGGCTCCTCGGGCGAGGTCGTCTTCTCCACCGACGAGCGCCGTCGCCAGATTATCGCCGAGGCCGTCCGTATCGTCGACCACCGCGTGCCTGTTCTGGTCGGCATCATCGACACCGAGACCGAGCGCATGATCGAGCACGGTAAGGTCGCTCAGGAGCTGGGCGCCGATGCCCTCGTCGCCACCTGCCCGTTCTATGCCCTGCAGGGCATGACCGAGGTCGAGGAGCACTTCCGCATCCTGCACGAGGAACTCGACCTGCCCATCTTTGCCTATGACATTCCCGTCTGCGTTCACACCAAACTCCCCTGGAAGCTCCTTGCCAAGCTCGGCGCCGAGGGCGTCCTTGCTGGCGTCAAGGATTCCTCCGGTGATGACATCTCGTTCCGCTACCTCGTTCAGGAGAATGAGAAGAACGGCCATCCGATGAGCATCCTCACCGGTCACGAGGTTGTTGTCGATGGCGCCTACCTCGGTGGCGCCGACGGTTCCGTCCCGGGTCTCGCCAACGTTGAGCCCGAGGGCTACGTGCGTCAGTGGAAGGCCGCTCAGGCTGGTGACTGGGCTACCGTCAAGGCCGAGCAGGATCGCCTTAATGAGATTTCGCACATCTGGGATGTCACCTCGGGCGTCCAGGGCTATGCCGGTGGCGTCGGTGCCTTCAAGACCGCTATGAACCTCATGGGCATCTTCGACAGCCCGACCATGCCGCGCCCGGTGAAGGCCATGACCGGCGAGAACGTCGAGGCGATTAAGAAGGTCCTCCAGGACAACGGTCTTCTGTAAAGCTTCCCCGGGCACCCGATCTTGGGGCTCAAGCGGTCGAGCGTGACCCATTAGGTCAACGCCCGACCGCTTTCACCCCAACCTCGGGCACCCGGGAAACCTTTACCAAGCTGCGGCGATAACGCAGCCTTCATTTCCTGTAGTTGTTTTTATCTCCTAAGGAGAACGACATGGAGAACAAGTACGTCTGCTCTGTCGATATCGGCGGAACTAAGATCGCGACTGCCATCATGGAGTACCCGGCTGACGGCAGTGCGCCCCATCCCGTTTTTGAGGCCGAGGTTCCCACCGAGGCCCAAGAGGGCGGCGAGGCCGTCTTCCAGCGTATCGAGGCGTCCATCAAGGCCGCTCTTGAGGCGAATCCCGATGTCGAGGTCCTTGGCGTCGGTATCGGTGCCGCCGGCGTTGTCGATCCCAAGACGGGTGCCATTGCGTATGCCAACGAGATCATGCCCGGCTGGTCCGGCGTTCAGTTGGGGCCGCGTCTGCGCGAGGACCTCGGTCTTCCCGTTGCCGTTGTAGGCGACGTGCAGGCTCATGCTCTGGGCGAGGCCCACTGGGGCGTCGGCAAGGGCAAGTTTTCCGTCTTGTGTCTTGGCATCGGTACGGGCATCGGCGGCGCATATGTCGAGAATGGCCGCGTGATGCAGGGCTTCCATGGTGCTGCCGGCCATATGGGCCACATCGAGTGCTCGGCTGCCGCCGGCATTCCTTGCGCCTGCGGGCGTTCCGGCCATCTAGAGTCGGTTGCTTCGGGCACTTCCATTGGTCGAATGTACGATGAGCGTTTTGGCCGCGTCGACCCCAGCCGTCCTTCGGTCGGTCGCGATGTGAACGACCTGTGCCGTGCGGGCGACGCAAAGGCGACCGAGGTCATCCATGACGCCGGCTTTGCGCTGGGTGCCAGCTTGGGCTCGCTCGCTAACATCCTGGACCCTGAGGTCATCGTGCTTTCGGGCGGCGTGATTCACCAAGGTCCCGATTGGCGTTCACAGACGTGGAAGGATTCGGTGCACGAGGGCTATGCCAGCCAGGCGCTCGATCCGCTTCAGGACACGCCGATCCTCATCGGTTCTCTGGAGGGCGATGCTCCGCTCATCGGTGCCGCCGAACACCTTCTTGCATCGTTGAAGTAAACATAACTACCAAGTGCGCCTTCTGAGGTGCCGCAGATTGACGTGAAAGAGGAGCGAAGCGTACTTCGGTACGTGAGCGACGGTTTGAACGTCAAGGTGCGGTGTCTCAGAAGGCTGTTTTTAGAAAGGTTGAGTCGAACATGACCGTCGATCCTTTGATTCAATCCCTGAAGGGTAAGCTCGTCGTGAGCGTTCAGGCGTATATGGGCGAGCCGCTTCGTACGCCCGAGACCATGGCTCAAATGTCTCGCGCCTGCGAGCTTGGCGGCGCCGCCGCTATTCGCTGCCAGGGTCTTGCCGACATCGCCGCCATTAAGGGCCGCTGTGAGGTCCCCGTCATCGGCTTGTGGAAGGATGGACACGAGGGCGTCTACATCACGCCGACGCTGCGTCATGCTCGCGCCTGCGTTGCTGCGGGTGCCGATATCGTGGCGATCGACGCCACCGATCGTCCGCGTCCCGACGGCAAGTCGGTCGAGGATACCTTCCGCCCGCTGCACGAGGAGGGTGTGCTCCTGATGGCCGACTGCGCCACCATCGAGGATATTCGTCGTGCTGTCGACATGGGCTTCGACCTGGTGTCCACCACGCTTTCTCATGGTGTTGCCGCTATCGACTGCACCATGGCCGATGGCCCCGATCTGCCGCTCCTGCGTCAGGCGACCGAGGAATTCCCCGGTCTTCCCATCATCTGCGAGGGCCGCGTGCACACGCCCGAGGAGGCTCGCGCCGCGATCGATGCTGGCGCCTGGGCCGTTGTCGTCGGCACCGCCATCACGCACCCCACGAGTATTACGAGTTGGTTCAAGGCTGCGCTTGAGGCGTAAGACAGGCCTCGTATCCGCTCGGGGCGGTATACTCAATATAGGCAATTGACCGCGCGGGATCCGGGTTGCTGGGTCCCGCGCTTGTTTTCGGGAGGCAGCACATGCAAAAGGGAGATGCCATGGATGCGGCGGAGCGCTCGGAGCGCATCCCCGATATCGTCATCATCACCGGAATGTCCGGATCGGGCCGAACGCAGGCCATGCATGTGTTCGAGGACATGGGCTACTTTTGCATCGACAACTTGCCTCCGCGTCTGATCGCCCAGCTTGCCGAACTCGTCGGCATCAATACGGGCGTGGGCAGGCATCTCGCCGTCACCTGCGATTTGCGTAGCCAGGGACTGTTTGACGAGCTGCTCGATGCGGTCGCCGCGCTCGAAGAGCGCGAGATGAGCTGCGACATCGTGTTCCTGGAGGCTTCTGACGAGGTGCTGATTCGTCGCTACAGCGAAAATCGCCGCCGTCATCCCATTGCCAAGCCGGGGGAGACTACGGCCGATGCGATTCAGCGCGAGCGCCTGCAGCTGCAGGGCGTGCGCGATCGAGCCGATATGATCATCGACACGAGCCGCCTGCGCACCTCTGCCCTGCGCAACAAATTGCGCATGGCGTTCTCCGAGCTGTCCGACCAGCAGCTCATGGACGTTCACGTGTTCTCGTTTGGCTTTAAGCACGGCATGCCCGTCGAGGCGGACATTATGATCGACGTCCGCTTCCTGCCCAATCCGTTCTACGATCCCGAGATGCGCACGATGACCGGTCTCGATAAAAAGGTCTCCGATTTTGTTCTGGACCATCCCAAGACGCAGGAGTTTTGGAAGGCTTGGACACAGCTGCTCGATACGGTGATGCCGGGCTATATCGCGGAGGGTAAGCCGCAGCTTTCTATCGCCATCGGCTGCACGGGCGGCCAGCACCGCAGCGTTGCCATTGCCGAGGCCACGGCCCGTTACCTGGAAGGCGCTCAGTATCATGTGAGCATCTCCCACCGCGACCTGTCGCGCGCCAACACGAAGGCATAGGCCTGCATGTCGTTTACCGCTGAGGTGCGCGACGAGCTTGCGCGCTGCGAACCCGAATGTGAATACTGCGACTTGTCGACGCTTGCCGCCCTCACGCGCGTGAGCGGTACGCTCTCGCTTACCGGCTCTGGGCGGTATCGTTTGACGGTTGCGACTGAGACGGGAGCCGTCGCGCGCACGATGATCACGCTGACGCATCGTATCCTTAAGCTCAAAACGGAGTTCACCGTCCGTAAATCTGTATTGCATAAGGTTCGAAACTACCTCATCACCTTGCCTGATCAGCCCGATTTGGATAAGGCTCTGGTGCTGCTGGGTATCCTCGACCGGAGGGGAGGGCTCGTCGCTGGTGTTCCCCGGCACATCGTTGCCCGTCCCTGCTGCAGACTTGCCTACATCCGCGGCGCGCTCATCGCGGGCGGGTTCGTGGCCGATCCACGCGGCGACTTTCATTTGGAGATCGCGGTGCAGGGCGAGCAATATGCCAAGGGGCTTTGCGACCTGTTGGAGCAGATTGGGGTCCACGCGCGTGTTAATGCACGGCGGGGGTCTTATGCCGTGTACATTAAGAGCGCCGAGGAAATCGAGCATCTTTTAAAGCTGATTGGTGCCAAGCGCAGCGTTGCCGAGACTGAGGAGGCGCGCGCGGTCAAGTTGGTTAAGAACGACGTAAACCGTCGCGTGAATGCCGAACTGGCCAACCAGACCAGAAGTGCGGGTGCCGCCCAGCATCAGCTTGCGTTGATCGATGAGCTCGAACAGCGGGGTTTGCGCGACACGCTTCCGGACGCCTTGGCAGTCTTTTGCGACCTGCGCGAGCGCTATCCTGATCTGTCGCTGCGTGATTTGGGGGAGATGGCTGACCCTCCCTTGTCGAAGTCAGCCCTCTACCATCGTGTTTTACGGCTTGAAAAGCTCATTGAAGCAAACAAGTAGTTTGAAGTATCGACTTATATACGGATTTAACTGCTATTTTATTCTTTAAAACGTTTTAACGTAAATTTGATTTTCAATTTCGAGCATTCTCGTGAAATTCAAGTCAAAAAAAAGGTATATTAGGCGAGTGGTTAGTTTGTGGGCCTCAACGGCGGGCGCTGTAGCTCGCGGGGGCCTTACGAAAGGAGACACAATGGCAGTAAAGGTTGCTATTAACGGCTTCGGTCGCATCGGTCGTCTGGCTTTCCGTCAGATGTTCGGTCATGAGGGCTCCGAGATCGTCGCTATCAACGACCTCACCTCTCCCGATATGCTCGCTCACCTGCTGAAGTACGACTCCACGCAGGGCAACTACGCTCGCGATCACGAGGTCGTTGCTGGCGAGGATTCCATCACCGTTGACGGCAAGGAGATCAAGATCTACAAGGAGGCCGACGCCAACAACCTGCCTTGGGGCGACCTCGACGTCGACGTCGTTCTCGAGTGCACCGGCTTCTACACCAGCAAGGCTAAGGCTCAGGCCCACATCAACGCTGGCGCCAAGAAGGTCGTCATCTCCGCTCCGGCCGGCAGCGATCTGCCCACCATCGTGTACAACGTCAACCATGAGACGCTGACCGCTGAGGACAACATCATCTCCGCTGCTTCCTGCACCACCAACTGCCTCGCCCCGATGGCCAAGGGTCTGAACGACTTCGCTCCCATCGTGTCCGGCATCATGACCACCATCCACGCCTTCACCGGCGACCAGATGCCGCTCGACGGCCCGCAGCGCAAGGGCAACTTCCGTCGCTCCCGCGCCTGCTCCGAGAACATCGTCCCGAACACCACGGGCGCTGCCAAGGCCATCGGCCTGGTTCTCCCCGAGCTCAACGGCAAGCTCATCGGTGCCGCCCAGCGCGTCCCGACGCCGACCGGCTCGCTGACCAACCTCTACGCCGTCGTTGACAAGAAGGTCACCGTCGACGAGGTCAACGCTGCCATGAAGGCCTACGCCGAGACCATCCCCGAGACCTTCGTCTACAACGAGGACCAGATCGTCTCCCGCGACATCGTCGGCGAGACCCACGGCTCCATCTTCGACGCCACTCAGACCATGTGCTCTGACCTCGGCAACGGCCAGACCCTCGTTCAGGTCACCTCTTGGTACGACAACGAGAACTCCTACACCTCTCAGATGGTCCGCACCATCAAGTACTTCGAGAAGTTCGTTGCTTAATTTAGCTTTTAGCGAATAGCTCGTTGAGCGTCTAAAGAAGGGCGCGGCCTTATAGGGCTTACACCCTAGGGTCGCGCCCTTTTTATAAGAAATCGTCTGCCGTAATGGGAGGCAGACACGTACGAAAGGTAGAAGCAAACATGGCCTTTACCAAGAAGACCGTCCGCGACATCGATGTCGACGGAAAGCGCGTTCTCGTCCGCGTTGACTTTAACGTGCCTATCAAGGATGGCGTCGTTGGCGACACCACCCGTATCAAGGCTGCCCTGCCCACCATCAACTATCTCGTTGAGCACAACGCTCGCGTCATCCTCATGAGCCACCTCGGCCGTCCCGATGGCACCGGCTTCCAGCCCGAGCTGTCCCTCGAGCCCGTCGCCAAGAAGCTCGCCGAGCTCTCTGGTCTCGACGTTGCCTTTGTCGCCGACACTTACGGCGAGAAGGCTGCCGAGGCTGTCGCTGCCGTCGAGCCGGGCAAGGTTCTCGTTCTCGAGAACGTCCGCTTCGATAAGCGTGAGAAGAAGAACGATCCCGAGATCGCCAAGAAGCTCGCTTCCTATGGTGACGTCTTCGTTCTCGATGCCTTCGGCACCGCTCACCGCGCCCAGGGTTCCGTCGTGGGCCCCGCCGCTTACCTGCCTGCCGTCGCTGGCTTCCTGCTTGAGAAGGAGGTCGACACGCTGACCGGCATCTTCGCCGAGCCCGAGCGCCCCTTCGTCGCTATCGTCGGCGGTTCCAAGGTTTCCTCCAAGATCGGCGTTCTCGATCACCTCATCGACTCCGCTGACACCCTGATTATCGGTGGCGGCATGGCCTACACCTTCTTCCTGGCTCAGGGCCTGTCCGTCGGTCAGTCCCTCAAGGAAGAGGACTGGGTCGAGCGCGCCGGCGAGATGCTCAAGAAGGCCGAGGAGAAGGGCGTCAAGATCCTGCTCCCCATCGACAACCGCGTTGCCGATCACTTTGGCGAGGACGCTGTCCCCGAGGTTGTCGCTTCCGACGCTATCCCCGACGATCGTGAGGGCATGGACATCGGTCCTAAGACCGAGGAGCTCTACGCCGAGGCTGTCAAGGGCGCCAAGACCGTGTTCTGGAATGGCCCCATGGGCGTCTTCGAGTTCGACAACTTCGCTCACGGCACCCAGGCTATCGCCGAGGCTGTCGCCGAGGCCGATTGCACCTCGATTATCGGCGGTGGCGACTCCGTCGCAGCTGTCAACAAGTTCAACCTGGCCGACAAGATGAGCTGGATCTCCACCGGTGGTGGCGCTTCCATGGAGCTCGTCGAGGGTAAGGCCCTGCCCGGAGTGGAGGCGCTTCTCGATGCCTAATCGCACCCTTCTTATCGCTGGTAACTGGAAGATGAACAACGACGTCGCCGAGGCCGCCAAGCTCGCCGACGAGCTGGCTCAGGCTCTGCCCGAGGTTCCGGCTGGCGTCGAGGTGCTCGTCTGCCCTCCGACCATCGACATCACCACGGTTCATGACCGCATTCAGGCTGCCCCCATCGCCCTCGGTGCACAGAACGTGTACTGGGAGGCCAAGGGTGCCTTCACCGGTGAGTCCTCTTGCGACATGCTCAAGTCCGCTGGCTGCACCTACTGCATTATCGGTCACTCCGAGCGTCGCGATTACTTCCACGAGACCGACGAGGACCAGAACAAGAAGGCTAAGGCTCTCGTTGCCGCCGGTCTTGTTCCCGTCTTCTGCTGCGGCGAGTCCCTTGAGGTCCGCGAGGCTGGCACCTATGTCGAGCACGTCGTGAACCAGGTCAAGGCTGGCCTTGCTGGCCTTGAGATCACCTGCCCCAAGCAGGTCGTCGTCGCCTACGAGCCCATCTGGGCCATCGGCACCGGCAAGACCGCTACCGCTGACCAGGCTGAGGAAGTCTGCGCAGCCATCCGCAAGGTGGTTGGCGAGCTGTACGGCGCTGAAGCCGCCAAGGCACTGACCGTTCAGTACGGCGGCAGCATGAACCCCAAAAACGCAGAGGAACTGCTCTCCAAGCCCGATGTTGACGGCGGCCTGATCGGCGGCGCATCCCTGAAAGCAGACCAGTTTGCTGTTATCGTGGAAGCTGCTACCAAAGGCTGAGAATGAATGAGCAATTAGGAATGAGAAATTAGGAATTGGCTGAACCGGAAAGGCTTGAGCCGATGGAACCACCTTTCAGTCTGCTGCGCAGACAGCTTCCCTCAAGGGAAGCCAAGTGTGGCACCAAAATGTGATCTATTATTCTGTGCGCCCCTACGGTGGGATGCGTAACGAGCCTTTGTCCACCACAAACTCCTAACTCCTCACTCCTAACTTCTAAGGCAACACCGCACAATTCCCGCCTTACGGCTTAAGCACCGCTCCGACGGCTGCGGCACGGCATCTGCGTTGCCAAAATGCTCGATAAGACATCCAGTATTA
>OMEB01001285.1_pt1 | contig 9794 bp, 7 predicted proteins | sample 1645311 | NCBI WGS metagenome assembly OMEB01 (sample SAMEA103958119, study PRJEB25191) | human gut metagenome | biome: human-associated habitat [ENVO:00009003]; feature: intestine environment [ENVO:2100002]; material: feces | place: Germany | collected 2013/2015 | reverse complement strand
CGTGCTGCGCTGGAAAACGCTTCGCGTTTCCTCAGCTCCGCACCCTTGCGGGTTCTCGAATCCCTCCGCTTGCCCACAAGAAAGCGCCCTGGGCCGTTATGGGCTCAGGGCGCTCAGTTTTAATGGCTGGGACGGAGGGATTCGAACCCCCAACAGCCGGCACCAAAAACCGGAGTTCTACCGTTGAACTACGTCCCAATGTGTGGTGTTGCCCAAAAACAACTCGTTTAGTTTACCTAATCTGCGAGGGCATCGCAAACGCCGTCGAGCAGGCGTACGGCGAGTGTCTGCGCGTCGCTGGCCGTGAAGGTGCCGTTGTAGCGCGTCATGCCCGTGAGCTCAATGCGAATGCGTGCCGGCTTCTGCTGTGCGGCGACATTGGCAGTGCGGATGCGCTGGGCCAGGTTGTGGCACTCGGCGAGGGCGATCGTGGCGCGCGGCGCTGCATCTGCGGGCAGCTCATCGCTTGCGATCTCGAGCACTAGGTCAACGTCGGTTGGGACCTCGGAGTCGCAGAGCATCATGCCGCTGTTGTCGGTCGTTGCCGTGGCGATATTCCACATGCGCGACGCAACGCTGCGTGCGATGGGGTCCTCGCCGATAACGGCAATCTGGAAGCGCTCGAGCACGTTGGCGGCGCGAGCAAAACCGATACGGGACTCGGCTTCGGTGACCGAGGGCTTGCCCTCCCACACATGGTGCAGGCGGTTGATGTAGGCGTAGGTGTCCTGGAAGGCCATGCCGTCGGCAAACAGGCCGACATTTTCCTGGAACTGCTGCAGGGCGGCCTCGGTATGCGGACCAAAGTAGCCGTCGTCTTCGCCACAGGCAAAGCCCAAAACGTTGAGCGCCTTCTGCAGGGCCTGCACGTCGGCGCCATGGAAATTGGGCATGCGCAGATAGAGAGTGCGGTCGCCCAGCTTATACGAAGCGTCTACAAGGGCGCTCCAGCAGGGGATATCGACGGCATGACCGGCAGCAAGGCCGCTGTCGAGCCTGAAGGTGCTGACGGCCTGCTCAGTGGTGGCTCCAAAGTACTTGTCGGTGACTTCGGCGGCATCAATCGTGTAGCCGAGCTGCAGGAGACGAGACTGCACGTCCTCGACGGCTGCTCCCTGCATGCCCGTTGTAATAGGTTCCATGAACGAACCCCTTTCGGCGTACCATTCGTACTATTTGAGCGTCTGTCGGATAGACAACGCAAAGGGATGCATAAACATGCACTCAACAGTGTAGCAAGTTGTGCCTAAATACGCTGCTGACAGGTTTTATAACCCCCGTTAGTTAAGGCGCTCCACAAAGAAATCTGCCATGGAGAGGAACAGCTCGCGTGCGTGCGGATCAAGCTCAACGTTCTCGATGGCCACGGCGTGTGCGAGCAGCGTGGGATCATCGGTGCCCGAGGAAAGAATCGCCTCGACCTCGTCGTGGTGGCGCTCATCAGAGAGGGCGTGTACGGCGACAAGCGTGCGCTTGCCCTCGGTGATGTCGGTGCGGAAGTCCTTGTTGGCGGCTTCCTTAGTGCCGACAAGGTTGAGCAGGTCGTCCTGAATCTGAAAGGCAAGGCCCGTGTGCAGGCCAAAGGCGCGCAGCGCTTCGACTTGCTCATCGCTGCCGCCGCCGATAATGGCTCCGGCGGCAAGCGGCGTGGCTCCGCTGTAAAACGCGGTCTTGTGCGTCGCCATGTCCAGGTAGTCATCAACCGAGATATCAAAGCGCCCGTCACGGACCCAACCCAGGTCGAGCGCTTGACCCTCGATGGTGCGGACGATCATCTCGGTAAGCTCGTGGAGCACGCGCAGCTTCACGTCGGACTCCAGCGTGGGGTCGTCGAGAACCGTCTTGGTGACCATGGTGAGCGCCAGGTCGCCGCAATTGATGGCAAGGCCCGTGCCCTCGGTAAGGTGCATGCAGGGCTTGCCTCGACGAAGCTGTCCGTTGTCGGCGATGTCGTCGTGGATCAGCGCGCCCGACTGGAAATGCTCGATGGCTGCCGCGGCGCTGCGGGCGCTCTCAAAGCTGCCGCCCACTGCGGTTGCGGCGAGCATGCAGATAAGCGGGCGGTGGCGCTTGCCGGCGTTGGCGGTAAATGCCGAAAGCGGGGTATACAAGTAGCGCTCGATATCGGCAGAGGTCGCCTGTCCGTCAAAGAACGTGGCCAGATAGTCGTTAATCTGGTCAAAGTGCTGGGCTAAAAAGCTGGTAAACGGACTGGACACGGGTTCTCGCATTCTTTCTGAGGTTGCGTTGATGCAATATGCAGACAACATATTGCCACATTAGGGCGTTTGGCGCGGCAGTTTTGGCGATTTGGGACAACGGGCGTGCGTTTGATGGAGCGCGCCTAAATCAGCCCAAAATGCTCGAGCGCCGCAACGACACCGTCGTGATCGACGGTGTCGGTCACGTAATCGGCCTTATCCTTGAGATAGTCCGGCGCATTGCCCATGGCGATACCGACATCGACGGCGTTCATCAGCGAGACGTCATTGCTGGCGTCGCCGATGCCGTATACGGTTCCGTGGTGGGGATCGAGGGCGTCGAGTACAGACTGGATGCCCCCGCGCTTCGTGCATTCGCGGGGCGAGATTTCGGTTACCTCGAGTTCGAGCTCGTTAAAGCACAGCAGCGGCTCAAGTGCCTTATCTTGAGCGATGTGGTTGGCGAGTGATGTAGACATCAAGATCTTGTAGACACTGTAATGTTGCAGCTGCGTGACTGCGTCGCCCAGGGTGCGCGCGTATCCGGGAGCATCGGGCGCATCGGCACTCATGCGCACGACGCCGTTGAGGCCCTCAAAGCGGATGGCCTCGCCCGATTGCTCAAGATAGGGGGCAAGATGCTGCAGCATGCTGGGCGTCATCGACAGATCGCGAATTGCGTGTCCGTTGATCTCGGCGTAACCGCCCGCAAGACAGACGATGCCGGTCCAAGGCAGCTCAAGAAGTTTGGGGTGGATGCAGCTGAGGGTACGTCCCGTGCAGATAAAGGCCATGTTGCCGTTGGCGACAAACTCGCGGATGGCCTGCGAGACCGCCTCGTTGGGATAGGGGGACAGGTCACGCTCGCTCTCGGGAAGCTCTTGTGCCGCTCGAGGGTCTTGCCAGGCGAGCGTTCCGTCGATATCGAAGAAGCAAATATCGCCGCGCTTATGGGCTGCGCTGGCGGCAGGGGAGGCCGAGGTGGTGGGCACAAATTCCGGTTCGAGGCCCATGATCTGGTCAAAATGCTCTTTAACGCGGGGAACGGAGATGCCGATGATTACCTGGGCGGTCTTGCCCGTAATGATGAGGCCCTTGGCGCCCACCGCGACAAACGACGCGTTATCTGCAACGATGGAAGGGTCTGCGACCTCGACGCGCAGGCGCGTGGCACAGTTGGTTGCGCCCACAATATTGCCAACATCACCTAAAAGCTGAATTACCCGCTCAGCGAGGACGTGATCTTGATCGGATCGACTATCGACCTCGTCATTGGGGGATTGCTCTTTGGCAAAGTCGCTTCCCGTTAAACAATCGATTGCCGCGCGATTGGCAACATGATCCTCGCGGCCCGGTGTCTTAAGGTCATAGACCAAGATGAGTGCTCGAAAACTAACAAAAAAGATGAGGCTAAAGGCAAGGCCGATACCGAGCGCCAAAAGATAGGCACCGGCATGCGTGCGCATGAGCGGAATAAAGTTGAAGGCTGCCATCTCCATGAGGCCGCCCGAGAAGATGCCGACGATGCCAAAGAGATTCATGGTTGTGGCAAGGCAAGACGATAAGACGGCGTAGAGCAAAAAGAGCCCGGGGTGGGTGAACATAAAGAGAAACTCGAGTGGCTCGGTAACGCCGCAAACCACCGAGGCGATGATGGCGGGAACAAGGATGACCCTGAGGCCAGCGCGGCGTTCTGGTTTTGCGGTGGAGTAGAACGCGGCTGCGATGGCGGGAAGGCCAAAGAGCTTGACCCAACCGGTGGCGGTGAAACCAGCCCAGGGTGCAAGCTCGTTGAGGGGGCGCGTGCTGTGCGACAGGATGGGAAGCAAGTTGGTCCACGTGGCGTAGATACCGTCGTTAATAACTAAATTGTCGTAGTAGATAGGCATGTAGAGCAGGTGGTGCAGCCCCATGGGCTCGAGCGCTCGCTCCAAAAACACAAAGATGCCCACGCCAAAGGGGCCGACGCTCGTAAGTGCATGGCGCAGCGTTTCGGTCATTGCGTATACGGAGGGCACGATGGCGGCCGAGATAGCGGCAAGGGCAAACACGGCAAAAAAGCTGATGAGGTAGACCAGCGAGGAACCCGAGAAGGTACCGAGCCAATCGGGAACCTTGGCATCGTAGAAGCGGTCATGGATGGCGACGACGGTTGCCGATACCGCTAGCGGGCCGATAATGCCGGTGTCGAGCGTCTTGATGCCGTCGATGACGGTGATACCGTTGGCGGGGGTCAAAGATGACGGGTACTTAAGCCCAAGGTTGTCTCCGCTCAGCTTAATGATCTCGCTCAAAAAGAAGCAATAGGCAAAATAAGCCACGAGCGCCTCGAGGCAACAACGTGCCGGTTGCTTTTGGGCAAGGCCGATGGGCAGCGCTACGGCAAAAAGGAGCGGAAGTCGCTTAAAGACCGTCCACGAGCCGCGCTGAATGATAGTCCAAAAAACGTACCAAGGGGTTCCGTATACGGCTAGATCGCCGACGATGTCCGCAGTCGTTGCGAGAGCGGAGACGCCTACCATGAGGCCCGATATAGAAAACAGCATGGCGGGCGCGAACATTGCCCCGCCAAAGCGTTGGATTTTTTGCAGCATGTTCTGCCTTCCGAATATCGAGGCGCGTTGCGCGTGGTGAAACGTTTAAACAATGGATTCATTGTAGAGGACCAGACGATTGTTGTACCGGCAGTTTTGAGCGAAACCGATTTGGGCACGACAGAAACCGTCAACGGTTAAATCCTGTCGCTTTGCCGATAATCGGTTTAAACAACTTTAAGAAATGCTATCCTGCCTAGCCATACATATTCATTAGAGGTGAAGTCATGCCAAAAGCGATTTACGAAGGAATCTACCGAGAAATACGCTCGCGCATCATTAATGGGACCTATGCGTTTCAGGAGATGCTGCCAACCGAAGCCGAGCTGACCGCGGAGTTCGGATGCACTCGCAATACCGTCCGTCGCGCCTTGGGTATGCTGGCCGACGGGATGTTTGTGCAGCCCATACACGGCAAGGGCGTGCGCGTTATTTGGCTTAAGGGCGAAACCGACATGTTGGGCGCACTCGAAGAGGTTGAGTCGTTTGGCGAGTTTGCAAAGCGCAACAATGCCGTTGCATCGACGGACGTTAAGTCTTTCGAACATCTGGTTTGCACCGATCAACTCTCTCGTCACCTGGGCTTTAAGGTGGGCGAGGAGTTGATTCGCGTAGTGCGTGTCCGAAGCCTCAACGGCAACGCGCGCCAAGTGGACCATGGCTATTTTTTGGCGTCGATCGCCAAGGGCCTGACTCCCGAGATCGCGGCAGATTCTATTTACGGCTATCTGGAGCACAAGCGCGGTGTCAAAGTGATGGCGAGCCGTCGTACGGTGAGTGTCGAGCTCGCCAACGATGAGGACTGCAGCTATCTTGACCTCGGCAAATACAACTGCGTTGCCGTCATGGAGAGTCAGTCGTACACCTCGGACGGTATCTTGTTTGAGGTGACGCACACTCGCACACACCCCGAGATCTTCCATTACCGTGTCAATTCCAAGCGATAGCCGGCTAGCTCGCAGCCTGACGAGACTCATGGCCTCAAAGAGAAAACGCCCGGTCAAACCGACGGTACATCGGCTTGACCGGGCGTTTTCTCTGCATTAGATAACAAATAATTGTTTATACAAAACTTGTCAAGTATCAAGTTGAAATTACCGTTCACCGAAGTTTTTCTACCGCTCTAGTAATACTTGTTCAAACAACTAGCCAAATAGCGTATCGTTCAAATCAGCAAAAGGGGCAAAGTCCCCGAGCCAATCTCCGAAGGCGGCGGCAAAGGGTGCCGCCACGGTGTGAAAGGGTGGATTGTAATGAAGAACGAAATGAGCAGAAGGCAGTTCCTGGGCTTTGCTGGTTCCGCGGCTGCAGTTCTTGGTCTGGGCCTCGTGGGTTGCGGTGGTTCTGCCGGCTCCGGCTCCTCTGCTTCTGGTGACGCTGCCGAGGTCTACTTCCTCCAATTCAAGCCCGAGGTCGACAAGGAGTGGAAGGAGATCGCCAAGGCCTATAAGAAGGAGAAGGGCGTCGAGGTCAAGATCGTGACCGCCGCCTCCAACACCTACGAGGAGAAGCTCAAGTCCGAGATGTCCAAGAGCTCCGCTCCGACCCTGTTCCAGGTCAACGGCCCCACCGGTCTTAAGAACTGGAAGGATTACTGCGCCGACCTGTCCGATACCAAGCTCCGCGGTGAGCTCATTGACGACTCCCTGGCTCTGCAGTCCGACGGCAAGGATGTGTGCATCGACTGGGTTCAGGAGAGCTTCGGCATTATTTACAACAAGCAGCTGCTCGAGAAGGCTGGCTACAAGGCCGAGGACATCAACTCCTTCGACAAGCTGAAGGCTTGTGCCGACGACATCCAGGCCCGCAAGGACGAGCTTGGTGTCGAGGGTGCCTTCACTTCCGCCGGCATGGACGACTCCTCCAGCTGGCGCTACACCACCCACCTTGCCAACATGCCGCTCTACTACGAGTTTGAGAAGGAGCACAACCAGGAGGACGACGAGATCAAGGGTGAGTTCCTCGACAACTACAAGCAGATCTTCGACCTGTACATCACCGACTCCACCTGCGATCCTTCGCAGCTTGCTTCCAAGACCGGCGACGACGCCACCAACGAGTTCGCAACCGGCAAGGCCGTCTTCTACCAGAACGGCTCTTGGGCCTACTCTGACCTCGTCAAGGCCGGCATGACCGACGATCAGATTGGCATGATGCCGATCTACATCGGTGTTGACGGCGAGGAGAACCAGGGCCTGTGCTCCGGCGGCGAGAACTACTGGTGCGTCAGTTCCCAGGCTTCCGAGGATGCCCAGAAGGCCACCGAGGACTTCATGTATTGGTGCGTCACCGCTGACACCCCGACCAGCATCATCGCCGACAAGATGGGTCTGACCGCTCCGTTCAAGAGCGCCAAGGAGACCACCAACGTCTTCTCGCAGCAGGCCGTTGCCATGGCCAAGGACGGCAAGAAGACCGTCGCTTGGGACTTCGTCTACATTCCCTCCGAGGAGTGGAAGAAGAACCTCAAGCAGGCTCTGATTGCCTACGCTGCCGATAACAGCAAGTGGGACGGCGTCAAGAACGCCTTCGTCGATGGCTGGAAGACCGAGAAGGCCGCTTCCGAGTAAGCAGTTGCTGCCCAAGCTATCTGATTAGCGACAGGGGGGCGGGCAGACGTTGGTTTGCCCGCCCCCTGCATATTGAAAGGACCCTTTTATGGGCAAAGCACTCAAGCGCTGGTGGCCGCTCTTTATGCTGCCCACGTGCCTGGCGTTTATGATCGGGTTCGTGATCCCTTTTATCCAGGGCTTCTATCTCTCGTTCTGCCAGTTTATTATCATTAGTAACGCGCACTTTGTCGGTATCGAGAACTACGTGCGCGCGCTGTCCGATCCGCAGTTCTCCACGTCGTTCTTCTTTACCGTGGCGTTTGCCTTCCTGTCGACGGTGCTCATCAACGTGATCGCCCTGGCCATTGCGCAGGCGCTCACCCGCAAGGCGCTCAAAGGCACCAACATCTTCCGTACGATCTTCTTTATGCCTAACCTGATCGGCGGCATCGTGCTGGGCTACATTTGGCAGATTCTGATCAACTGCCTGCTCTCCAACGTGGGCGCCCAGCTCATCGCTCTTAACTCTGCTGCTGGCTTCTGGGGCCTTATCATCCTGACCCTGTGGCAGCAGGTCGGCTACATGATGATCATCTACATCGCTGGTCTGCAGTCCATTCCGTCCGATTACATCGAGGCCGCCAAGGTCGACGGCGCTACGGCATGGCAGACGTTTTGGAAGGTTAAGATCCCTAACCTGATGCCGACCATCACCATCTGCCTGTTCCTGTCCATCACCAACGGCTTTAAGCTGTTCGACCAGAACCTCGCCCTTACCGGCGGCGCCCCCGCGCACTCCACCGAGATGCTCGCCCTGAACATCTACAACACGTTCTATTCGCGTGCCGGTATCGCATGGCAGGGCATTGGTCAGGCCAAGGCGGTTATCTTCTGCATCCTGGTCGTGGCCATCTCCATGATCCAGCTTAAGGCCACGAGGTCCAAGGAGGTGCAGCAGTAATGAAACGCGATAAGGTTATCAATCGCGCGCTCTCGATTTTCTTTACGATTCTGTCGCTCGCGTGGATCTACCCCGTGTTCATGATTGCGCTTAATTCTTTTAAGAAAGCGACCGCAATCAGCACCACCACGGCATTCGATCTGCTCACGCCCGAGACGTTCAACGGCCTCGCAAACTACATGCACGCCCTTAACGAGCAGGGCTTTGCCTCGGCATTTATGTACTCGCTCATCATCACGGTCACGTCGGTCGTTCTGATCTTGGTGTGCTGCTCCATGTGCGCTTGGTACGTAGTGCGCGTCAACAGCAAGATCTCGAACTTCTTCTATTACCTGTTCGTGTTCTCGATGGTCGTACCGTTCCAGATGCTCATGTTCACGCTGTCCAATTTGGCGGACCGCATCGACTTCAACACGCCGTTCAACATCTGCTTTATCTACCTTGGCTTTGGCGCGGGCCTGGCGGTCTTTATGTTCGCCGGTTTTGTAAAGAACATCCCGCTCGAGATCGAGGAGGCGGCCATGATTGATGGCTGCAACCCGGTCCAGGTGTTCTTTAAGATCGTCCTTCCCATCATGAAGCCCACCTATCTTTCGGTCGGCATCCTCGAGACCATGTGGGTCTGGAACGACTATCTGCTGCCCTACCTTACGCTCGACTCCACCAAGTACAAGACCATTCCTATCTTGATTCAGTACTTCCGCGGCGGCTACGGCCACGTCGAGCTCGGCCCCATGATGGCCTGCATCATGATGGTCGTTATCCCCATCGTTATCATGTACATCCTCTGCCAGAAGTACATCATCGACGGTGTGGTGGCAGGTGCCGTCAAGGGCTGATGCCGTAACTGTTTTGCAAGTTTCTGCGGCGCCCCTCAGCGCGGCGCCGCACATCGAAAGGTAAAGACATGGCCGAGATCGTTCTCAAACATGTTCAGAAGGTGTATCCCAACACCGAGTCCAAAAAGAAGGGCTTCTTTGGCAAAAAGAAGAAGACCGAGGAGAAGAAGCATAACCTTAAGGTTACCGAGGATGGCGTGCTCGCTGTAGAGGACTTCAACCTCACCGTTCACGACCAGGAGTTCGTCGTCCTCGTTGGCCCCTCTGGCTGCGGTAAGTCCACGACGATGCGCATGGTCGCCGGCCTGGAGGACATTACCTCGGGCGATGTGCTCATCGACGGCAAGCGTGTCAACGACGTGGCGCCCAAGGACCGCGACATCGCCATGGTGTTCCAGAGCTACGCTCTGTATCCCAATATGACGGTGTACGAGAACATGGCATTTACGCTCGAGCTCAAGAAGGTTCCCAAGGACGAGATCGACCGCAAGGTTCGCTCTGCTGCCGAGATTCTGGGCATTACCGAGTACCTCGACCGTAAGCCCAAGGCACTCTCCGGCGGCCAGCGCCAGCGTGTCGCTATCGGCCGCGCCATCGTGCGTGACCCCAAGGTCTTCCTGATGGACGAGCCGCTGTCCAACCTGGAC
>OMEB01001269.1_pt1 | contig 9888 bp, 6 predicted proteins | sample 1645311 | NCBI WGS metagenome assembly OMEB01 (sample SAMEA103958119, study PRJEB25191) | human gut metagenome | biome: human-associated habitat [ENVO:00009003]; feature: intestine environment [ENVO:2100002]; material: feces | place: Germany | collected 2013/2015 | reverse complement strand
CGGCCACGTCAACGATGATGACGACTCGGCTTCCTCCACCAGCCGCCGGTATACCGGCATGTGCAAGCACGTAGCCGCCATGCTGCTGCTGTTCCTGCAACAGCCGGAACGATTCCGGGGATTCCACGCCGCAGCCGCAACACCCCGGGCCCTCGCCGACTACATGCGCTCCCTCGATGCGAAAAGCAACAACGCCGGCGAGAACGCCCAACTCGACGTGCTGAAACGAATCATCAACGCGAAAAGCCGATTGATCGAGGAACAACGTGGCGCCTCCGGACAGGGAGCCGCCAAACCGAAACGCAAATCAAGCGCGCCGGTCGACGTCAAACCGGGAAGCGTGTACCTCGAGCCCACGCTGATCAACGGCCATGACGCCCTGCGCCTGTCCCTGCGCATCGGATGCGGCGACGCCGACTATGCGCTCAAAAACATCTCAAGATTCGTGGCCGACATGCGGACGGGAACATACGAGTCATATGGCAAAAAACTCGCGTTCACCCACACTCCGGACATGCTCGACCCCTTCTCGCTGAAGCTATACCGCTTCCTGCAGCAGGTGATCGCATCCAGAACGGCGGCCCAACTGCAAAACGGATACTATTACGGCGAAGCGGTACGCGTCGACCGTGAACTCGTCCTCACCGATTGGGAGGCATGCGACCTGCTCGACCTGTTCCACGCCGTGACACAGGACGAATACAAGGAACACGAGTCGAAGGCCCGCGGTTTCCTGCGCACGTCGGACGGTGACGGGCTGAGACGATTGCTTATCGAGGATTTCCAACGCACCAAGAAATCCGGTCCAAGCCGCATCCACATGGCCAACGAAGGAGGCGAGCCGTTCGGCCTTGACATTGTCGAAGGCGACCCCACCTTCACGTTCAAGGCGTCCTACGTGCATGAGGGTACCGCGTCGGGCGTGCGCATCACATCGAACCAAAGCATCTCCGATGTCATCAACGGACGCAACGGCTTCTACGTTTTCAGCCGCGAACGTCCCGACGATTCCACGGCGACGGACAGGATAGGCATTGACGGGCTCTTCCGCTGCACCGATAAACTGCGCCCGGCATTGCAGGTGCTGCCTGACCTGTGTTCCGACGATCCGGACGGCGTGTTCATCGCCGAAAACGACTGGCCCATGTTCGCCCGAACCATCGTGCCGAAACTCACCGAAGCGGGCATCGGATTCGACATTCCGCAGGAAGTGACCGAAGCGGTGGGAACCGAATGCCGGATTGAATTCTATCTGGACCGCGATTTGTACGGCATCACCTGCGAAGCGGTGGCGAAATACGGCGACTTCACCTTCCAACTGGTGCCCACCGCCAAAGAACTGCGCGGCGTGATTAACCCCGATTCACGTTCAAGAGCCTCGCAGGTCAAACGCGACCTGTCACGAGAATCATTCGCCGTGCAGGTGGTACGCCAGCTGTGCCCGACATGGAGCTCCATCGACGTGGCACGCGTCAAAGAAGAGGACGAGCAGGCTATCCTGCTCATGCTCACCGACGGCGTGCAGATCCTCAAATCGGTGGGACAGGTCTTCTCCACGGCGGCATTCGATGGCATGATGCAGCCCAACCCGCCATCGGTGAAGGTCGGCTTGTCCATCGACTCGAACCTCGTTGAAATCTCACCGATCGCCGACGAGGTGCCGATGAACGAAGTCGGCGCGCTGCTTGACTCCTACCGCAGAAAACGCCGCTACCATCGGCTCAAAAACGGCACGTTCGTGGATTTGAAGGAAGCCGACCTGCATGAGCTCGACCAAGTGTCCACGGACCTCGACCTGAGTGAAAAACAGCTCGACTCCGGCATCATCAAAATCCCCGGATACCAAGCGTTCCTGCTGGACTCCCAAGTGGACGACGAAGGCAAAAGCGCCTCGTTCGTGGACTATGTCAACGATGTGAAGATCGTCGATCCGAAACGCTACGAAGTGCCCGAACGGCTCAAAACCGTGCTCCGCCCATACCAAGTGGAGGGCTTCCAATGGCTGTCCACCCTGTGGGACAAGGGCTTCGGCGGCATCCTCGCCGACGAGATGGGCCTCGGCAAATCCGTGCAGCTGCTCTCGCTCATCGAAGCGCGCAAAGGAAACGGTCCGTCACTCATCGTCTGCCCGGCATCGCTCGTCTACAACTGGGCCGCGGAATGCGAGAAATTCGCGGGCGATCTGACGGTGGAAGTCGTCGCCGGTACGAAAGCGCAGCGACGCAAGGCCATCGCGACGGTGGCCGCGCAATCGCAGGAGAACGACGGTGCTACGACGAATGGCACCACGACGTACGACGGCACCGACGTGGTGATCACCTCCTACGATCTGCTGCGTCGCGACGTGGACGATTACGCAGCCTGCCATTTCGCGCTGATGGCGCTCGACGAGGCGCAATACATCAAAAACCATGCCACAAAGGTGGCCAAATCGGTCAAACAGGTCACGGCCGACCATCGCTTCGCTCTGACCGGCACGCCAATCGAAAACCGGTTGAGCGAACTGTGGAGCATTTTCGACTTCCTCATGCCCGGACTGCTCGGCACCTATACGAAATTCCGCGAAAAATACGAGCAGCCGATCATGGCTCCCGGTCCGGAACATTCCGTCATGGCCGACAAACTGCAGACATTGGTGGGACTGTTCATCAAACGCCGTCTGAAAAAAGACGTGCTCACCGACCTGCCCGACAAATTCGAGAACGTGCTCACCGTCAAACTGGAAGGAGAGCAGCGCAAACTGTACGCCGCACACGAACAGCGGCTACGCGCCACGCTCACCAAGGCGTCGGACGCCGACTTCAACACCAAGAAGATCCGCATCCTCGCCGAATTCACCTTGCTGCGCGAAATCTGCTGCGATCCAAGACTCGTATACGCCGACGCGAAGAACGCCTCCGCCAAACTCGACGCCATCGCCGAACTCGTGGCCACATGCATGGACGAAGGCAAAAAGGTCCTCGTGTTCTCGCAATTCACCTCGTTCCTCGAACTCATCGGCGCCAGACTCGCCGAACAAGGCGTGGAATACTACACCATCACCGGCGAGACGCCGAAGAAACGCCGTGTGGAACTGGTCGACGAATTCAACGGCAATGACGTGCCCGTATTCCTCATCTCGCTCAAAGCCGGCAACACGGGCCTGAACCTCGTGGGCGCGTCCGTGGTGGTGCACGCCGATCCATGGTGGAACGCCGCCGCGCAGAACCAGGCAACCGACCGCGCGCACCGTATCGGCCAAACCCAGGACGTGAACGTATACCAGATCGTGGCCAAAGACACCATCGAGGAACGCATCCTGAAACTGCAGGAAAAGAAAAACGAGCTGGCGCGCCAATTCACCGACGGCACCGCATCCGGCGGCGTCGGCACGCTCAGCAAGGACGATCTGCTCGACCTGCTGTCATAACATGCCCGCTGTCGCGGCGTGCGCAGACTGCGTTCCGAATCGCAAGACGAAAACGGAACGCAGGTTGCGCATATCGCATGGCGGGCGTATATATGGACAAGCAAGTTTCAGGGAAGGTGAAAATCCTTACTGGCGGTAACGGCACGACCGGCATTCATAACGGCCCCATACCGAAGCCCGCGACCCGCGAAAGCGGCTGATCCGGTGAGAATCCGGGGCCAACGGTTACAGTCCGGATGGAAGAAACGGAGCTCAACATGAGTGTATCCTCTCCTAGCAATACCTCCAATACCGCAGCTGATCAGGCCGCAGACAAACCGATGACCCGTCCGGACAACGCGCACTCCACAGGCGTCGCCGACTCCGGCCGCTGGTCCACCAAACGCATCGCCATGTACGCGCTGTTCGTGGCGCTGTCCATGGCCGTCAGCTTCATCGAATTCCCAATCATCCCAGGCGTGCAATGGCTCAAATACGACCCATCCGGCATCGTCTGCCTCGTCGCGGGCTTCGCGTTCGGCCCGGCCGCAGCCGTCATCGTCAGCGTGCTCGGCTTCGTGCCGCACCTGTTCACCAACCCATGGGGCACCCTGATGGCCGTGCTCGTGGCATTGGCCCTGTCCGTGCCGGCATCGCTCATCTACAAAAAGAACAAGACGCGCAAGGGCGCGCTGATCGGCATCATCGTCGGCGCTGTCGTGGCGCTCGCCGTCGCCATCGTCGGCAACATCATCGTCACGCCGTTCTACGCGCACATGACCACCGCGCAGGTCGTGGCGCTTATAGTGCCGGCGCTCCTGCCGTTCAACGCGTTGAAGTTCACCATCCACGGCGTGGTCACGTTCCTGATCTACAAGCCGATCTCCAACCTGCTGAACCGTTGAGCTTCGTTTGTTTCCCATTGAAATGAACATGGAGGGACCGTCCGCATCCACCGGAGGGTTCCTCCGTCTTGTTTTCCCCGAGAATTCCATACAGTGCTGGTGAAGGAAGATTTTATGGTTACGACCAATGCGCCGATCATAACGCTACGCGATGTGCGATTCACCTATGATGGCGGCGCGACATGGGCGCTTGACGGTGTGAGCCTTGACATCCGCCGTGGCGAACGCATCTGTCTGACGGGGCCGAACGGTTCGGGCAAATCCACGCTGTCACGTGTCATCGCCGGACTGGTGGCTCCCGATGAGGGATATGTCGTATTGTCAGGCAATGTGGTGTTCGACGAGTCCGGTGCGCACGCCGACGAGTATCGAACCGCCCGTTGCGGCATAGGCGCGGTGTTCCAGCATCCCGAAGACCAAATCGTCACCACCGTCACCGAAGACGACGTGGCGTTCGGACCGGAGAATCTTGCGATTGAGCATGATGAGATCGGCCTGCGCATCTCCGGTTCGCTGGACGCCGTGGATATGAGCGACTATCGCGCTTCCGATCCGACGCGCATGAGCGGCGGCCAACAACAACGCATCGCCATCGCCGGCATGCTGGCGATGGATTCCGATGTGCTCGTGCTCGACGAGCCGACCGCCATGCTCGACCCGCAAGGGCGCGCCGACATCATGCGGGTGCTGGACGAACTTCAGGACCGCGGCACCACCATCATTCTCGTCACGCACCATGCGGACGAGTTGGAACATGCCGACCGTGTGATTCAGCTGGAAGCAGGCCACATCGTAGGCGATGGCCCCGCCGACGAGCGGCTTCGGATGCCGGTTCAATCGGTGGGCCTGCCGAAACGCATTGATGATGAGCCCGCCGAAACGCTCATCGAAGCACGCGACATATCGTATCGTTACGTGGACGCCGAACGTGACGTGTTCAACCACCTGTCGTTCAGCATCGGCAAAGGCGAGACAGTGGCGTTGATGGGACGCAATGGCGCCGGCAAAACCACATTGGCGCGCATGCTGTGCGCGTTGGAGAAACCCACGACAGGCTCGATCGTCATCGACGGCATCGCCGTGGCCACTGCGAAGGCGAACGGCGGAACGAAGCCCCTCAATCGCAAAAACCGTGCGAGGCTGCGCCGTACGGTCGGCTACGTCATGCAGCATCCGGAACGGCAGCTGTTCGCCGACACCGTGGCCGAAGACGTCGCATACGGGCCTTCCAACCTGGGATTGGATACGTCCGAGGCGATGGAACGCGCCATGCAGGCCATGCGGCTGCTGCATATCGAACATCTGCGAGACCGTTCGCCGTTCGACCTGTCGGGCGGCCAGCAGCGATTGGTGGCGATCGCCGGCGTGATCGCATGCGAGCCGAAAGCGTTGATTCTGGACGAGCCGACCGCAGGTCTTGACGAGGAGGCCGCCGCACGCGTGCACGGGCTCATCCACGAGCTCAAATCACGCGGCGTGACCATACTGCTCATCTCGCATTCGCAGGATGAAGTAGACGAGCTTGCCGACCGTACCATCATATTGGGCAAGCCGGCGAAACGTGCGGACTCTAAGGAATCCACGGAATCCACAGTGAAAGCCACCTGCGAAGAGGAGCCGGATGCGGAACCATCCGTGGACGCCGCCGGCTCGGACACCGCGACCGTGTCCGCATTGGCGCTCATGTTCTCCGCGTTCGCCATCGGCTCATTCTGGCAATTGCTGCTTGCCGTGGTGTTCACCGGCGTGATCGCCGCGGCCGGACGCATCAATGTAGGCCGATTGGCCGCTTCCGTGCGTGTGTTCCTGGCATTGTTCGTTTTCTGCGGCCTGCTGAACATCTTCTTCGTGCGCACCGGCACCACGGTGGCGAGCCTCGGGCCGATTCCCATCACCGATGACGGCATCCGCATCGCCATACTCTACGCATGCCGGTTCGCCGTGGTCATCGTCATCGGAGCGATGTTCCTTGCCTCCACCACACCGACCGCCATGACCGACGCGTTCGAATCATTGCTGTCACCGTTCGCCAGATTCGGCCTGCACACGCAGGAGACGGCATTGGTGATGAGCCTCGCCCTGCGTTTCCTACCGACGCTTGGTGTGGAAACGAAAGCAATCATCGACGCGCAGTCGGCGCGCGGCGGCAGCGTCGAAACAGGTTCGTTCGTAGTACGCATCAAAGCGATGGTGGCGGTCGTCGTGCCGGTCTTCGCCGCAGCCATCCGCCACGCCGACAACCTGAGCCTCGCCTTGGACGCGCGCTGCTATGAGGAAGGTGCGACGCGCACGCATTGGCGTGTCATGCGCGTCACCGGCATGGACGTGGCCGTGGCGATCGTGGTGCTCGTCTATCTCGTCGCACTGGTCGTGCCGGGCGTGCTGTTATGACCGGTGCGTTGCGGGCGGATGGGCAAATACCGTCCTCACGCTAGGCTTGAGCGGGTATTTGTAGATAGGAATGGAACACATATGGCACTTACCAAAAAGCAGGTCAAGCAGCTGCGCGGCCTGGCCACCAAACTCAATCCGCTCATCCAGGTCGGCAAGAACGATCTGAGCGAAAACGCCGTCAAACAGGCGGACGAGACCATCGAGAAGCGCGAGCTCATCAAATGCTCCGTGCTCGACGGTTCCGGTCTGACCGCCAAGGAGGCCGGCGAAGGTCTCGCCGAACAGCTTGGCGCGGAACTCGTGCAGGTCATCGGCAACCGTTTCGTGCTCTACCGTCGTTCCCAGCGTGACGACGTGGAGCACATTCGTCTCGTGCGCGAATAGCGATCCGAACGTTATATGAGAAGCGGCCCGCCCTCCGAAACCAATCGGAAGGCGGGCCGCTTCATATGGAAATAAACAATCGGAAGAGAGCGTGCCGGAGAATCAGCTCTCCTGATCCCATTCGGGCTTCCACGTGTACTGCATGTCGTACGCGCTGGACCAGAACATGTACTCGTTCTCAACGCCGGTCACAAAAATATCGACCAGCTCCTGCTTACGTTTCTCGCTCACCTCGGCGGCGAGTTTCTCGATATGCTCGATCAGCCAAGCCGAACCCTGCCAGAACTCGTCGGTCTTGTACATGTCCACCCAGCTCTTGTACTGGTTCACATCGAGCGTGTCGGCGAATTCATGGGCAAGACGATATCCGTAATCCGCGTACACCCAAGCGCAGGGGAGCACGGCCACGAGAATGTCGAGGATGTCCTTGCCATAGGCGATGGAAAGGATGTTCGACGTGTACGCGCGGGCGAACGCCGACTGGCGCACGTTGTTCATCTGCTCGTCGGTGATGCCGTAGCTGGCCAGATACGTGCGGTGCACGGTCGACTCCACATTCAACGCGCCGTTCTGCACGTTGAGCATGAACGCCATGATCTCCGGATCGTCTGTTTTGGCCAGTCCCAAAGCATGCACTCTGGCGTAGTCGTTAAGATAACGGAAATCCTGCAGCAGATAGAACGCGAACTTCTCGCGCGGCAGAGTGCCTTCGCCCAGTTCGCGGATGAACGGCTGCCTGTAGCCTTCCTCCCATACGAGGTCGGCGGCTTTGCGCAGCCGCTGCGCGAATGGGGGAAGATTGGTTCGCGTGACGCCCTTCGAAGCGTCGAACGCGGAATCGGAATTGGTTACGGAAATCACATCAGCCATATGGCCATGCCTCCCTACGCTGGTGTCAACCATCAGGTTCAAAGGGTTCGGACGTCCACGCCCATCTCAATCCGTCATACGGATTCCCCTGCATACGCGGTTCATTATGGCAAACAAGTTCGTGCCGTGCAAGGTTCTGTCCATATTTGTCGCGGATTATGCCCGTGCTCGGCTCCATATCGAACATGGCCGATGTGTGGTTGAGGGCCGGTGCAAGAATGGAACGTATGACTGAAAAGCAAGTTGCGAAGAAGACCATCGAAAAGCTGGCTATCGTCGTGGTGACCTACAAGCGCCAGCAGCTGCTCGCCACCCTGTTCGAATCCATCGAGAAGCTTACCGTCGCCCCGTGGCGCATCATCGTCGTGGACAACGAGCACAGCGACAAGACCCATGGCATGGTCGAAGAATTCAGCGCCAAGCTCACCGCGCAGTGGGGCACCACCGTGGCCGACCTGTCCGGCAACGAGAACCGCGTGGTCTACGCGCCGCAGACCGACAACCTCGGAGGCGCGGGCGGTTTCTCCGCAGGCGTGAAGAAGGCGTACGAGCTGGGTGCCGAATGGTTCTGGGTCATGGACGACGACGTCGCCGTCATGCCGGAAGGCATCGAGCGCTTGGCCAAGTGGACCGATCGGCACGACGTGATTCAGGGAAGCCGCTACGACTATGATGGCGGTCCGTTCTACTGGCAGTACGATTTCATCGTCCCGCTCGGCATTCCGAACCCGATCGCACCGGCTGCGTTCGGCCTGGCTGGCTATCGCGTGATGGACACGTTGTGCTTCGAAGGCGGCCTGTTCCGCCGCAACATCGTCGAGAAGATCGGTCTGCCCGACCCGCGTTTCTTCATCTATTGGGACGACACGATGTACGGCTATCGTGCCAGCAAGGTCACCAATCCGATCGTGGTGCCCGACGTGATCCTGCGCCGTACGCGCGAAATCGGCAATTGGGATATCGCCGGCGTGCGCCAGCTCAACTCCACATCCGACATGAACCGGTATCACATCATGCGCAACCGCGGATACATGGCCCGGTACTTCATGACCTATGGTGACTTCCGTCCGCTGGTGTTTGGACTGGGTACCGTGCTCACCGCGGCCAAGGAAGTCATTCGCCTGGTGATGGTGGATCGCGAGCACCTCAAGACCGGTTTGGTACAGATTGCCAAGGGCTGGTGGGACTCGCGCAAGCTGATGCACGACCCCACCTGGAAGCCCATGCCGTCGCTGAAGTAGCCGTAGTAGTGGCTCCCCTCTATGAGGGGGGTCACTACAGGTTACTTATGGATGAACAGGCCACCGTCGCCCCAAGCCCACTGGCCTTGGCCGGCACCGATCTGGAAGTGCAGCTTGGCGATGCCCATGTCATTGAACGCGTGATGCTCATCTTCCGCACTCTGATCGATATGCGCGGCGGCGGTATCGTCGGCCGGATTATACGAGAAGGTGATTGGCTGACGGTTCATCGCGCTCGGCGCCTTCATCGCAGCCTCGACGCCGGACTTGAACCAATCCGGAGCGGCCTCGCGCCCCTCATCGCTCATTGTGGCGGTGAACTGCTCATAGGTCTTGGTGGCGCGGTGCGTGCGTTGCGCTTCGCATAGCTCCTCAAAGGATTTCGCCTGATAATCCAGATGATTCTTCGGATGCCCGATCACCACACCGAGATACAGCTCCTGGCCAGAGGTGACGCGGCAATGCTTGGCCGCCTCCGCCTTGTCCCATGAGCCGGCGACCCATAAGGTGCCGAGGCCGCGCAACGTGGCCGTGAGCACCATGCGTTCGGCATAGAAGCCGGCACGCTCTTTGGCTTCCTCATCGTTCGCGGGGCCGACGATGGCCAGATAATTCGCCGCATTGGTCAGATGACCTGAAGCATTGGCTTCGGCGAACACCTTGGGCTGGTCGCGCACCAGCTGAATGTTGAGATCGCCGAGTAAGT
>OMEB01001265.1_pt1 | contig 9929 bp, 10 predicted proteins | sample 1645311 | NCBI WGS metagenome assembly OMEB01 (sample SAMEA103958119, study PRJEB25191) | human gut metagenome | biome: human-associated habitat [ENVO:00009003]; feature: intestine environment [ENVO:2100002]; material: feces | place: Germany | collected 2013/2015 | reverse complement strand
TGCTGGCCCGGCTGATGAGCCAGGCCCTGCGGAAGCTGGCCGGCTCCATCGCCAAGACCAACTGCATCGTCATCTTCATCAACCAGCTGCGGGAAAAGGTGGGCATCATGTACGGCAACCCGGAGGTGACCACCGGCGGCCGCGCCCTGAAATATTATTCCTCTGTACGTATTGATGTGCGCCGCATTGAGGGCCTGAAGGACGCCAGCGGTTCCTTTATCGGCAACCGTACCCGCGCCAAGATCGTCAAGAACAAAGTGGCACCCCCGTTCCGTGAGGCCGAGTTTGACATCATGTTCGGCGAGGGAATCTCCAAACTGGGCGAAATGATCGATCTGGGTGCTAAGCTGGGCATTGTGCAAAAGAGCGGCGCATGGTTCAACTATGGCGATATCCGCCTGGGCCAGGGCCGCGATAACGCCAAGCTCTACCTGAAAGAACACCCTGATGTGGCTGCTGAGATTGAAAAGCAGGTACGCGAAAATGCGGACCGTCTGCTGGCGGCCGGCAAAAAGGGAACCGTGAAGCCGCTGGAGAAGCCGGCTGTTACCCCCGTTGCTGCTGAAGATGCCCCTGCCGCTCCCATGGCGGATGCACCCAAGACCACCGGCAGCGAGATGGACCTCGATATCATGGTTGACGAATAAGCGATGCCGAAGCTGACACAGGTAAAAGAAACAAAAAGAGGCCGCTATGCGCTGTTCTTTGACGGCGAGTTTGCCTTTTCGCTGGACGAGGACACCTTTGCCATGGCGGGGCTGCATACCGGGGATGAGCTGGAAGAATGGCAGATCCATGACCTACAGACCAAAAGCGACACCCGCAAGGCTGTGGATAAAGCCATGGACCTGCTGGCCCTGCGGGACCATGCAGCCGGGGAGCTTTATCAAAAGCTCTGCCGCAGCTTTGACCCCCACAGCGCTGCCGCCGCCGTGGCAAAAATGCAGGAGCTGAACCTGCTGGATGACGCCGGTTTTGCCCGCCGCCGTGCGGCGGAGCTGCTGCGCAAGCGCAAGAGCCGCCGTGCAATTCTGGATGATCTGCACGCCAAAGGCATTGACCGCGGCGCGGCCGCCGAAGCGGTGGAAGCTCTGTTTGCCCAAAGCGAGGAGGACGAGGAGGAAAACCCGGAGCTGGCCAATGCCCGCGCACTGGTGGAACGCCACTATGCCGCAAAGCTGGCACAGGGCAAATGGCAGCAGGTAGCTGCCGCTTTAGCACGGCGCGGGTTCTCCCACAGCGTGATCCGCCAGGCATTGGCAGATGCCGAGACAGAAGAAACCGAAGCGTAACACAAAAAAGTACACACCGCAGGGGCAAAAAATGCTCCTGCGGCATTGTGGTATCAATGCACCGAACGGATAGCTTTGCCTGAATTTTGCCCAAGCAAGCGGCAGAGCTCAACATAACATACTGAAAAGAGAGACAGGAACAACCATACATGAATATTGCAATTATTTCCCTTGGATGCCCCAAAAACCAGGTCGATGCTGATGTATTCTGCCACGCGCTGATCAAGGCGGGCCACCAGACGGTTGCGGACCCCGAACAGGCGGACATTATTATTGTCAACACCTGCGGCTTTATCCAGTCCGCTAAAGAGGAAGCCATTGAAAACATTTTGATGGCCTGCCAGTATAAGCAGCAGAACCCCAACCTGAAGGTGATCGTGACCGGCTGCCTGGCAGAGCGCTATAAAACCCAGATTGTGAGCGAAATGCCGGAAGTGGACGCCGTTGTGGGCATTGGCTCCAACGCCGCTCTGCCCGCCATTGTGGAGCGTCTGACCGCCAACGGCGCGGGCCAAGTGGAAAGCTATGGCCCCAAATGCGATATGGAGCTGGGCGGTGCCCGTGTTATCAGCACGCCGCGCCACTATGCTTACCTGAAAATTGCCGAAGGCTGCAACAACCGCTGCCATTACTGCGCCATCCCGCTCATCCGCGGCGGGCACGTTTCCGTGCCGATGGAGGAACTGGAGGAGGAGGCGCGCAAACTCGCTGCCGGAGGCGTGAAGGAACTGATCGTCATCGCGCAGGACACGACCTACTACGGGCTCGACCTCTACGGGAAGCGCCGCCTGGCCGAACTGCTGCGCCGCCTGTGCCGCATCGACGGCATCGAGTGGATACGCCTCCACTACGCCTATCCCACGGCATTCCCCGACGAGGTGATCGAAGCCATGGCATCCGAGCCCAAGATCTGCAAATACCTCGACATCCCGTTCCAGCACATCTCCGACGCACAGCTCTCGGCCATGCACCGCCGCCACACCAAGGCCGAAGCCTATGCGCTGGTCAAAAAATTGCGGGGGGCGATCCCCGACCTGGCGCTGCGCACGACGCTGCTGGTCGGCTATCCCGGAAAAACGGAAGCGGATTTCACGGAACTGGAACAGTTCGTACGCGACGTAAGGTTCGAACGCCTCGGGGTCTTCGCCTATTCCGAGGAGGAGGGCACCTACTCGGCACGCGAACTGGCGGACGACGTCCCGGAGGAGGTCAAACAGCAGCGCGTGGAACGCATCATGACGCTCCAGAACGACATCGCCCGCGAAAACAACCTGCGCCGTGTAGGCCGCACGGAACGGGTTCTAATCGATTCGCGGCAGGGCGACTACTATGTCGGACGGACGCAATACGACTCGCCCGAGGTCGACCAGGAGATACTGATCCCGGCTGCGGAACGGCGTCTTCTGCGGGGGCATTTCTACGAAATACGGATCGACGGCGCCGCCGATTACGACCTTTACGGAAAGGCCGTCGGGAAATAAAATTTGTTTTTTAGCGTTCCTTTTCATACCTTTGAAATGTAAATCGGACTTTACCCGAGACCCAATGGCCGAAAAAAGCGTGATAACGAATATCGAAGCCCGTATCCGGCAGCTCATCGACGACCACAAAAGGTTGTCGGAATCGTGTGCGGAACTGACGGCGCAGCGCGACAACCTGAAAGCCGAAAACAGGACTTTGCAGGAGCGCATCCGCGAACTCGACGGCGAATTGTCACGTATGCAACTGACGGAGGGACTGGCGGGTGAAAGCCGCAACCGGGAGAAAGCGCGGGCGCGCGTCAACCGTCTTATGCGGGAGGTTGACAAATGCATCGCACTGCTCGGAAGGCCCGAATAACGGGAAGGGACGGCGAACCGGCAGTAACGCCGCAACCAGCACCCGGGCCGCAGATGAATAAGAGGCAGCAAGATAAACGAAACAAAAACGACATGGCACAACAGGCGATAACCCTCAAGATAGCCGGGAAAAGCTATTCGCTCAACATCGAAAGCGAAAAGGAGGAGGTATACCGTCTTGCCGAACGGGAGGTGAACAACTACCTCGCGGCGATAAAACAGAACAACTTCAAGAACTGGACGGATCAGGACTACCTGTCGATGGCCGCACTGAAATTCGCCATTGCAAACGTCGACATGCGGCAAAGCCGCGAACTGGGCGACGAAGACCTGAAACATCTGGGGCGGCTCGGGGAAGAGATTGACGCCTACCTCAACACCCTGCAACGGTGAGTGAGGGCCAGGCACGGGATTTGCCCGGGCAAACCGTAAAAAACGAGGTTCTTTAACATACGAAGGAAAAATCTACCCGCATAGATTCCTTACAGCTTTGCGAAACTGAACACTTTTTAAATTGGGGCAACTCAAGGCGCTTCAAAATCAGGCCTTGACCCTTCGGGGTGTATGCTACGGCGTACCGTTGGAAGATTGCGATTGTCGGAGCCCCCACACATGACTTATCTGCAGATTCGTCAAACAAGACTAAGGAATCCTATGCGGTTTTTTTATGCACTACAACAAACCCTATAATAACAAATTCAAAACAGCAACAAAAACATGTATACCACCATTTTGGTTGCCTGCATCTCTGCCGTGGCCGCCGTCGGAATCTACGCGGTCGTCACGAACCTCGTAGCCAAGACCTCGATCCGCAAGCGGCGCGAAGCCGCCCTGAAAGAGGCCGAGGCCGAAGGGGAGATGATTAAAAAGGAGAAAATCCTCCAGGCAAAAGAGAAGTTCATACAGCTGAAAAGCGAATACGACCGCCAGGTCAACGAGCGCAACCAGAAGATCGCCCAGAGCGAACAGCGCGCCAAACAGATCGAGGGCAACCTGCAGAACCAGCAGCGCGAGCTGGAGAACAAACTCCGCGAGAACGAGCGCCTGAAGGAGCAGATGCAGAACCAGCTGCAAATCCTCGAGCACAAGAAGGAGGAAGTAGACCAGATGATGCGCGAGCAGAACATGCGGCTGGAACAAATCTCGGGCATGAGCTCGGAGGATGCCAAGAACATCCTCATCGAGAACATGAAGGCCGAGGCCAAGACCGAGGCTGCTTCCTATGTGAACGAAACCATCGAGGAAGCGAAGATGACCGCCACGAAGGAGGCCAAGCGGATTATCGTGGCTTCGATCCAGCGCGTGGCCACGGAGACGGCCATCGAGAACGCCGTGACGGTCTTCAACATCGAAAGCGATGAGGTCAAAGGCCGCATCATCGGCCGCGAAGGTCGCAACATCCGGGCGCTGGAAGCTGCCACAGGCATCGAAATCATCGTGGACGACACGCCCGAAGCGATCATCCTGAGCGGGTTCGATCCCGTGCGCCGCGAAATCGCCCGCCTGGCCCTGCACCAGCTCGTAACCGACGGACGTATCCACCCGGCCCGAATCGAGGAGGTGGTCGCCAAGGTACAGAAGCAGATCGAAGAGGAGATCGTCGAAGTCGGCAAACGTACCGCGATCGACCTGGGTATTCACGGCCTGCATCCGGAGCTGATCCGTATGATCGGCAAGATGAAATACCGCTCCTCCTACGGACAGAACCTGTTGCAGCACGCCCGCGAAACGGCCAACCTGGCCGGCATCATGGCTGCCGAGCTGGGGCTCAACCCCAAAACGGCCCGCCGCGCCGGTCTGTTGCACGACATCGGCAAGGTGCCCGACGACGAACCCGAATTGCCGCACGCAATTATCGGTATGAAACTCGCCGAGAAATACAAGGAGAAGCCCGAGGTTTGCAACGCGATCGGCGCCCACCACGACGAAATCGAGATGTCGTCGCTTATCGCCCCGATCATCCAGGTCTGCGATGCCATTTCGGGAGCCCGTCCGGGAGCCCGTCGTGAGGTGGTCGAGAGCTATATCAAGCGTCTGAAGGAGATGGAGGACATCGCGCTCTCCTACCCCGGCGTAGTGAAGACCTATACGATCCAGGCAGGCCGCGAGCTGCGTGTAATCGTCGGTGCGGAGAAGCTCTCCGACATGGAGTCCGAAAGCCTGTCGCACGACATCGCCAAGAAGATCCAGGACGAAATGACCTACCCGGGGCAGGTAAAAATCACCGTCATCCGCGAAACCCGATCCGTGGCATACGCAAAATAGGATATTTATCCAGATACCACCATCCGGTTTCTACAACCAAAGTCCCTTTCCCCTACCATGGAAGGGACTTTTTTTACGAAACACATGAATAAAGAGTTGCAAGCCTACGTCGAACAGGCGATCCTCCCCCGTTACGAACATTTCGACCGTGCCCACGGACCCGAACACGCCCGGACAGTCATCGAACAGAGTCTGGCACTGGCCCGGCATTACCAGGTCGATCGGCAGATGGTTTACGCAATTGCGGCCTACCACGACGTGGGACTGGAGAAAGGACGGGAGATGCACCATATCCATTCGGGGGAAATCCTCGCTGCGGATACAAAACTGCGGCAGTGGTTCTCGCCGCAGCAGATCGCCGTCATGCGTGAGGCGGTGGAAGACCACCGCGCCTCGTCGGACCACGAACCCCGCACGATTTACGGACGCATCGTTGCCGAAGCCGACCGTTGTATCGACCCGCCGACCATCGTCCGCCGCACGATACAATACGGGCTGGCGAACTATCCGGAGCTGGACCGCGAGGATCAATATCGCCGCTGTGTCGATCACCTGACACATAAATACGCGGAAGGAGGCTATCTCCGACTCTGGATCCCGGAATCGGACAATGCCCTGCGCCTCGCACGACTGCGCGAGCTGGTCCGCAACCGCCAAGAGCTCCGGCGGCTTTTCGACGAAATATTCGACCGGGAGATGGCTGCGAACGGCTGAAAAACCGGACCCTATTTACCGATGCCTTTCACGGCCTTATAAAATCGGAATTGCTTCTCAGTATAACCCGTTACCGGCTCCGACCGGACGCGCAGATCTGATGTCGGATGCAAAAATCACGGATACGACAAAAAAGGGGCTGTGAAATAACAGCCTCTACGGAAAAAGAGGACTTTTCGTTCAAAATGAACGAAAGGTCCTCTTTTATGTTAAAATTAACTTGCGATGAAAATTTCAACTATAAATTATAATAATCCAAAACAAGGATATTTACCACTGTTTCTTTCAGATTGTTTGGATCTGCTGGATCCTGTTTTAACATTTGACAGATTGATGGGAGGAATCGATTTAAATAAGTATCTGACAGATATTCCGGAGTATACAACTGGACGACTCAGATATAATCCGGTCAACATGTTAAAAACAGTACTTTTTGGATTTATGACCAGCGGCTACTGCTCCCTGAGAGAACTGGAAGACAACTGCAAAGTCAATATCAGATTCATGTATCTCATGGATCACCAGACACCATCATACCGAACCTTTGGATATTTCATCAACGAAGTACTTCAGGATAAGATTGAAAACATTTTTAACGACATCAATCAAGCTATCTTCAACGAGGAGCATGTGGATTTGCAACACATCTACATCGATGGTTCCAAGTTTGAAGCAAACGCCAACAAATATACCTGGGTTTGGAAGAAGGCTACCGAAAAGTTCCGTTACAAGCTTTATGAAAAAATCACTACGGAAATTGAGGAAATCAACACAGAAATCGCATGGAGTGGAGTACAGATTTCAACTAATTCTGAGTATGTACCAGATTATCTGAATGAAATCATTGGTCAGCTAGTGCTTTTATGGGATCTAGATATAAGTACATTTGTTTACGGAAGCGGGAAGAGAAAATCCAAAGAGCAGCGTCATTATGAACATTTGACTGTTAACTTCCAGAAATTTTACAACTAAATCAACGCTCTTCCTTTCACAGCAATCGTCGATTAAAATAACTCGATTTAATATCCGTTCATAAACTCATCCAACTCTTCCAGTGCTTCTCTCAACTCTGGATTTCTTTCTCTTGATATCAATTGTGATAGATGCATCAATTGCCAAGGTTCTGGTTCACATGTAATGTCATATGACATGTGAACCATTTCCCATAAAAAGTCCGCTTTTTTTGTTTTCGGATGATTCATACAGTATTCTTCAATTATAATTCTTGAGTATTCGTCCATACTTATTCACCTATCTCTTTCCCTTGAATAAAACTTAAGATTTCCTCATAACTTCTGCTACTTCCTTCAATAGCTTTCAATAATTCTTCACTTTGCAACGCTTTCTGTTTTTTATGAAGTTCTTCTAACTCTGCAGTCAAACGATCATACTGTTCTCGGTTCTTACTGATTGCCTTTTCTATTTTTTCTATCTTCTGCTCTAAACTTTCTTTACTGATATTTCTAGCCATTTTTATTTCCCCTTTAATTGTTCACTGATATAATTCGATTTGTATTTCACTTGCTCTGCACGGATTCCAAATGCATCTAATATAACCTTTTGCGTCTTGGAAACTGCATGATCCAAGCGATATATTTTATCCCATTGTCTTGTGATTTCAATCTTTTCCAGTTCTCTGATTGCAGCTGGAACAGTAAGATAATTCGGTTTCTTGACCATTTCAGATGCTTTATTCTTCAATGCCGTATACAATCTACATCGAATAATCAACGCAATAAATCCAACAAATATTTTATTCGATGCCGCTTCTTCAGAAGCAACTCTCAGGCAATGATTCCCCAAGTATGACTTATCTGCTCGAAATACTTTTTCCGATGCATCTCGATTCTTATATAAGCCGATTGCCTTTTTCGCATCCATCTTTTCCGATGAAATAATTGCAAAATAACCACATAAATCCAACTCATCTCGTATCGCCTGCAGTTTCGGTTCCCCATAAACAAAATGTCCCGTATCGTTGTTATAATGCAGATGAAAAAATTTGTGGAACGCCGGTCCGAATTCGTGTTCCGTATCTTGAAACCTCTTCAAATAGCTCTGCATCTCTTGAATACTTTCTTCCACTCTCGCTCGTTCGCCAGCAGCCTTTGCAGCACTGTAATAAATATGAACATATCTTTTCTTTGTGTCTGCTGAATATACAAATGTATGGACCGTTTTTCCATATACTCCGAATTCCGCTATCTGATTGCCCCAATCATTTTCAAATGTGCCTTTCTGTTTACGAATCTGATCACGGATAAATTCTTTGCATCCCTTCACCATAATAAGGAATCCAAATCCATTGTTGTCCATAAATCTGAGATTCTCTTGGCTAAAATATCCTCTATCTAGAATAAATCCAATGTTTTTATATCCGTAACCTTTCACCTTTTCTACCATAAACTGTAGCTGTGATACATCATTGATGCTTCCTGGATATTTCTCATACAATAGCGGTTCACTATTGGTAATGTCATAGCCTACCGCATAATTAAAAATAGGCAGTCCTGCATCTATCTTGGCAGCCCCAAACTCTACCATACTGATATTTCCTGCTTCGCAGTTTTTGTTTGTTGAATCATACGAAATGTAGATTCTTTCACGCTTATTCCGTTCTTCATTCCAACTATCAAGAAAGTCTTGTCGCTGATTTTCGTTTATCGAGCGAAAGAAATCTGAAATCGTTGAATCACTGTAGATTTTCATTTCAGGAGTAAATAAAGGATGATTATATGCATAATCCGGATAATACTGAGCTGCATTCCCTTCTGTGATGATCGAATAAGAAGCAAAATCCAAAAGCATACCTGCTACTTTAACGCCAAATATATCCTCCAGTTTCGTATCTAATCCCATGTCTTTTACAGTCTTACTCATTACCATATATGTGCCAGCTTTCAAGCAACTACTTCTCACGGTATCAGATTCTTCTGGCACTTCTACTTCTGGGAAATATTTCTTAAAGTTCTCGTTCGGTCTCATCTTTGATTCATCATCTGCTGACACCTTACCAATGGTAACCCTTCTTACTGTTGTATATTTTTTATCCGAATCATAAATCCTATCATACTCATAATAAACATAACGGGCATTTCCTTTACTTCGAAATGTGATTTTTCCTTTCACTTCTGGTATATCAACAAGGTAATCAAGATACATGACTTCCACTCCTTTTAATAGTTGTATTTACGACTAAATATAGTATATCATAAAACCTGCATTTTTTCAATCAAAAACGCAGGTTTTTGGCTTATTTTCGAGGATTTTATCATTCCATGAATCTCGATTTTTTATTTAGTTGTACCTACTTCTGGAAGTTAACACAGAAACTCCATGCTATAAACACCCCTGCGTCTTTTGTAATCTGGAAGCCTTTTTCCGTCTTTTTCCGCACATAAGTCTGGAATTCTTTATACCGATCCAGTATATACTGGCTTTGATTTCCATGACAGGACAATATATACGATATCAACGGCTCCGGATCCGGAATTACAAGTTCATCTTCGTATGTTCTCCAATGAACATCCGTAAAATATTGCTCCAGTATCTCAGCCCCATTCTCTCTTCCAAATCTTTCATACAGTTTTTCTGCTGAAAGTACGATCCGATCATCAAAGCTCTGTACCAATTCACTGACTTCTTTCATATGCTCGCCACCATAAGTACTGCACACAAATCTTCCACATGGTTTCAACACCCTTCTTACTTCCCGGCACACCTGTGATATATCCTCACAGTAAAACAATACATGTCCGGCAACTACCAGATCAAAGCTCTGATCCTCATATGGAATCCTGTGACAGTCAAAATGCCGGAA
>OMEB01001263.1_pt1 | contig 9943 bp, 9 predicted proteins | sample 1645311 | NCBI WGS metagenome assembly OMEB01 (sample SAMEA103958119, study PRJEB25191) | human gut metagenome | biome: human-associated habitat [ENVO:00009003]; feature: intestine environment [ENVO:2100002]; material: feces | place: Germany | collected 2013/2015 | reverse complement strand
CTAAATTTCAGGCCGAATTGTCTCGAGTGTCCTAATTGGTATTGCAATTAACCTAAAAAAAATTACGAAAAAATTATTTGTCTTACTCGTAACAGGAAAGGAGGGGCCTGCCTATGTCACAGACAGCACAAACGACACTGGCTCATGACGTTTCATTTAACGGGATCGGCCTGCATGCTGCCAACGAAGTTCATATGGTACTGCGCCCGGCTCCGGCTGATACAGGGATTGTTTTTATTCGGACCGATTTGCCGGAAAAACCGTCTGTACAAGCCCATCTGACGAATGTAACCAATACGATGCGGGCGACGACCCTGGAAAAAGGGAGCGCCAAGGTCTTTACGGTAGAACATCTGCTGTCGGCCCTTTATGGGATGGAAATCGACAACTGCTTTGTCGAAATGGATTCCGTCGAACCGCCCGTTGCCGACGGCAGCAGTCTGACCTTTGTCAAGCTCATTGAAGAAGCGGGAGTCCGTGAGCTCGATGTGCCGCGCCGACCGCTGGTCATACAGAAACAGCATCTCATTCAGGACGGAGATAAGTTTATCGCTCTTGTGCCTTACGATGGATTCCGCATTACCTTTACATCCATCAATCCGCACCCTATGCTGGGCGTCCAGTTTTTTGACGAGACCGTCACCAAGGCTTCGTACATTGAGCAGATTTCCTTTGCCCGGACGATCGCCTTTACGGAAGAATTGGAAATGCTGAAGAAATTGGGCCTTGGCAAGGGCGGTACGATTGAAAATGTCGTCGTCTATGATAAGACGTCGTGCCTGTCCGTTCCGCGCTCCGATGACGAATTGGTCCGCCATAAGGTGCTCGACATCGTCGGTGATTTGTCTTTACTCGGAAGACCGATACGAGGCCATGTCATTGCCGTCAAATCGAGCCATAACTTAAACAACCAGCTGACACATCAGATTTTTGAAGAACTACAGTGAGCTAAGGAGGAATTCTCATGACTTTGGAAGTAACTGATATTATGGAAATTTTGCCGCATCGCTATCCCATGCTGCTTATTGACCGGATCATTGAATTGGAACCGATGAAATATGCCATCGGCATCAAGAATGCGACCTTTAATGAGCAATTTTTCCAAGGCCACTTTCCGGGCAAGCCGGTCATGCCGGGCGTCCTCATTGCCGAAGCTATGGCCCAGGTCGGCGGTATTGCCCTCTTGTATCCTGAAGAAAACCGCGGCCTCATTCCCTTCTTTACGGGAATCGATAAAATCCGCTTCCGCCATCCCGTCATCCCCGGTGACCAGTTGGTCATGCGGGCTGACATCGAAAAGGTAAAGGGCCGTATGGGCAAGGTCAAGGCTCAGTGTCACGTCGGTGATATCCTCTGCGCCGAAGGAGAATATCTCTTTGCCCTCATGCCGGGACAGAATCCGAAAAAGTAATCAATAAAATTGACTTTATGTTAAATAATGAGCTAAACGGGCGTATTTAGTAGCATAAAGGGGAATATTGCGGGAAATGGCTTGATTTTGCCGGGCGAAATAAATCGTCCTTCCTGCGACTATATACGTAGATATTTATGAATTTAAGCGACTGTCCCTTTTAGGGACAGGGAAGCGAGGAGTGACTTTAATGACCGAGGAAACGAATAACATGCGTCAGAGCATGATACATCCGACGGCTGTTATAGACCCGCAGGCGAAAATTGGGGCTGGTGTTAAAATCGGACCGTATGCCGTTATCGGGCCTCATGTCACCATTGGTGACGGAACAGAAATCATGGCCCACGTTACGATTGACGGTTGGACGACGATTGGTAAAGACTGCCGGTTTTTCCCGAGCTGTTCTATCGGTTCGGAACCGCAGGACTTAAAATATCACGGTGAAAAGAGCTTTCTTATCATCGGCGACCGCTCGGTTTTCCGGGAATTCGTGACGGTCAGCACGGCGACAGGTGAAGGGGAAGAAACGCGAATCGGCAATGACTGCCTGTTCCAGGCCTGTACCCATGTTGCCCACAACTGCGTCGTCGGCAACCACGTCATCATGAGTAACTGCGCCGGCCTTGCCGGTCACGTTACCGTTGAAGATCGGGTCGTCATCGGCGGCATTGCCGGCGTTCATCAGTTTGTCAAAATCGGCCGCAACAGCATGATCGGCGGCCTGGCGAAAGTCGTACAGGACATTCCGCCCTTCGTTATCGCCGACGGTCAGCCTGCACGCTGCATCGGCCTTAACAGTGTCGGCCTTTCACGGGCCGGAGTTCCCGAAGATGTCCGCCGGGAATTGAAAAAAGCATTCCGCATCTTGTACCGTTCCGGACTCAATTTGCGCCAGGCTATTTTTGAAATGGAACAGGAACTGGACAGTTCCGAAGAAGTAGAACATTTTCTCCGCTTCCTTCGCAATGCCGACCGCGGTATTTGCCGAGGAACAAAGGATTAGGCAGCAGCCAGTGAGTAAAAGGGGTGTCGCACCTGCGATAGCCCTTTTTTTACTGACAAGGGACCTGTTTTTTTGTATAATATAGAGATAAATATTTCTCTTTATGAATAAGGATGATTGCTATGGAAAAAGTTGGGCTCTTGGCCGGTATCGGTAAGCTTCCTGTCGAGTTTATGCGTGCTGCAAAACACCTGGGATATGAAGTTGTCGTCATCGCCGTCGTCAGCGATGTCGAACCGGAACTGGCAGCGGAAGCCGATGCATACTACGATATCAACGTTGCCAAGTTGGATAAAATCATTAAGACCTTCAAAAAAAATGACGTCTCGAACGTTACCATGATCGGGAAGGTCACCAAGGAAATTCTCTTTAAAGGGCTTAAATTTCCCGATTTGCGGGCCATTAAACTGTTGGCGAAATTGCGTAATCGCAAGGACGATACGATCATGCTGGCCATCGTCGATGAACTGGCCAAAGACGGCCTTGAAGTCGTCGACCAGACCTTGTATTTGAAGGATCTCATGCCGGCCATCGGTGTCTTGTCGCGCCGCAAGCCGACGGAAGGGGAAGAAGACGATATCCGCTTCGGTTTCGTGACGGCTAAGGCCATGGGCGGTATGGATATCGGCCAGACCGTCGTCGTTAAGCATAAGGCCGTCATGGCTGTCGAAGCCATTGAAGGGACCGATGCCTGTATTCGCCGCGGCGGGGCTCTCGGCCGTGAAAAATCGGTTGTCGTCAAAGTGGCAAAACCCAACCAGGACCCTCGTTTCGATGTGCCGGCCGTCGGCAGGCAGACGATTTTGTCCATGATTGAAAGCAACTGCAATGTCCTTGCCATGGAAGCCGGACGGACCCTTTTTGTCGAACAAGATGAAGTCCTGCGCCTGGCGGACAGCCACGGCATCGTTATCTGTGCTGTTGATAAGAACTTTTGACGGGAGATCCTATGAAGATTATGTTTTCTGCCGGTGAAGCGTCCGGTGACCTCCACGGCGCCAATTTGGCACGAGCTTTGAAACAACTTGCGCCGGACATCGAACTGCTCGGTATGGGCGGCGAAAAGATGAGAGACGCCGGTGTCGATATCGTGTATGACATCGATAATTTGGGAGTCATCGGCATCGGTGAGATTATCCGCAAGATTCCTTTTTTCTTTCGCCTCCGTGATTTTCTAGTCGATACGATGAAGAAGGAAAAGCCCGACGTCCTTGTTTGCATCGACTATCCGGGCTTTAATATGCGCCTTATAAAGGCCGCCAAAGCTGCCGGAATTCCTGTCATTTATTACATTCTGCCGACCATTTGGGCCTGGCATAAGAGCCGGGGGAAGACGATTGCAAAATATACGGATTTGGCCATTTCCCTTTTCCCTTTTGAAGCCAAGCTCTATGAAGATATAGGGACGAATGTCCTCTATACGGGGCATCCCCTTTTAGACAGCGTCCATCCGAGCCTGAGCCGTCACGACGCTTTTTTGAAGTTTGGCCTTTCGGAAGAGAAGCGAACGATCCTTCTCATGCCCGGGAGCCGTGTCCAGGAAGTGACAAGCCTGCTGCCGTGTATGTTGGAAGCGGCGAAACAGATAGAGCGTGACTACGGAGACCTGCAATTTCTCATCCCGCGGGCTACGACCATCGATAGAGCCATGCTTGATGATATCATTGCCTCTTCCGGCATGACTGTCACTGTCGGAGAAGGCAATGTCTATGACATGATGAATATCAGTACCGCTGCGATTGCAGCTTCGGGGACGGCAACCCTTGAAACGGCCCTGATGGGGCTTCCGACACTTCTCGTATATCGCGTCAATCGCCTGACCTATTGGCTTTCCAAGATCCTGGTACATATTGAAAGTATCGGCCTGCCCAACATCATCATGGGCCGCAGGGTGATTCCCGAGCTGTGGCAGGATGACGTGACGCCGGATAATATTGCTGACGCCGTCCTTCCCATGCTGGACGACGGACCGCGCCGGGCGAAGCTCTGTGAGGACCTTTCTGCCGTGCGCCGCACGATGGGGGAATCAGGAGCTGTGATGCGTACAGCCCAGGCTGTCTTAACTTTTGCAAGAGAAAGAGGTATTCATGAAGCAGTACAATAGTTGGCAAGGTTATAAACGATTATTAACTTTCATCAAACCCTATAAGACACGGCTCGTTTTCGCCGTCATCTGTATGGCTCTGTCCGGGGCGAGCAACGTCGTCGTTCCCTGGCTGATCAAGGACGTCATCGACAAGGTATTGGCCAATAAAGACATTTATACCTTAAACCTTATCGTCATCGGCATCTTGGTCCTGTTTTTACTGCGCGGCGTCTTTTACTTTGGCGAACGCTATCTCATGAGTTTCGTCGGTCAGAAAATCGTCAATGATATCCGCGAAAAACTGTACCGCCATTTGCAGACCCTGTCCCTGTCTTATTTTGATAAGCATAAGACGGGCAATATCATGAGCAACCTGACCAATGACGTCACGGCCCTTCAGACGGCCATTGCCGGCAACCTCATTTCTTTCGTTCAGGAAGCCGTCATCCTCGTCGGTTCTTTGGCATCGATGATTTTCCTCTATTGGAAGCTGACCCTCCTGACCCTGGTCATCGTGCCTCTCGTCGTTTTTACGATCAACTTCTTCGGATCCCGCCTGCGCCGTGCCGGCCACGACGTACAGGGCAAGATGGCAGATATTACGTCTCTGCTTGAAGAAGCCATTTCCGGCATTCGCATCATTCGCTCCTTTAACCGCGAAGATTTTGAAATCCGGCGTTTCATGCTGCAAAACGACCGCAACTTCTGGGCCCTTATGAATACGACCCGGCTGACGTCTTTATTGACGCCGTTTATCCAGTTCTTTGCGGCCATTGCCGTGACCGGCATCATCTGGTATGGCGGCATGAGTGTCATCAACGGAGAAATGACGGCCGGTGCCTTGATTGCCTTCCTCATCTATGCCATTAACTTGGCGAATCCCGTTCGCCGCATCAGTGAAATCTACGGTGACATCCAAAAATCCCTGGCCGCTGCCGACCGCGTCTTTGAAACAATCGACACCGTGCCCGACGTCAAGGAAAAAGAAGGCGCTGTAACCCTGCCGCAAGTAAAAGGGGAAGTGACCTTCGACAACGTTTCCTTTGCCTATGATAAAGAACACCCGGCTTTGACTGACTTTAATCTCGAAGTCCGTCCGGGCGAAGTCGTTGCCCTCGTCGGTCCCAGCGGTGCCGGAAAATCGACGGTGGCCAACTTACTGCCTCGCTTTTATGACGTTACGGCAGGCCGCCTCTTGATTGACGGCATCGACGTCCGGGACGTCACCTTTGCCTCCCTGCGCCAGCAAATCGGCCTCGTGCCGCAGGAAACGATGCTTTTTAATGCCAGCGTTCGGGAAAACATCCTGTACGGCCGGCTCGATGCGACGGAAGACGAAATCGTCGCGGCCGCCAAAGCTGCCAATGCCCACGAATTCATTATGAGACTGCCCGGCGGCTATGACGCCCTCGTCGGTGACCGGGGCAACTCCTTGTCCGGCGGTCAGCGCCAGCGCATTGCTATTGCCCGGGCTATTCTCAAAAATCCCCGCATTCTCATCCTCGATGAAGCGACGTCCGCCCTCGATACGGAAAGTGAAAAAATTGTCCAGGCTGCCCTGGATCGACTTATGGAAGGCCGGACTGCCGTCGTCATTGCTCATCGTCTGAGCACGGTCCGCAACGCCGACAACATCGTCGTCATCGACCATGGTCACATCGTGGAAACGGGGACTCACGCCGAATTATTGGCCAAAGACGGCCTTTATGCACACCTCTACGCCGTTCAATTTAACGATAAGAAAGAAGCTTCAGAAGGTTGATAGCGATGAAGAATTTAAAATCCCATCCGATGTACTGGCTGTATAATATTCTCCTCCTCATTTATTGGGCGACCCTCATTCCCATGTTGATTTACCGCTTAATCCATGAAGAAGGTTTTTATCAGCGCATCAAACAGAGCATCGGCTTTTTGCCGGATGAATTAAAAGAAAAAATATCCAATCGCCATGCCATTTGGGTCCATGCCGCCTCGGTCGGTGAAATCGTAGCGGCCAGCCCCATTGTGCGTGAAATGCGAAAAAAACACCCCGATGAAGTCATCATCGTATCGGTCGTAACGGCGACGGGGTTCCGCATGGCCCATCAAATCATAAAAGGGGCCGACGGGATCCTCTACTTCCCTTTGGATTTGCCTTATTTGACCAACCGTATCCTGACCATCGTCAATCCGCAGGCTATCGTCTTAGTCGAAACGGAAATCTGGCCTAACTTTTTGCGCATTGCTGCTGACAAAAAGATTCCGGTCATGATGATGAACGGCCGTATCAGTCAGCGCAGTGCCGTTCGCTACCGCCTGATTACCTTTTTTACGCGCCGCGTCTTGTCGACGATTCGCATGTTCTGCATGCAGAGCTATATCGATGCCCAGTACATCATCGATATCGGCGCCGATCCCAATAAGGTCATCGTCACGGGCAACACCAAGTACGACCAGACTTATGGCATCGTAACGGAAGAAGAGAAGAAGCGCTTCCTTCATGAACTCGGCTTTTCTGAAGGCAGTCCCATCATGATTGCCGGCAGTACCCACCGCGGCGAAAACAGTCCGGTATATAAGGCCTTTGTGAAAATTCGCGACCATTTTCCCGATGCCAAATTGATTATTGCACCGCGCTATATTTACCAGGCCGACCTCATCGTCGATGAAGGCATTAAGCACGGCGTGACCATGGTCAAACGCAGTGACATGATGGCCGGAAAGGCCGTTCGCTCGGCCTATGACGGCGTCGTCCTCGATACCATCGGGGAACTGGGGCGGGTCTACAGCCTTGGCGATTTAATCTTCGTCGGCGGCAGTTTGGCCCATATTGGAGGCCATAATATCCTCGAACCGGCGGCGCACGGGAAACCGATTGTCGTCGGACCGAATATGTTTAACTTCGTTGAAATCTTCGAGCTCCTCAGTCGTCACGGTGCCTGTGTCATGGTGAATAACGAAGAGGAATTCGTCGACACTTGCCTCGACATCCTCGTCAATCCCGATCGGGCCGAAGCGATGAAGCGAAATTGTATTGCCGTCGTCCGGGAAAATCAAGGGGCGACTCGTAAGAATTTAGATAAACTGCAAGAAATGTTGGAATCGATTCAGACCGGGAGGTGAGCCTATGTCCTTGAGAACGGCAGGAACTGCTTACTTTCATTATTTGACAGGAAGCAAAGAACATCACTGGTGGGACTGGCCGGCTCTGCTCCTCCTTAGCGGCGCCTCTTGGATTTATCGAAAGGCCGTCATCATGAAGTACCGCTCCTTTGCCGACCACGAGGAGCGGCAGGAACGGCTCCCGGCTGTCGTCATCAGCTTGGGTAATATTACCGTCGGCGGGACGGGGAAGACGCCTATGGCCTGTATGCTGGCTAAAGAACTTTCTGCCCGGGGCTGGCGCGTAGCACTCCTCAACCGAGGCTATCACTCGAAACGGGAGAAGAGCGGCGCTTCGGTCATGTCCGATGGCCGCATGGTACTCCTTACGGCTGAAGAGGGGGGCGATGAAGCGAGTCTCATGGCCAGAAGCCTCATGGGCATTCCCGTCCTCGTCGGTCGGGACCGGGCTGTAAGCGGCCGCATGGCCGTTGAAAAATTCGATGCTCAGATACTCATCCTCGACGACGGCTTCCAGCACTGGCAGCTTTATCGCGACGTCGACATCGTCCTCATCGATGGAACCAATCCCTTTGGAAATGGCCATGTCCTGCCGCGAGGCATCCTGCGCGAACCGCTGGCGCATCTTTCTCGGGCCGACGTCTTTATCATTACCAAGGTTGACCAGGTATCACCGGAGACTGTGGCTCAGATTCAAGAGGACCTTCGGCGATACAATTCGTCGGCTCCCGTGGCCTTATCGGTCCACAAGCCCTCGGCCGTCCTTCCCTTTTTAAATTGGAATCAGGGCCTTCACCCGGAAGAGGCCATGCCGGCTGACCTTATGGCACAACCGGTGCTGGCCGTATCGGCCCTCGGCAATCCGGCCTCTTTTGAAGAGACCCTTCGAGGGGCCGGCTTCACCGTATCCGGCGTCCTTCGCTTTGAAGATCACCATCATTACGGACCTTCGGATATCCGGCGCATGGCCGACATGGCTGCCGAAAAGCAGTGTATTCTGGTGACGACAGAAAAAGATGCCGTGAAGCTGCCCGCCGATCTTGTAAAAGAATACGACCTTCCCTTGTACGTCTTGGCCATTACCCTTGATATCGTAGAAGGGCAAGAAAAAATAGATGCCGTCTTGCAATCTGTATTGGAGGATAAACTATGAATTTTGTATGCATCATTCCCTCGCGCTACGCTTCGACGCGCCTGCCGGGGAAGCCTTTATGTGATATTGCCGGCAAACCGATGGTACAGCGCGTGTATGAACAGGCGTCCAAGGCCTCGAAACTGACGGCTGTCGTCGTCGCTGTCGACAATCCTAAAGTTTATGACACTGTCGTTTCCTTTGGCGGTCATGCCGTCATGACCCGGGAAGACCATACCAATGGGACCGATCGCCTGGCCGAAGCCGTGGCTCACTTTCCCGATGCCGATGTCATCATTAACGTCCAAGGCGATGAACCGCTCATTGCGCCGGACGTCATCGATGATCTGTGCCGGGTTTTTGAAGAGGAGCCCGATCTTTCTATGGCTACCGTTGCAGCGCCTCTGACTGAAGAAGAATATCATGAACCGAGTGCCGTAAAGGTCGTCCTCAATCAGCGCGACGAAGCTATGTATTTTTCACGGTCCCTCATTCCGTATCCGCGGCATGCTTTTGAAGAGGGCGGCGTGGTACCATACAAACACATCGGGATTTATGCCTACCGCCGGGACTTTCTCTTGGCCTATGCCGCTATGGAACCGACCCCGGCAGAAAAAGTTGAGTCCCTCGAACAGTTGCGAGTTCTCGAAAATGGTTATAAGATAAAAGTGATAAAAACGCATCATCAATTCATTGGCATCGATACGCCGGATGATCTTGCACGCATCCGCCGTTATTTTGCTGAATCTGCTCATAAAGGGGAATAGACTATGGAAACAGTGAAACAAATTCATGTTGGCAATACGATCGTCGGCGGCAACGGCAGCCTCTTTGTCATGGCCGGTCCGTGTGTCATCGAAGATCCGGAACGGACGCTCAACATCGGCCGCAAGATGAAAGAAATTTGCGAACGACTGGGCCTGCCCTATATTTTTAAAGCCTCTTTTGACAAGGCCAATCGTTCGTCATATACGTCGTATCGCGGACCGGGCCTTACAGAAGGCCTGCGTATTTTAGGGGACATCAAAAAGGAACTTCAAGTTCCCGTCGTCAGTGACGTCCACGAAGTCCACCAGGTGGAAGCGGCCGCTGAAGTCCTGGATGTCATCCAGATTCCGGCCTTTCTCTGCCGGCAGACGGATCTGGTCGAAGCCGCTGCTGCAACGGGTAAATGCGTCAACGTAAAAAAAGGCCAGTTTTTGGCACCGG
>OMEB01001259.1_pt1 | contig 10008 bp, 10 predicted proteins | sample 1645311 | NCBI WGS metagenome assembly OMEB01 (sample SAMEA103958119, study PRJEB25191) | human gut metagenome | biome: human-associated habitat [ENVO:00009003]; feature: intestine environment [ENVO:2100002]; material: feces | place: Germany | collected 2013/2015 | reverse complement strand
AGTACAACCTGGGCCTTTCTTCCTGCCTCGGCGGCACGGGCATGTGCATCGCCTCGGACATCGTGAAGAAATACGGCTGGGGCTGCGACTGCCTGACGGAGGATATGGAATTCTCCATGAAATGCCTGTCCCACGGCATCCGTACCTGCTGGGTCCATGATGCCATCATTTACGATGAAAAGCCGTTGGGATTCATGGCCTCCTGCCGCCAGAGAAAACGGTGGGCCCAGGGCCAGTTCGACTGCTCCGAGCGCTATATCCCGATCCTCTTCAAGGAAGGCATCAAGCGTCACAGTATCGTCATCCTGGATGGCATCATGCAGCTCCTGCAGAACTACTTCCTCCTGCTCTCCACGTTCTACCTGGTCATGACCTACATCAATATGTTCTATCCCTGCTTCACAGTGATTCTCTATAATGATGTACTGGTTCCCCGGCAGTTCTGGGCAGTCCTGGGCTTCATCCAGTCCGTGGTACCCCTCATCGTGCTCCTGCAGATCGAAGTACCTCTGAAAATTTACCTCTACTGGCTGGTGTACCCCATATTCATGTACTCCTGGATACCGGTCACCATCCTTGGCTGGAAAGACCGGCACAAGAAGGGCTGGGTCCATACCATCCATACGAGAAGCATGCACTTCCAGCAGGCAAAACTGACAAGAAAAAAAGAAATCGACCCGTAATGAAAACCGGCAGCTTCGGCTGCCGGTTTTTTAGAATTGAGATTTGAGGCGAGAGAATTGAGACCCAGCGGCTGCGCCGCAGGCTTGTAACCTGGCTCCCCCGCCAGGGTGGCAGCGAACATGAGTTGCACCAGCGAACACAATTTGTAGGAGCGATAGCGACGCACAAATTGTCGTGAGTCGGTGACATCCGTAGCGGAGGAGCGAAGCGGCGCTCAAATCATCGTGAGTCGCTTTCCCGTAGGGTGAGCTGTCGCGAAGCGACTGAAGGGGTGCATTTGCGGCAAAGCCGCTAATTATTTTTCCTGACTGCTGACAGCTGGCAGCCAGCCCCCATCCGTTCGCAGGGTACCCAGCCACACAAGCGCCGCAGGCTGATTCCCTCGAACTCGGCCTCGGCCTCGATTTGTCACCCGCACCTGGCCAGTCACTCCAGCATTTTTGAAAAAATTCACTTTCCATGTTCACAAAATTGAAGTTCCCGTTATGTATATAGTAGAGAAGTAAATCAGGAATCTGCAGCGTAGACGGCCGGTCAGTATATTCCCCAGTGCTAGCAGAAGGGAAGCAGCTGCCATGACCGGCCGGATATGGATATCACCCTGAAAGCTTCTCGAAAGACCGATCGCGATCGAATGGTTTGCAGTCTCGCTATGGACCACCTGGCTTTTGGCCATAAGCTACTATGATACTACTGAGTAGAATAATAGGGAAGAGAGAAGAGAGGAATCAGGCGGCTTCGCCGCGGTAGACCTCTTCACTCATACATCTTCACTCTTCCCTGCACACAACCCCATAAGGCCCAAGGACTTTAGATTAGCTCATGCTTTTGTTTCTCTGACGACAAGTTCAGTTTGGGGCCGGCTTCGTTCCGAGCCCTTCACGCTGGCGTCTGATTCACTGGACGGATTCTTGCAATCTACGGACACCGGGTCTTATTGGCGTGAGTGAAGAGAGAAGAGAGAAGAGGGAAGAGGGGGTCTGGCAGCTATGCTGCCGATTGACCTCTTCAGTCTTTCCTCTTCTCTTTTTTTTGTATGGCTAACTTTGGGGCTGTTAAACATCAGACGGTATGACGTCAGAGTTCAGACTCCATTTGGTGCGAAGTGCCGAAATCCGACAGGGCTGGCGTCCTGTGCCTATCCGGGTCTGATATCTGAAGTCTCCAAGTCTGACGTCTCGTGCCTCTATCGGTAAGCAGCGCAAATGACGCCAGGTGCTTCGCACTGGCCCTTCTCTTTGCGCTTTTCTCTTCCCTCTTCACTGCCTTTTTCCCTCTTTACTTTCCCATTCCCTTGACTCGCACGAACTTATCATCTATGCTAAACAAAGCACGATTTTTATGTGATGTAATAGTGAAATATAATTTATTTTTTAGTGATAAGGCTATTGACCGGGGAGATATGATGGAGCATGCTTTTGACAGACAGACAGACAGACAGACAGACAGACAGACAGACAGACAGACAGGGATGATTTAGAAAAGAGTAAATTGGCATCAGAAGTGCAAGGGCCTCCTGTTCAATCTTTCCGGAGGCACTCTTTATTTTGGGTAGACCCGGAGCGGATCCAATGGATTGATATGGCAAAGGCCATTGCTATCATCCTGGTAATCATTGGGCATACGGTTACGTTTGGCACTCTTCCACGAAATTTTATCTTTTCATTCCATATGCCCCTGTTTTTCATTTTATCCGGATATACTATGCATCTTGCTGCAAACAAGACAGATTTAGTTAAGCATTTGAAGAAGAATGCCATTCACCTGTTGGGACCAGCTGTAGTTATTGCTGTTATTTCCATATTTGCCAGGTGGATTATGGTCGGTGGATACTCGTTGGAGTCCTTATGGCAGCTTGTGAAGACTACAGTTAATGCCTATTGGTGGGCTTCCGGTGTGAATGTACACAACCATCCCGGCGCGGGAGCAGTGTGGTTCCTGTTTTCCCTGTTCTGGGCTAAGGCTATTATGGATACTGTATCGATACTATTTCCTGGTAAAAAAGTTGATTATATCTTTGCTTTTATTGGTATTGGTGGTGTCCTTCTTGGTACTAAGGGAAAATGGCTTCCCCAGAATCTGGATGTTACCATGACGGCTATATTATTTCTCTACTTAGGTATGGTATGGAGAGAATGGAAAACATACATACAAAAATATGAGACCATAATCTTTATCGTAGCTATTGGCATTTGGTTATATTGCTTGAGCTTTGGCTTGTATATTGAGATGGCTACCAGACATTATCCATATTATGCGACTACCATTTTGGAAGCACTGTGTGGCACTTTTGCAGTTTGTTCCCTGTGTAAGGCTCTTGAATCGAACCCGAGATTACGTTATGTGCTTTCTTTTATCGGTATGCATACATTGCTTCTGTTTTCCATCCATTGTCTTGATTGGATTGCTGGGCCAATCTGGTCCAATCATAGTATGGGAACCATGATAGTATTGAGAACTGGTATTGTCTTGATTATTGGATTACTTGTTTACATTATGCATGGTAATAAGTTTTGGGATTTTACTAAAAGCTAAAAATGTTGGAGAAAAGCATGGTAAGAAAAAATAATAGTGATGTTCTTGGATACGCAATATTTGTTATGAATGTCAGTAAGAGAATATCAGCAATTATCGCTCCGTTTGTGATATAATGATGGAAAATTGTTACTAAAGGTCTATTTTTGCATTTTTACTTTATTTTTTATAGGCCTTTTTTATTTTTCGCTACTACATCAGTTTTGAACCTCGTCTTTGTGTATTTTTCATTATTAGAGATTGGATCTAATTATAATTTATAAGTTAATGAGGAATATTTAATTTTTCCTGATAATATTTGTTTGCATAATTTATAGGAGCTATTGATGTACAGAATTTTACAGATAGCAGTAGCCAATGATCGTGGGGGATTGACTGGCTATATTGTTAATAATTATAGGAGAATTGATAAGAATAAATTCCAGTTTGATTTTGTTACCTATGATGATAGGCTGGATTTTTCTGATGAAGTAGAGAAGATGGGAGCAAAAGTGTTTTATCTTCCCCGCCCTTCACATATCAGAGCTTATTATGATGCTTTGAAGAAAATCCATGATCAGACAAACTATACTGCGATTCATTTTAACCTTTCGTACGCTAACATTGTGCCAATTGCTTTGGCTAAGCGAATCATTGTTCATTCCCATAGTACTGGAATTGATGATCCTTCCTCATTAATTCGGCTCATAAAATTAACGATTCACCATGTAGGGAAACATTTGATTCCTGCTTTAGCAACAGACTATTTTGCCTGCTCCCGGTTAGCAGCTAAATGGATGTTTCCCAAAAGTATTATTAATCAGGGTAAATATGAAGTAATGTACAATGCCATTGATTTAGATAAATTTCGCTATAATCAACAAAAGAGAGTTACTACTCGTAGAGAACTTGATATTGCAGAAGATACTTTTGTCATTGGTCACGTTGGGAGATTTACATATCAAAAGAATCATGAATTCTTGGTTAAGGTTTTTAGGGAGATAATAAAGCAAGAGCCTAACAGTTTGCTCCTTTTAGTAGGAGATGGAAAAAATGGTAAATGCTTATGGATTACAAAATAAAGTTAGATTTTTAGGGCAGAGATCAGATGTGTCTAATTTGTATCAAGCAATGGATGCCCTGGTACTGCCTTCTCATTTTGAAGGACTCTGTATCGTAGCTATCGAAGCACAAATGGCTGATCTTCCGTGTATTTGTTCTGAAGCTTTAACAGCTGAGACCAAGGTAACTCCTAATTATATAAGCTTATCGTTAGATCTTTCTAGTGTGGATTGGGCTATTAAAGTATTAGAACAGAAGGGGAAGATTCGCACAGATAATACAACCAGACTTCGTGTTGCGGGATACGATGCAGAAGCTGAAATTGTACGTTTGGAGAAATTGTATCAAAAATGACGTTTACATGTATGTAAGTATCGAATTATATATCAAAAAGTATATTTTTTAAACTGCGGAGATGAATAAGCGATGATTCCCAAAATTATTCATTATTGTTGGTTTGGGGGAAATCCCAAACCGGAAGATGTCCAACGATATATTTCTAGTTGGAAACAGTATTGCCCTGATTATGAAATTAGAGAATGGAATGAATCAAATTTTGATATAAAGGAAAATGATTATTGTCGCGAAGCTTATGAAGCTAAACAATGGGCTTTCGTAACAGATTATGTTAGGTTAAAGGCTCTATATCAAGAGGGGGGGATCTATATGGATACAGACGTAGAAGTCTTAAAGAACTTAGATCCTCTTCTCATTTTTAACGCCTTCTCGGGTTATGAAACTAGGTCTACTATTCCAACAGGAACAATGGGAGCGTGCCCAGGTAATGAATGGATTGGCCTGCTGATGCATAACTATGATTATCGTCATTTTTACAATAAAAATGGTACTTTTGATAAAACAACTAATGTTAAAGTTATTACTGCTCTAACGAAAAATAAATATAATTTGCAATTTAATGGTGAAAAACTATATTTTGGTGATAATATGGCTATTTTACCATTTGATTATTTATGCGCTAAAAATGTTGATACTGGAGTGATACAGCGAACTAAGAATACTTTTACAATCCATCATTTTAAAGGGACTTGGCTGACACCTGAAGACCGTTATGCAAAAGAGCTTAGAAGTACTCTTAAAATATTACCATCTTCCTTGGCAAGTCATTTTGCACGATATTTTGCTGCAGCTAAATACCGTGGAATATGGAAAGCAAATAAAGAGGTTTTTTATTGGCTTGAACAAAATCATGGTAATCATTGACTTATCTTATTCATTATATTTATAGACATCAAAAACGTTCAAAGAAAGGAATAATAGATTTAATGATTAATGGTAAAAGAATTGGAATTGTAATATTGAATTACAATGATTATAAAACGGTATTGAAATACCATGAGTTAATCAAAAAATATAGAGTTATTGATCACATTATCATTGTCGATAATTTGTCAACGGATAATTCATTTGAACATTTAAAGCAACTTGCTAATAATAGCAATGTAGATGTTATTCAGTCAGATGCAAATAAAGGCTATTCGTATGGGAATAATTTTGGGGCTTTTTACTTAATTAAGAAATATAAAGCTGATATACTGTTTATTTCCAATCCTGATGTTGAATATACTGAGGATTTTCTTCAACGTATTGTTGATGATATGGATAAATATCATGCCCAAGCTGCAACTGGATATATGGTATTGCCTGACAGTCAAAAATTAGAAATGTATAAAGAAATTAATAGCTATTGGCAGGAACTATTAGATTGTACCTTTATATTAAAACGGATTGTGCCTTTTAACAGACATCGTATTTTAATAGGACATGGAGTTAGTAAAGTAGAATGGTTACCTGGGTCGTTATTTGCTATTGATGGTAACACATATAGAAAAATAGGTGGTTTAGATGATCATGTATTCCTATACTATGAAGAACAAATATTAGGTAAAAAGTTTATGAATGCTGGGTTGACGATGATTGTTGATACAAATATATCATATAAACATAATGTATCTGTATCAATTAATAAGTCTATGAATTTGCTTTCTCAGTTAAAGCAATCTTATCGCTCTAAATATTATTATTTTACTCATTATGAGCATATTGGTATGATAAAACGAATATTGCTGAAATGTGCGATTTTTTATGGAATTATAAGAAGAACGATACGTTGCAAAGTAATGTAGTTATATTTATTTTTATCTGAACGAATTAGGGTGAAAAATGAGTATTGAGTTTACATATTTTCTCCCTTCGGGGAGTTCACAGGATAGCTTTATTTATCCCTTAACAATCATTTTATTTTTATTTGCATGCATAGCTTTTATGATATATTAAATCCCTCCTTTATTTATAGTAGTTGCATTGCTGGTTGCTGTTTTTTAGCAGCTATATATACTGATTCTTGGAATTTACCAATGCATTTTGACTCGGCTATTATAATCTTGGTGATGTCAATTTTCTTTTATCTAGGAAGTATATTGGCAGGGTATGCTAATAATTTCAATGATGTATATACAGAGTTGAAAACATCTGAATGTCAATCTGGTGAAGGATTTTTTATTAATCCGTATGTGTGGTTATTATTATTAATTATTGTTACCTATTTTGTTTACCTAAATTACCTAGATTTTTTGGCTGCTGCGCGTCAAGTTACAAATGAAACTTCATTTACTAAAATGCTATTTCCGGTTATCGATGGTCTTAGTCATCAGCAAATAGAACTAAGCCGGTGGAATGCACAACGAATGAGGATATCTCAAGTAATTGCTTATATTTCTGTTATGGCAGTATGGATGAATCTGAAGGTTCATAATTATAAAGAAATCAGTAAATGGTGTGTATTTATAATACTGTATATACCATTTATGGTTCTAACAGGGGGAAGGCAGCAATTCCTTTATCTAATTATTTTTTCAGTTATGAGCTATTTCCTTATAAGTCGAAGAATATGTATTGATAAGCATAGTTTAAGAAAAGAATTTACGATTATTGGAAGCGCAGTCATAATTTTCTTGATCTTCTTTTTAGGAATTGGTGTTATTAATGGGAAAATTGGCAATGACTCAAGTGTATTAAAGGTACTAGTACATTATGCAGGAACGAACATATCAGCTTTTGACGTATATTTAAATGAAATGTTGATTCCAGATAATCAGTATATTGGAACTTTGACATTAGGATCCATATACAGATTTCTTCAAAATATAGGCTTTCATGGGCCACAATATATTCAGTATATAAGTGTATTCACTGCTTTTGGACCTGTAACGACCAATGTATACACGGCATTTTTTCGTTATATCCAAGATTTTGGATGCTTCGGATGTGCACTTATTATGTTTATTCTTGGCTTTTTTTATACGTTTATTTATCAGAGATTGTACTATTATGGATTGAAAAACTGGATGATACTTATATATTGTTCCATTGCTTATCCTATCTTTTTAATAGGGCGAGAAGAGCGGTTCTTTCGCGAGATATTGGCTTCAGGAAATTTTACTTTTATAGTAGAAGCTTTGATTTTTTACAATGTTTTTAGATTTTTAAGTAAGAAAAGGAACTAGTTAAAATGAAAATATCGAGTATTCTAAAAAGAGCTTGCATCGTATTTCTATGTTCAGTTTTAGCTGCAGGGGCAATGTATTATGAAAAAAGTCATGTGAATGTTCCAACTCCACAAACTGGCGATATGCTATATTTAAGGGTCATAAAGTTTAATGAAATTCCGACTCTTACAGTAGAGCAATCAAGTAGTGAAATTGATTTAACCAAATTAAATAATTCATGGATACATCTGTCAGAATTAGAGGCTCAAATTGATTCTGACTTTGATATCAGAGAACTAGCACCTAAATGGGATAATTTAGATAGTGAGCAGAAGCGGAAATGGATTGGAGATCATTTTCGAATTGAACATATAGGTCCAGGTATGTATGAATTAATTATAAATTTTTCGGACAAAGAGGCAAAAAATGCACAATATATTGATCAAAATTGTACAAAATTAATGGATGACTATGCAAAATCTATATCTGAAATCTCTCGGTTGATTACTCCTAATAATGAAATAGAGACTGTTCGAGAATTAAAAGATATTAGTGAGAAAAAAACTGAGCCTAAAGGATCGATAGAAAAGAAATACACAATAATAGGCCTTGTACTTGGGGCTGTTTTTGGAATAGTTGTTATTGTTGCTTATGATTCAAGAAAACGTTTAAAACATCAATGAGAAGGGGACAACGTGAAATTTATAGATACTCTTATAAATATTGCCTACTCATTTAGCGCAAACCTTGTTTCGCTTTGCATTTCCATTTTTATGGTCATGGTTGTTCCTAAATTTCTAAGTATCAATGACTATGGTCTTTGGCAATTATTCCTTTTTTATTTTTCTTATTTAGGATTTCTTCACTTTGGTTGGGAGGATGGTATTTACCTTCGATATGCGGGAAAACAGTTTAAGGACCTAGACAGTAAAACATTTGCGGGACAGTTTTATGGTATTGTAATTCTACAGATTATACTTGCGATTATGGTTACTTGTTTGAGTCAGACTATCGTATCAGACCCGGTTAAAAAAACAGCTTTGCTCTGTGCAGTATGGTTGGCTCCTTTTGTGAATTTTAATAGTCTTTGTAATTTTATCATGCAAATCACAAACCGAATCAAAGACTATGCTAGATTCCTATTAACGGAACGAATTGTATTTTTCCTGAGTGTAGTCTTCTTCTTACTGGTACTGCATCAAAATAGGTTTCGCTATATGTATTATGCGAAACTATTCTCCCTTGTAGTAATAACAGTGGTTGGAGTATATCTATGTCGCAGGCTTCTTCAGCCTCATTTCTACCCATTGAATCAGATTATAAGTGAAGCTAAGGAGAACCTGAGGGTTGGAATCAAGTTGCTAGGAGCAAATATAGCGGGGTTGCTGATTATTGGTGTAGTTCGTTATGGTATATCTATGGGTTGGGATGTAGCGACTTTTGGTAAAGTTTCCCTTACTTTAGGAATTTCAAATTTTTTGATGGTATTTATTACATCGGTTAGTGTAGTTTTTTTCCCAATTATTAAGCGTATGGATGAGGGAAAGAGGGTTACTGTATATGAGTCTATCCGCGGGTGTTTGGATATAATACTTTTTGCAGCATTAATAGGCTATTACCCGTTAAAGTGTATTTTGTCCTGGTGGTTACCGAAATATGCTGATAGCCTGATTTATATGAGTGTTCTTTTTCCTGTTTGTCTTTTTGATAGCAAACTCAGCCTCTTGATTAATACGTATCTCAAAAGCATGCGTCAGGAAGCTCTTATGCTGAAGATTAATGTAATAAGTGTAATTTTCTCAGTAGCAATTACGTTTCTAACGGTATATGTCTTTCATGATCTGAATCTGACTGTACTTTCTATAGTCATAATCTATGCTGTTCAGTGTGGCCTATCCGAGTTATATATATGCAAACTTCTCCAAATGGATTTAAAGAAAGATATATTGACTGACCTGCTCATGTGTACCATTTTTATGGTCAGTGGTTGGTGCGTTCGAAATGTATGGTGCATGGTAATTTATGCTGTTGCTTATATGATTTTCATACTTATACATCGTGGACAGGTAAAGAGTATTCTAGAATTTATAAGAGTAAAATGAGAAAGGAAGGCAATTCGTGTTCACTTTTTGCCCTTATTCCATCGATGTACAATAGATTAAGACATTGAAAAAGCCTGAAAGTTATAGAGAATTTCTTCTATCAACTTTCAGGCTTTTATTGTTTGGGGTTAGTTAGAGTT
>OMEB01001251.1_pt1 | contig 10110 bp, 9 predicted proteins | sample 1645311 | NCBI WGS metagenome assembly OMEB01 (sample SAMEA103958119, study PRJEB25191) | human gut metagenome | biome: human-associated habitat [ENVO:00009003]; feature: intestine environment [ENVO:2100002]; material: feces | place: Germany | collected 2013/2015 | reverse complement strand
CACCGAGATCTACACTCTTTCCCTACACGACGCTCTTCCGATCTGCCTAATCGCTTGCAACTACAGGGATTACGATGACGCCTGCTTCTTTCCACATATCCATGTACTTTGCAGGATTTCCTGCGCCGGTGGTGACTACCTTTACCTTTTCCTCGGCGATGATTTTTGCTATCTCATCGGCCTCCGGATTCATAAGCATGAGGTTGACTCCGAACGGCTTATCTGTCTCCTTCTTTGCAGCGACTATCTGCTCCTTTACCCATGAAGCCGGGGCTCCGCCTGCTCCGATGATGCCAAGTCCGCCTGCATTGGACACAGCGCTGGCAAGCTCATGGGTTGCTACCCATGCCATGCCACCCTGAATGACCGGATATTTGATTCCAAGAAGCTTTGTTATTCTTGTCTCCATGTCTTTTAAGCCTCTACACCTTTGTTCTTAAGATACTCAATGATGTCGTTTACTGTTGCGATTTTCTCTAAATCATCTGAAGGGATTTCTACTCCGTACTCCTCCTCGAGTGCCATTACAAGCTCGAAAAGATCTAATGAATCTGCCTCAAGATCCTCCTTGAAGTTTGACTCTAATTTGATATCATCCTCGTCGATTCCTAACTGATCTGCTACGATTTCCTTGATTTTCTCCAACATATTTCTGTTCTCCTTTTTCTGTGTTTATTTTCAGTTTTGTGTGCTGGTATATTTGCACTAGTTTGCATGTCAAATATTTTCATCATCAAATCATTTGACAGTGAAAGTATATCACATTTTAAATAGTTGTCAAGTCAAAGTATTTTTATTTTTCATTTTTTATATGATACGGGACAATGATATACAATAAAAAAAGCAGAACAAGTATTTCTACCTATTCTGCTCATTTTTACATAATTTAATTGTTTAGATATAGATTATCTACCGGCTGTTCGCCATCTGCTTCACATAGTCGAGTGCCTTCTTAACCGGTGGGATTGATATCACTATGATTGTGATAATTCCCTCTGCAGCAAGGTATGAACCATTGTAGGTCACTGAATATATGAGCGCATCTATCGTCTTGTTTCCTATCGTGACAGGTGCGTATGCTGCAAAGAACACAACTCCCGACAGCACTGCAAAGAAAAATCTACTGGGCTGCTCCGCCTCCGGTGGTACCACCGGTAGCTCCACCTGTGTTGTCCCCGGTATTCCCACCTGTGTTGCCACCATTATTTTCTCCGGTATTTCCGCCTGTGTTACCACCGTTGTTTTCTCCGGTATTTCCGCCTGTTGTTCCGTCTGTATTGTCTCCGGTATTTCCACCTGTGTTGCCACCAGCAGCATCTGTCTTATTCGGGTTTGTTGTGGTCTTATCCGGTGTTGTGGTTCCTGCATCAGGTGTGGTCACTGTCTGATCTGTAGGATTATTCTGCGTCTGGTCATCGGCAGGTGTATCCTGTGTCTCCTGGCTGTCCTGATAATCATCCGATATTTGGGCATATGGCAGGAAATCTATTGGTGTAAGGTCAGCATGTATCTGATCCATGTAGTTCTTCCATATTTCTGCCGGGTAAGAGCTTCCTGTCAGTTTTTTGACTGTCTCAGGCATATCGCAGCCTACCCATACACATGTGGTGTAGTATCTGGTAAAGCCACAGAACCAGCCATCCTTCTTATCGTTTGTGGTTCCGGTTTTGCCGGCGCAAGGCATGCCATTGTCCAGATTAGCGCTACGTCCGGTTCCTGATTTCATAACATCTGTCATGACATCTGTCATCATACGTGATGCTGTCTCTGTATATATGACTGTGTCCTTCTGCGATGATGTATATATGATATTGTTGTCAGAATCCACAATCGACTTTATACAGGTCGGATTCCTGTACATTCCATCGTTCTCAAGTGTTGAATATGCAGATGCCATCTCCAGTGTGGATACACCTGTTGTAAAACCTCCAAGTGCTGTTGCTGTGACATAGTCATCCTTTACGATATTGGTAAAATTCATATCCTTGAGATACTGTAAGCCTACCTTTGGTGTGAGCTCATCATATAGCTGCCATGCTACAGTATTCAGTGACTTTTGAACGGCAAACCTGATAGTCACATCACCGTAGTATGAATCACCCGAGTTAGACGGTCCTCCATCAAACTTGTGGTCATTTACGACGGTATCCGGTGTCTTACCACGCTCAAATGATGGTGTATACACAATGAGCGGCTTGATTGAGCTTCCCGGCTGGCGATGGCTTTGGAAAGCACGGTTTAGCGTATGACTGACCGCATCCTGGCTTCGTCCACCAACTATTGCAACCACCTCGCCAGTGTCGTTGTCTATACAGGTTGCAGCACTCTGCAGCTTAAATGTGCCATCATCGGTCGTGTCTGTGAAGTCCAAAAGCGTCAGGTCAATTGAATCCTGAAGCTGCTGCTGCATAGTCAGATCAATTGATGTATAAATCTTGTAACCGTCTGAGTAAAGCTTTTTCTGACAATATGAATACATCTCATCATACGAAGCATCATACTCCTTTTCTTCATCGTCTGAGTCAAAGTAATACTTGAACTTGAAGCCCTCATTCTCCATGAGCGCCCTCGTAGCGCAGTAATATGCATAGGTATCCACATAATTGTACTTGACCGTGTCATCCTTCTCAGGCATATTGAGGGTAATCTCCTCGTTTATGGCGGCCTCATATTCCTGCTGTGTGATTTTGCCATCTTCCTTTAGATTTTTCAATATGAGATTGCGACGTGTCAATGTATGATCCTTATTGTTTATCGGGTCATAGTATGTCGGGCTGTTCGGAATCGCACACAAAAATGCAGTCTGCGACAAATCAAGATCCGAAAGCTCACAGTTAAAATAGCCATGGCACGCTGCCTGAATACCATAATATCCGTTCATGAAATAGACATTATTCAGGTAGAACTCCATAATATCGTTCTTTGAATATTTCTTTTCCAGCGCCATCGCTATGAACATTTCCTTGACTTTTCGTTGCCAGTTCTTGTTCGTATCCAGGTAAATATTTCGGGCGAGCTGCATCGTGATGGTACTGCCACCCTGGGTAATTCTCTTGTTTTTTATAATTGACTTTGCGGCACGCACTATTGCCTTTATGTCCACACCATTGTGCTTATAGAACTTCTTGTCCTCGATGCTGACCATACAGTTTACGAAGTTCTGCGGTATATCCTCATACTTCACATAGTCAGCCTTTTTGGTAGTGGCCGTCTCGGATATCTCATCACCGTTTGTATCGTAGAGTGTACTCGTGCGCGCCGGTAAAAATGTGTTTTTGTCAGATTTCTGCACGAGCTCTACCGCCTCTGAGTGAAGCTTCGCAACCTTGTCTGCATAGCCTCCAAAGTAATAAAAGCATAATCCACCGAGAATCAGTACCATCAGAAAAATCTGAAGCTTTATGAAAAACCAGAAAACGCGATGCTGCTTTTTCTTCTTTTTCTTTTTCTGTTTTGCCATTTCTAAACGTTACCTCCAAACTATCGGTATACCATTGTATATCGGCATACTTTATAGATAATTGACAACTATATCCAATATGTACTGTCTATTATACTACAATGCCTCTACGTCAGATAATTAATAATTGATTAATTTTCTATTATACCTTTATAGCACAAAAGGAAGCTAATTGCTCCCTTTATCAAACTATTTTACATCTTTATTACTGTTGTAGTCAAGTAAATAGTTTTTTACAATGCTTTTCGCTATCTCTAGCCAAGCTGATCAGCCAGAAATTCTGCTGCTGCACCCGCCAGCTTTTCGGCAATCTCAGACTTATCGGCTTTTTCATCGTAAGCACATAGTATAACGGCTCCCGCACTATCACCATCATGCACTATTACTGCTATTGCCTGCGCTTCACAGTCAGCTTTATCGTCCTTCACCACAGGTATCAGGGTATCGTCTTTTTTACTGTACAATGCACTTTTTCTCTTATCCATAATATTCTCGAGCTCTTTTGACAAAGCCTTGCCTATATAATTTTTGTGGTTTTTGCCGGCTGCCGCTATTATCTCATCCCTATCCGCCACACATACCGTGGCACCGGTTACCTTTGACAGGCTCTGTGCATATGCCTGTGATATATTCTTCAGGCTTCCCACCTGCGAATATTTCTTTAGCACTATCGTCTCGTCCGCATCCATATATATTTCCAGTGGGCTTCCCTCTTTTATATGCAGCATCCTGCGAAGCTCCTTTGGTATGACTATTCTGCCGAGGGAATCTACTCTTCTGGTCAATCCTGTGATTTTCACTTTATTGTCCTCCGGTTACTTTTTTGCATTTGCATTCATGCTTTGGAGGTAGTATATGGGAATTTGAATAAAATATACATTCGGTATGCACTGATACAGTGCTCTTTCATAATAGCTTTCATAATAGCTTTTATAATGTCACGGTATGTTTTGAATTTGATAAGGTATCTATATCCATCAGCTCACGCTCATCTGCGATATCCACATATACACAGTCATACTTCTTTGCCACACTTCTGCCACCCTTATCACCCTCCAGTGATAAAAGCTGCGGGATAAGCGATGAATGAAATACACACGGATTGCCTACGGCATCTCCACAGCGAAGCGAAAATACTAATCGCTTATTCCCTTTATTTTCAAGTATTTTGTCTATTAATTTAATCACGCTTTGACTTTTTAAATATGGCTGGTCAGCTACTGCAAACATGTAGTAGTCCTCTGTTTCGGCTGTATTATGTAACGAGCCACTGTTTTTTTCTGGCTTTTTCTGCCACACACTGCTTTGCCCCATCTGCATACCGGTCTTTTTCTGCTCCTGCACCGCCATAATTCCTGCTTTTATTGTGTAGGATATGCCTTTTTCGCTGTCCAGACTTAAGACTGCATGGCAATCGGGGATAGATGAGAAGTAGTCCAGTATTTCCCGGTAACGTGTAACGACGGTTATATCTATGACCGGGTTATTCGATTCTGCATTTTTTGTCTTTTTTCCAGCCTTTTTTAATTTATTATATCTATCTTTAATTTCTATTAAACGTTCAAGCAGATGCCTGTACATAGGTTTTCCATCCAGCTCATAAAACAGCTTGTTACTTCCAAAACGGCGGCTGTTTCCAGCCGCCATGTATATGATATGAATCATTTCACTCTTAGGTCCTTTTCGTGCCAGTCAGGGTCTGCCATTCCCATAAGTATTTTCTCCGGGGTAAACGGAACTGTCCTGTGCCATACGCCTGTTGCGCGATAAATGGCATGTGCCAGTGCAGGAGCCGGTGTATTGATAACTATCTCGCCGATTGACTTGACTCCGAATGGGCCTGAAGGCTCATAGCTTGTCTCAAATTCGACGTTGATATGTCCCACATCCTGTCGTGTCGGTATCTTGTACTGCATGAAATCATTTTCTGCGATTTTGCCACCGGCATTGTAGGTTACATTCTCATAAAGTGCCATGCCGATTCCCTGACCTATGCCGCCCTCGGTCTGTACACGCGCGAGGTTTGGATTGACCGGAATTCCGCAGTCCACAACAGCCTGATAATCAAGTATTTTAACTGCTCCTGTCTCCTTATCAAGCTCTATCTCGACCATGCCTACCATGTATGGTGGCGGTGAAACAGGTGATGAATATGTGGCGGTGACATCTACAGGTATCGTGTTGTTGACCTGTGATTTTGTTGCTATATCGGAAAGACTTACGGAAACTGCCCCATTGTCTGCACCATCCGGATTTATGATATACACCTCTTTACCGTCGAAATCCACCTCTGATGCAGCACAGCCCAGCAGCTGTGCGCCGATTTTCTTTATATTTTCACGAAGCTCAAGTGCTGCATTCTGTGTGGCCATTCCTGTGATGTAGGTGGTTGATGAGGCATATGAACCCGAGTCATAAGGAGAAGCATCTGTATCCGCTCCAAACACTGTTATATCATCCGGCTCGCAGTCAAGTACCTCAGCCGCCATCTGCGCAAGTATTGTATCACAGCCTGTTCCCATGTCTGCCGCGCCTATCATCATATTGTAGGTGCCACAGTCTGAAAGCTTTAATGTACACGAGCCGACATCTACATTGGATATGCAGGAGCCCTGCATTGCAAGTGCCATGCCTGCCGCACGAACCTTGCCATTTCCCATGTCGCGGACAGGATACTTTTCTGCCCAGTGGAAATTGTCCGCGCAGTGCATTATGCATCTGTCGAGTGCACATGCATTTGCTGTCTCGCCAAAATATGCCGGCATAAACATGCCCTCGCGTACAATATTTTTCAAACGAAGCTCAACCGGGTCTATATGCAGCTTTTCTGCAAGCTCATTGACGGTTGATTCAAGTGCAAATATACCCTGTGTGGCTCCATAGCCTCTGTATGCTCCTGCCGCCTGCACGTTTGTATACACAACATCGCATGAAAATCTGGTTGCCTCGCAGCCTCCTGTATAAAGCGGAAGCGATTTATGACCGGAGAGTCCTACTGTTGTAGTGCTATGCTCTCCGTATGCTCCACCATTTGACAGCGTATAAAGATCGATTGCCCTTATATGACCATCTTTCATCGCTCCGAGACGCACGGTGACTTCCATCTCATGACGCGGTGACGCGATAGTCTGACACTCTTTTCTGCTGTAGATTATCTTGCTCGGACGCTTTGTCTTCCAGGTAACAAATGCCGGATACACCTCACAGACCGCTGTCTGCTTGGCACCGAAACCGCCTCCGATACGCGGCTTTTCAGCGCGCACCATAGACTTTGGAATATCAAGTGCATTTGCCAGTATTCGGCGCAGGTGGAAAACTATCTGTGTCGAGCTGATGCAGTGAAGTCTGCCGTATCTGTCTATCTCACAGTATGCCCTGCAGGTCTCCATATATGCCTGCTGCGCTGCCTTTATGCGATATGTGTGCTCAATAATCTCATCGCACTCTGACAGAATTTTCTCTACATTTCCATGCTCGTCCTCCTCGTGGTGAATGAGATTGCGCTTTACATCGCCTGTATCTATGCTGGATGACCAGTCATCCTCAGGATGCACGAGCACCTTGTTATCCAGCGACTTTCTGAAGTCAAGCACCGGCTCAAGAATCGTGTACTTTACTTTTATCATGTTAAGAGCCTTGTCCACCGCCTTTTCAGATTCTCCGACCACTATAGCGACGGCGTCACCTACGCTTCTCACATGGCGGTCAAGGATTAATCTGTCATATGGTGACGGCTCCGGAAAAGTCTGGCCTGCGATAGAAAAACGCTTTTTCGGAACATCCTCCCAGGTGTATACTGCGACCATGCCCGGCACCTTAAGAGCGATATCTGTCTTTACATCCTCGACAATTGCATTTGCATACGGGCTTCTAAGAAGCTTTATGACAAGCGCATCACGCGGTGTGACATCATCGGTAAATACCGGCTTTCCGAGTAAAAGCTGGCTCGAATCCTTCTTCGGTATACATTTTCCAACCGCGTGGTAATCCCTTCTGGCGCGGTTGAAGCTGTTTTCGTTAGTTTGATTTGTGCTCATCCTGCCACTCCTTTCCGATATCCTCTCCGTAGACGCCCGCCTCAAGATTAAGAGGTGCGCCCTCTTTCTTACTGTTTAAAAAATTTCTGATTGAGCGCAGCTGACTCTGATATCCTGTACAACGGCACAGATTTCCTGAAAGATATTCAAGAATTTCCTCGTCAGTCGGGTCAGGATTTTCTCTCAGAAGCGCCACAATATTTACAATATAACCCGGATTACAGAAGCCGCACTGATCCGCTCCCTGTGCAGCAAAAAATCCTGTAAACTGCTTAGCTTCCTCCTCAAGTCCCTCGAGGGTGTCCACCGCTCTGCCGTCTGCCCTGCCTATCGGCGTGCTGCATGACAGCACAGGCTTTCCATCCAGAAGCACTGTACAAAGACCGCAGTTGCCTGACTCACAGCCTCTCTTCACCGAAAAGCAATTGTGCTTGCGGCAAAAGTCTAAAAGGACCATATCCTGGTCTACCGAGTCGGTTATTAACTTTCCATTTAATTTTATTTTAACATCCATATATATGAATTCCTTCCTACTTAATGCTCGTGCTTAATATCATCGCAGATGTCAAGCGACTGTGTGACAGCGCGGCGTGTAAGCACCCTGCAGATTATCTCTCTGTACTCAGCCCCTGCCCTTATATTGCTTCCAAAACGGATATGCTCTGCAACATATTCAGCAAATTTATCTATTTTGGCATTGGTTTCGGAGTTATCTGTCAAAGCTGCATTACCATCTGTCTTTGCATCTTCTATGCCATCGAGTATGCCATCCTCATCCCACACAGGCTCTGCCATATATGGTGATGCTCCGATAACCGCCACATACCTGCCGCTTCTATTTGCCACTGCACATGTGAGCACCGGAAAGTCTGTTGACTGATTTCTCTGGCTTAAGTATACTACGCCCTTTGCATTTTTCGGTACTATTACTGACACAAGCACATCGCGCGTGGTTCTTGGAAGTGCCGCAAACTCGTCCAAATCCATAATTCCTGCCTTGTGAAGCTGCACCTTTGCTCCCAGTGCCCTGAAAATCGTCATAACATCTGAAAATCCGAATCTGCCCCAGATGCTTCCTCCGACAGTTGCCACATTTCTAAATTGCACTCCGACGATATGTCTGACCGACTCTGCGATTGCACCGTGTGTATATGCATTCAGGGCTTCATGTGTCTCTATCTGCCTGAGTGTTGCATATGCACCGATTCTAAACTCGTTCTCATCCTCATCAATTTGGTCAAGCCCGAGGTCGCACAGATCAATTGCCGTGCCAAGCGTCTTATTTTTCATTTTGAGCCAAAGCATGCCGCCCAGCACAAAATTCGGTTTTTTCTGATAAAGCTCATAGGCTTCATCAAGGCTTTGCGCCCTCACATACTGATTGTAATAAAACATATTTTTCTCCTGTTATCCTGTTATATAGGTAACTATCAATTACCTCATTTCGATTTCATACATTGCTTCCCACCTGATGTCATGCTCCTTCATAAAGGCTATGAGGCACTCCCTGTCAGAAAGCTCTGCTCTCCATGCCAGCCCGCAGCCCGCCGATATGACAGACGGAAGAGGGATCGTGCGTCCCGGAATACCACATGCCTTGCCCTTGATATCAAGCTTTAACGGTGCTGTGGTAGTCTCGAATGTGATGATTAGCCGTTTTTTCTTTTCTCTTGCCAAATTTTTATCCATTACCTCACACCTTGTATAACTCTACGGACTTACAATAAGAGATGCCCCAGCCATCTTTTCTGCAATATCATACATGTTGGTCACCTCTCCGACTGCAAGCTTATCTGACAGCTCATAGTAGTTCAGGCATGTTCCGCAGGTAAGGATTTTCACCCCACGGCTCTTAAGCTCCTTTAAATCCTCAAGTGACTCTGAGCCCTCACAGGTCAGCTTCGCTCCTCCATTGTAGAAAAGCATGGTTTCAGGCGGGTTGTCCTGCTGCGAAAGTGCGTAGATGAAGCCCTTTATAAGTACCTTGCCAAGCTCCTCGCTGCCCTCTCCCATATATGAAGAGCGGATTACAACAACCCTGTTATCTGCGGCCGGCCTGCATGTATACTGTAAAGCTTCGTCTGTATCCGAAAACGCTCCTGTGTTAAGAGTCTCAATTGTCAGCTTTACGCTGTAGCTTCCGTCGTCGAGCTTACTGCTATCGCAGCTATAGCCTTTCTGTACAGCCATCTTTTTTAAATTTTCCACTGCAACTTCATTGTCCACAAGTGTCTCCACCGTATCCGGCTGTGTGAGAGCCTCGATTGCTTTCTTTGTCTTTACAACCGGGATCGGACATGTATCCCCTATTGCATTTACTGTTATCATATTTATAATCCTCCCTATGTTATTTCAACTCGTCAGCCCTCAAAATGCCGGGCATGCAGCCTGTCAGCAAATTTGCATAAGCTATGGCAGCTTAAAGTCAGTTCACATATATCGGCACATCTCGCCGCTTAACAAATCGTCCCACTTTTGCAGCCGGGAGCCCTGCGGCTTTAAGCTCGTGCAAAAATACATCTGCCTCAGAGGCTTTTACTGCAAACAGCAGTCCTCCGGAGGTCTGCGGATCGAAGAGCACCTCCTCCATTGAGAAAGGTATATTTTTTGCAA
>OMEB01001247.1_pt1 | contig 10167 bp, 10 predicted proteins | sample 1645311 | NCBI WGS metagenome assembly OMEB01 (sample SAMEA103958119, study PRJEB25191) | human gut metagenome | biome: human-associated habitat [ENVO:00009003]; feature: intestine environment [ENVO:2100002]; material: feces | place: Germany | collected 2013/2015 | reverse complement strand
AAGATACGTTCCGTCAGGTCGGGCTGGTCGCATTCTAACAGTAGAGCGGCTTCACGATGGGACAAACCTTTGCATGAGGCTGCCTTTTCGAGCAGACTCTCAATGAGGGCACGGTTGTCTTTATTGGTACGGGCATAGTCCAGCGTATCCAGTATCTCCTGGTGATCGATGAACTCTTCTGCCTGCTTTGAACTTACATTATACACGTTTTTTAGTGATTAGGGGTGAGTGATTAGTGATAAGTAGTCTCCTCTTTCTTTCGATATCCGGTATCCGATAACCGTCAGTTTTTCTTCTAATTGTTGTAAGCCTTCTGCAGCTTCGGCTCCCAAAGAGGCTTTGTTATCATAAAGTGAGTATTTGTTCCGTTGTTCCGGGGGAGAAAGGTTTGGCATTACTACATTGGCTCCTGCCAGTATTCCGCGTTCTCGTCCATCCGGTGCAAGCGTTGCTAATGCTGTGGTAGAGGGTAATAACACCTTCGGATGCATTAACCGGAAGATGGAAAGAAGTTTCAGAGTCATCTCCATGCTTCCCGGTGGGCATGCTGCAAACGGGGTATCGTGGTGCGGAATAAAAGGACCGATTCCTATCATTTCAGGATGAAATTGCTCTATAAAAAGGAGATCTTCCACCAGATGATCGGTGTTCTGTCCCGGACTGCCTACCATAATACCTGTTCCTGTCTGATATCCTATTTCTTTCAGCCATGCCAAACATTGCAAGCGTTGTCTGATAGACATCTTATCGGGGTGCAGATGATGGTAATGCTCTTCATTATGCGTTTCGTGGCGAAGCAAATATCGATTGGCACCCGCCCGGAAGAAATGCTCGTAAGTCTCACGGGACTTTTCGCCTAATGATAGTGTGATGGCGCAATCCGGGAACTCACGATGTATAGCAGTAACAGTTTCAAGGATAAAATCATCTTTTACGGAGGATGTTTCACCACCTTGCAAGACGAAAGTCCGGAAACCGAGGGTATATCCTTCACGACAACATTCCAGAATATCCTCCCGTGTCAACTCATAACGGAGAACAGATTGATTTCCTTTCCGTATACCGCAATAATAGCAATTGTTACGGCAATGGTTGGTAATCTCAATCAGCCCACGAATAAATACCCGATTGCCAAACTGCTCAAGTGACATCTCCCGTGCCTGCTCCTGCAGATACTTTAAAGTATCAGCGTCTTGGCAAAGGAGTAGTGCTTTGTATTCTTCAGCACTTAGGGTCCGCTCGTTATGTAATTGATCAATCAAGTTCTTCATGCTATTTATTTTTCATCCGCAGATGACACGGATCACACGGATTTTTTCTCTCCGTGCTCGTTGTATACTATAGAAACATGGCGCAGCCTTAAGAACAGCGTAATCCGTGTTATCTGCGGATGAAAAATAGTCTGTACGCCGAAAGGAAGCCTTGCTCCAGCGCTACGCTGGTTTTAATACGTCTTTTCCTGTTTAGCTAATTCTTGTACAAACTGACGTTTACCTGCGGCAATCTCATTGTGCGTACAAGGTCCGGTGATACAGCCACCTTCACATGCCATCACTTCTATAAATTGCCCCGGTGCTTTGCCTGATTTGGCATACGCCCGCAATGAACCGATGGTTTTCTTATCCAGATTAGCTACTTGGATGGCATTGATTTTGTCAGCTTCTTCTTTCAGATAGGCTTTTACTGCTCCCATTACGCCACCAGCCTGGGCAAATCCATGTGCCTCGCGCACGGATGCGAACGACATGGCATAAGGTTGCGATTGCTCCAACTGAATATTCAGTCCGTCCAATACAGATGCCACTTCTTCGAAAGTCATAACAAAATCTACAGCTTCATCACGCTGGGCTTCTTTACGTTTGGCTACACACGGGCCGATGAAAACGACTTTGGCATCCGGATGTTTCTCTTTGGCAATGCGTGCTGCATAATACATCGGTGAACCTGTGCCTGAAACATAAGGTTTCATGCCCGGAATATGTTTATTTACGAGTTCTATGTAGGAAGGGCAACAGGAAGTAGTCATAAACTTCTGTCCTTCTTCCAACTTCTCTATCAATTCATGTGCTTCGTTGCTGACCGTATCCATAGCTCCTTGAGCCACTTCGATGACATCAGTGAATCCTACAGCTTTGAGTGCACCATATACCTGTTCAATAGTAGTCTTGAATTGTCCCAGGATAGAGGGTGCCACAATGGCCACTATTTTTTCTCCTTTGCGTATCTTGTGCAGGATATCGAATACCTGTGACACTTCGAAAATTGCTCCGAACGGACAAGCGTTGAGACACTTTCCGCAATAGATACATTTACTTTCGTCGATGTGTTCGATACCTTTCTTATCCTTGCTGATAGCTTTTACCGGACAAGCCTCTTCGCAAGGTACTGGGATATAGACAATGGCATGATAGGGGCAGCTCTTGTGGCAAATACCACAACTGATGCATTCATCATGGTCTATCCATGCTTGTCCGCTTTCCTTTACATGGACAGCTTTCTTCGGACAGTTGGTCTGGCAGCTACGGGCGGTACATCCGCGGCAAAGGTTGGTGATTTCGTAATTGATTTGTACGCAGGCGGAACATGCTTCATCAATCACACACATGATGTTATCTTTCGGCGTTCCGTTTTCTGCACGGTCCAGTGCATGTGCTGCATACTCTGATAATGGGGTTAATTCATCTTTTTCATCTTCCATATCCAGTCCCAGCAACGGCAGTGATTTGTATTTCCACACGGCGCGTTCTTTATGTACGCAGCAGCGTCCTGCATGTTTTGACCTTCTCGGACTCAATTCAATGGGAAGACGGTCTATTTTTTCTACAAGTTCGTTATCCCTCCACAGTTTTACCAGCTCTGTCAGCAATCTGTGGCGGACAATCATAATGTTGTTGGTAAATGCCATAATATTTATTCTCGGATTAGTTAGTCGGTAATTACGGTGCAAAGATAATGAAAAGTTATAGTTTCTATGAACCTTTCTACCCTCAATATGCTTATCTTTGTATCAGAATAAAAAAACGAAATTGACGATGAAAGACTTTATTTACTATGCACCCACACAGGTTGTGTTTGGAGCATTATCGGAAGATAAAACAGGGAAATTGGTGAAGCAATATGGCGGCGCTAAAGTCCTGGTACATTATGGCGGACAGAGTGCGGAGCGTTCCGGTTTGCTGGATAAAATATGCCGGGCATTGGAGGCGGAAGGTATTGCTTACGTAAAACTGGGTGGGGTGGTTCCTAATCCACGTTTGTCGAAAGTACACGAGGGTATTGAACTGTGTCGGAAAGAAAAGGTTGATTTCATTCTTGCCGTAGGTGGCGGTAGTGTGATTGATTCTGCGAAGGCGATTGCTTTCGGTGTACCTTATGAGGGTGAAGTCTGGGATTTTTATATGGGACGAGCCCATGCGGAAGCTTGTCTGCCGGTTGCTACCGTGCTGACAATTCCTGCTGCGGGGAGTGAAATGAGTAACAGTACCGTGATAACCAATGAGGACGGTGATTTGAAAAAAGGTTATTCCAATAATCTGTGCCGTTGCAAATTTGCTGTGATGAATCCGGAACGGACTTATACATTGCCCAACTATCAGACAGCTTGTGGTGTAACGGACATTATGATGCATACCATGGAACGTTATTTCTCTCATGATGACGATATGACAGTGACTGATGCCATTGCTGAAAGTATTCTCCGTACGGTAAAAGATAGCGTTTTTGAAGTACTGAAAGAACCGGAGAATTATGTACATCGTGCCCAAATTATGTGGGCAGGTAGCTTGGCACACAATGATTTGACGGGATGTGGAACAACTGGTGACTGGGCAACACACCAGCTTGAACATGAACTGAGTGCACTATTCGATGTAGCACATGGTGCAGGTCTGGCAGCTCTTTGGGGAAGCTGGGCACGGTATGTCTACAAAGAAAATATAACCCGTTTCGCTCAGTTTGCCGTGAATGTGATGGGTGTAACAAATGATTTCAAATCACCCGAACATACCGCTTTGGCAGGCATTGAAGCCATGGAAGATTTCTATCGCGCAATTGGAATGCCGGTTAGTATTTGCGAGTTGATAGGACGGCAGGCCACTGACGAAGAAATCAAACTCATGGCAGATAAGTGTAGTTCCGGTGGTAGTACAACAACCGGAAATTTGAAGGTTTTACATCGCGATGATATGAAAAATATCTATCGCATGGCAAATAGATAACGGATTTTTTATTGTTTTTCTGACAAATACTTGTTATCTTTAGGGGCATATATCAATTGGGGGGTAGTAAAAAAGTCCTGACCCACAGGCAAAGAATATGAGAATACATTTTGAAATTAGAGAAAAACTACCTGAAATTATCGAAGAGATCCTGAATTGTGAGAGATGGACAACTTTAGTAAAAGAGGATATTTCAGGCAGAAAGTTGGTTGTCATCCGTGATCCGAATTACAATTCGGAGGCGACAGTAGAAATCTATGCCCGCGAGATTACCATCAAGACGGCATGGTCAAACTACACGTATCGCTTGTTTGTTTTGGGTGATAATGTTTGGTGTGAGTACAATGGTGCTTATCGCGGACTGTTGGAACAAAATCTATTGCCTACCATCACTCCCAGGGAAGGTTTGTTGGAATCTGAGGTATTGGATAGCTCTTTGTACGGGAGTGAAAAGAGGAAACTCAGAGAGTATGCTGAAGACAATTTGAAACTGAAAAAATTCCGTCGAGAGAACTTTAATGAAGATCGTACAGGTGTGGCTCATTTTGACCATCCCAAGAGGGTATATGACGAATTCATTAAAGAAGATTACGTGGTCCCATCTTCCGACGAATAGCGAGGTAGGAAGATGATCATCAGTGCCAGTCGCAGGACGGATATACCTGCTTTTTATTCGGAGTGGTTTCTCAATCGGATAAAAGAAAGGTATGTTCTGGTACCTAATCCGTATAATCCTAATATGATCAGCAGGGTCAACCTGGACCCTGCTGTCATTGATTGCATTGTCTTTTGGACGAAGAATCCTGCACCGATGATTGATAAACTGGACAGATTACAGGACTATAAATACTATTTCCAGTTTACACTGAATCCGTACGGAACGGAACTTGAAAGTAAACTGCCACCACTTCAAAAGCGTATAGATACATTCAAACGCCTTTCTGACAAGATAGGAAGGGAGAAAGTGGTGTGGCGATATGATCCTATTCTTACGAATGAACAATACACAGTTACTTTCCACCAAGACAAATTTGCAGAAATGGCATTTGCTTTGCATGACTATACTGAAAAGTGTATGCTGGGCTTTATTGATCATTATCCGCATGTGCGTTCCTTTCTCCGTGAATTTCATATCGAGCCGTTGATAAAGGAAGATATCGATGCCATGACCATTTCATTTAAGAAGGTTGCGGATGAATGTTCGATGGAGTTGGATACTTGTACAACGAAGGTCGACTTATCTCATTTGGGTATTTCGGGTGGAGTGTGCGTTGACAATAGGTTGATTGAACGAATTGTCGGATATCCTATTATTGCCCGTAAAGACAAGAATCAGCGGGACATTTGCCGTTGTGTGGAAAGTATTGACATCGGCACTTATGAAAGCTGCCTTAATGGCTGCATTTATTGCTATGCTATTAAAGGTAATTATAATACGGCAAAATTTAACCGGAGTAAACACGATAAGGATTCTCCGATGCTAATAGGAGAAGTGGATAAGGACGCAGTGATTAAAGAACGGGAAATGAAGAGTCTGCGTACCGATCAGCTTTCTATGTTTTATTAAAAAATCATTCTGACCGGAAACAATTATTGCTTGGATTGTTGTACCTGATAAATAACTTATAATTTAGTGTATCCTTAAAATAAAGAGCATGGAGAAAGAGACTGAGCAAGAATTGATCAAAAAGATGATTGGCTTTCAGAAAGAGGAAATAACGTCGAGTATTATATACCGGAAGTTAGCGGCAAAGGAAAAGGATATTCATAACCGGGAGATATTGCAACGTATTGCAGAGGATGAAAGTAGGCACTACGCCACACTACGAGGCTATACTCATCAGGATGTCAGTCCTAATCGTTTTGAAATCTGCTTTTATGTATGGTTAGTGCGTCTGCTGGGTGTTACGTTTGCCGTTCGTCGTCTGGAACTGGGAGAGAAAGAAACGAGTGGGGTATATTCCCAATACCCGAGTATGGAACACTTTGCCGAGATGGCGCGGGATGAGCAGCACCATGAAGAAAAGCTTATTGAAATGATAGATGAGGAGCGCTTGCAATATATGGGTTCGGTGGTCCTAGGGCTGAATGATGCCTTGGTGGAGTTTACCGGAGCATTGGCAGGTTTCACGCTGGCGCTGAATGATACGAAACTGATTGCGCTGACCGGCAGCATTACAGGGATTGCAGCGGCACTTTCTATGGCTTCTTCCGAATACCTTTCCACTAAATCAGAAAAGACTCATAATAAGCGTCCGGTTAAGGCAGCTATTTATACGGGGATAGCTTATATCATAACCGTAGTGGCTTTGGTAGGTCCGTTTATCTTATTGTCAAGTCCTGTTTTGGCTTTATGCATCATGCTGGTGATGGCATTGCTGATTATTGCCTTTTTCAACTATTATTATGCCATTGCCCGTAATGAAAGCTTTAAACGCCGTTTCACGGAGATGGCGGTGTTGAGCTTCTCCGTGGCCGGAATCAGTTTTCTGATAGGTTATTTGCTGAAGACAGTGACGGGAGTAGGGGGATAGGCATATCCGGATCCGGACTCCCTTTAGATATCCTCAGTGTACAACTGACTGCCCGAACGAAATTTACTTTTCATGAAACGTACCAGTGATGCCGGATGATGGATACTCTTGAAGCCTATAAGGCTTACACCTATGAATGGGCTATGAATAATGCTGCAATAAGTAGGCTGTTGATAGGAGAATGATTTAAAAAGCCCTGAAATGCGAAACTTCAGGGCTTTTGTATTTTGTCAACTGATGAAAAATCAACTGAATTATATTTTGGAACTGTGCAGTTTTTTATAGAGTTCTACACGTTCGGCTATTTCAGCTTGAGATAGATTGGCCGGAAGTTCAATTGTTGTTCGTGGAGTAATTGCTACAAGAATAACTTCTCCAACTTTTTTCTTATGCTCTTTAAGAGCGTTTTCTGCTAACTGACTGGTCTCTGGTCGGACAATACTCTTTTTCATCATATTGAATTGTTTTTAAGTTTTCATTTTTGCTGGAGCTAATTGGCAGGTTGCTAAAAGAAACTCATTGTTCAATGTAGTTATCACTTCTTTTACGCTGCGTATTTTTTCAGAGAGAAAAGCATTACTACCTGCAAATGCATATCCTCTTTTCATATTTCCTTTGGCCGCATTATACAGTGCTTTGATGATGCAGTAAGGACTCTTCTGATAGTCACACGTTTTGATGCAATGGAATGAGCAACATTTGGGCTTTTCCTGTCCTTTCTCTACATTACGGATAAATTCCCCATCAATGGCTCGTCCGGGCATTCCTACGGGACTTTCGATAATGAGAACGTCTTCGGGCTTAGAGTGGATATAAACCTCTTTGAAGGTTTGTGAAGCATCGCACTCTTGGGTTGTTACAAAAATGCTTCCCATTTGTACGGCCGAAGCTCCCAATTGCATGAATCGTGCAATATCTTCGCCTGTAGAGATTCCACCTGCGGCAATTACAGGAATATCTTTTCTTTCCTTATAGCTCATTGCAATTGCTACAACTTCGGGTATCAAGGACTCCAAAGCGTATTTCTCATCTTGTATTTGTTCTTTCTTAAAGCCCAAATGTCCTCCGGCTTTAGGGCCTTCTACTACTATGGCATCGGGTAAATAATCAAAGTTCTTCTGCCATTTGTCGCATATAATCTTGGCCGCTCTTGAAGAAGATACAATGGGCACCAACTTCGTTTTGCTTTCCGGTGTCAGGTATAGGGGTAAGTCGAGCGGAAGTCCTGCACCGGCAAAGACTACGTCGATTTTTTCGCTTATGGCAGTGCGTACCATCTCTGCATAATTGGAAAGGGCCACCATGATATTCACTCCGATGATTCCTTTTGTTTTTTGGCGGGCTTTTCTGATTTCCTCTTTGAGTCCGCAAATGCACTTTTCGGTATAGTCGCCTTTGCCTTTAGGGTATAGCAGGCCTAAACCTGCACATGAAATAACACCAATGCCGCCTTCGTTGGCTACGGCTGATGCCAGGCCGGACAATGAAATTCCGACTCCCATTCCACCTTGTATGATAGGTGTTTTTATCTCTATATTTCCAATAAAAAATGGCTTCATAAAACTGATATTGTAATAAGACTGTAAGCGGATAAATATACTTCCGGGTATTCTATTCGTTTAGCGATGTTCTTTTCTTTGTATTGCTGTTTTAGTTGAAAAAAGCAAGAACAGAAGATCTGATCTCCTGTTCTTGTTGTAGGGTAGACATTAATAACGTCTGGAATTATAACCGTTGTTACGGGGTCTTTCTTCACGGGGACGTGCAACGCTTACTGAAATAACCTTCTGGTCATATTCAACGCCATTCAATTCGTCAATTGCTTTTTGTCCTTCTGTATCATTCGGCATTTCTACGAAAGCAAATCCTCTGGATCTACCAGTTTCTCTGTCAAAAATTACTTTAGCTGAAGAAACTTCTCCAAACTCTGCAAATAAATTTGTTAAGTCAGCATCATTTGTGCCATAACTTAAACCTGAAATGTAAATGTTCATCTAAAAATTTTATTAAAATAAATACTATTTTGGAGTGAGGAGGATAATTACAGAAGAGGACTACTTGCTAATAATATATTAAAAAGAAGAACTACACAATAATAATTCGTAACTCAAACTCTGGGAACAAAGATAATGTAATAAATCAGAAAAATACGTTTATATTCATTCTTTTTCGGAAGAAAGACGATAATTATCATTTATTAGCACACCATTCACCCTAAATCGGTGAAATACACAATTTCGTCTCTCATTCTTGATATTCTCTCGCAATATATCTACTTTTGTCTTTGTATAACTTATTAAGGGGCACCTCATGAATGTCAGAATAGAACAAAGTTGGAAACAGCAATTACAAGAAGAATTTGATAAACCATACTTCGAAAAGTTGGTTACATTCGTCAAAGATGAATATAAACGGGCACACGTCCTCCCTCTCGGACATCAGATTTTTCATATATTCAATTCCTGTCCCTTCGAAAAAGTAAAAGTAGTTATCCTTGGACAAGACCCTTATCCCAATCCCGGACAATATTACGGAGTCTGTTTTTCTGTACCTGAGGGAGTAGCTATCCCCGGTTCACTAAACAACATATTCAAAGAGATACATCAAGACCTGGGAAAACCAATTCCTGCTTCCGGTAACCTGGATCGCTGGGTTGCCCAAGGCGTATTCCCGCTAAACTCTGTTCTTACCGTACGAGCGCACGAAACCGGTTCTCATCGAAATATGGGCTGGGAAATCTTCACAGACGCAGTTATCAGGAAACTTAGTGAAAAGCGAGAGAATCTGATATTCATGCTTTGGGGAAATTATGCGAAAGAGAAACTATCTTTGATAGATACTAGCAAACATCTGGTACTGACCAGCGTTCATCCTTCTCCCCGTTCTGCCGAATATGGTTTCTTCGGTTGCAAACACTTCAGCAAAGCCAATGCCTTTTTGCGTAGTAAGGGAATAGAAGAAATTGATTGGTAAATAAATATCTTCTCAAAATATACTATCAACGTTCAAAACATTCACCATGAATAAATCAAACGATATTACCCGGGAAGAATGTGGACCAAACAATGCCTTTTTGCTACTGACATTGATTACACCATGTTGAAACGGGATATCTGCCCCTCAAACAGCGGAACGACTATTCCAACATTTACAGTTTCCGTATACTCAATGCCAGGCAACAATATATACGTGTCACCAGCCGACATCAAGTTTTGAAGCAAGACCATAACGGCAAAGCATGGCTCGTAATAGGTAACCGTGAATATGTATTCAAGGCTTCTTCCAAACTTACATATTTTCCTACCGTTGTAAAATTAAACACCATAAGAACAATAAAGATATGACGATTCCATACTAAACCCGAAATATTTTTATTACATTCACAGCATGAAATGCAGAATTATACTCGAACTATT
>OMEB01001242.1_pt1 | contig 10188 bp, 10 predicted proteins | sample 1645311 | NCBI WGS metagenome assembly OMEB01 (sample SAMEA103958119, study PRJEB25191) | human gut metagenome | biome: human-associated habitat [ENVO:00009003]; feature: intestine environment [ENVO:2100002]; material: feces | place: Germany | collected 2013/2015 | reverse complement strand
TGGGGCGTTTTCTCGTCCATATGCACCACGGCGGATATAATGGTTTTGGGATCCTGGTGTTCCCGGATAAAATCCAGCGCCTCCTGAAAATAGGCCTTGATTTCGCCCTTTTTCTTGCCCTTAAAGAACTCCGGGCTGGCAGTCACCAGCGCCTCCACCACGCGCACGCTGTCCGACCGCGTGCGGCAGACTGCCTCCGCGATCTGCTTTTCCGCCTCGGCGCGGTATTTGCGCTGCGGCGTCACCAGATGGAAATTGAGGTGGCTGCGCGCCGTGTCCACGTCGGGGTTGCTGGCGTACTTCTCCTTGGTACGCTCGTTGTGGGACTCGATGTGGCCGATTTCCGGCCCCTTGTACTTGGCAAAGCGGAGAATGGCGTACTGTGCTTTCATCGGCGCTCCCCTCGCTTCACCCACACGATGTCGCAGTCCAGCACGTCGGCCAGTTCCACGACCTCCTTGTAGCGGATGCTCTCCCTTTGCAATTTTGCGGACAGATTGGAAACACTGTCCGACCAGCCATATTCATCATGTAACAGGTCAACAACTTCCTGCATGGTAAAACCGGCGCGAACGATCTGCGCCTTGATCTCATTGCGTACACTCATATTCAAATTCCCTCCAAAATTCAGATGATGAAAAAGCGAAGCCAGCACGCCATTCGGCGCATCCGCTTCGCTGTATCGTGAAAAATTCTATTGTCGTCAAATCCGCTCAGAATCGCCGTTATGATGTCCTGTTCACAGGTGGCACCTATCGACTTTTCTGTTCTGTGTGACTTTACTCTAAAACGTGTGATTCTCCACGCTTCCACGTACCCGCTTTGCTGTTCCGAGAAGCGCGATTCCGTGAAACCATTTCTGCCATCAGGCAAATAATTTACGGATTTCACTTGGCTTGATTTCGTGCCCGAAAATATAGGCTTTGCCGGTCAGAGTTTTTCATATAGCGGCGTTTCAGGAAAGTAAAACGTACATACGTACACGGCGCAGTCGCAGAAAAATCATCGCCAGTCCTTCGGTACGTACGTATACTCTGAAACATCAGAAAACCCGTTTATATTAGGTCTGGCAATCGCTTCAATACCGAAGAAGCCCCATACACGCCGTCCGGCAGCATTGGTGATCTTGTTGCAGTATTCAAGATTGTACTTGCTTTGGTTCGCAATCACACTCTCGCTGAAGCTGCGGCGCTTTAACGGTGTCAGATTATTTTCCTCACACCACATCCGGTAAATTTCGTACAAGTCTTTAGAGCTGATGGTGCAGTCCGACTTCAGCCGGATATAGCCCTCGGATTCCAGAAAATCAAAGACGTTATTGTTATCTCGCTTCACTGCCTCCCGGTTATCCCGTGTGCGCTGGCTTTCCGTGAATTTGAAGTTGTTGGCGGCAAGCCGCTTCAAGCCCTCAAACGCCCAGAGGAAAATCCCCTCGGCTTCGGCTTTCATCTTTTCGGCAAGGTCAGGATCATCTATCCGTCCCGCAGGCTTTTCCTTGGTAGTCAGCACAAGCTGTCGGCGGTAAAATCCATCGCTCCGGTCATATAGCGCTTGCAGATCGCCGTTGGAGAACGCCAGCAGGCGGGCAAACATCCACCCTTGATAGCTCTGCTTGCCCTTGCGTTCCAGATCCATCTTACCTTGGGCGGTCACGATAGACTTGACATAGTTGGTCTGCCGCAGTGCTTCCATCCGCATATCATCATCCACGCACAGCAGAATGTGTTCCAGGTCGGCGCGGGCAAAGCGGTTTTCAGAAATTTTGCCGATGCTGCCGTCCTTCATGTTGCTGCCGAACAGGGCGGACAGCACCGCGCCGATCTGGCTCTTACCCTCGCCGCCATTGCCCTTAATGACCATCATGCGCTGTCCCTTGTTGCTGGGGATCAGGCAGTAGCCGATATATTCCTGCAAAGTGGGAATGTCCTCCGGGTAAAGAAGCCCATCCAGAAAAGCCAGCCAGCGGGTCGGCGTGGGCGCATCGGGATTATAGGCCACCGGCAGGCGGCAACGCACGATGTCCGGTTTTCCCTCCGTAAAGGAGCCATCCAGAAACAACGTGCCGTTTGCCAGATGAATGCGGTCAGCCTCCGGCGGGAAATCCTCTACCAGCGCCGCCAGCTTCATCAGCTCCACGATATTGCTGATTTTGCGGGGGATATTGCTGACCGCGCAGCATTTCAGTTCCTCAAAAATTTCTCCACGCAGTGGCAGCTCATCGGTCACGCGGCCATCAGGCGTGAAAAAAGCCCCGTTTGTGTAGATGATTTTGTGTCTGCCGAGAAAATCATCACAAAACAGGGCTTCATTGATACTCTTGCCGTCAAACCAGATGGGCTGGTTGGCCTCACGCGATTGCTCGTTCTTCGCCACGGTGCTGCACCTCCTTTTCCAGACGTCTGAGCCGCTGCTCCAGCGCGGTGATAGTGCCGTCCTTCAGCAGCATATCCACCGCTTTCACACGCTGCTTCAGTTCCGCAAACATGAGAACGTCCAACAAATCATTTACATACTCGATCATATGACAGGCTTCCACAAAGCGGTCATCCAGTTCATCCTCCGGCGATTGCGGGGCATATTCGACCTTCCAGCGTTCCAGCAGATGCAGATAATCGCAGAGCACCCGCTGGCAGTGTATCTCATCGTTGCGGAAAGCCCGCGCCAGCGGATAGGGCTTTTTCAAAGCCATCGCTGCCGGGGGCTTGTCCGGGTCGATGCCAAAGTCATAGGCCAGCTTCTTTGCGGCCTCGTAGCTGCTCAGGCCGAACAGCCGCGCCACAAAATCGATCACATCCCCGGTAGCCCCGCAGCCAAAGCAATAGAAATAATCCCTGTTCAGCTTCATGCTGGGATGCCGGTCATCGTGGAAGGGGCAGCAGATCATATCGCCCCGGTTGACCTTACAGCCGTAGTATTCGGCGGCCTGCTTCACGGTGACAGCGGATTTTACAGTTTCAAATAAATTCATAGGCTTTGTCCTCCATTATTTATTGACGGTATCTGCCCGTCTGCCTGAATATACGGGGAAAAAGCCTATAAACCGAAAAATCCGCTAAAAGTGCAAGAAATGAAAAAACGCCGCCCTGAAATCTTGCAAAAATGCAAGACCTCAGAGCGGCGAAGCCAGCGGAAAGCATTTGCCCGCGCTGGTTTTATCAGGTATAATGGATAAAGAGAGTTTTCAGAAGAGAGGTGCGTCACATGGAGGGAGCCTATCTGCCCGGCAATATCCGGCAGCGGATGCAGGAGCTTATGAAGGAACATAAAATTACCCAGGCACAGCTGGCGACCCGCATCGGCAGCACCGAGAGCGCCATCAGCCGGTTTGTCAGCGGTAAGACTGATAAGATCAGCACAGAACATTTGCTCCGCATTGCGAAAGTGTTTGAAGTCTCCACAGATTTCCTGCTGGGGGAAGTCAACACGCCCGACCGGACAAATTTTGATATTGAAGAACTGGGCCTGTCGGTGCAGGCGGCGCGGAATCTGTACACCGGAAAAGCCAATGCAGAGATCGTCAACCGCCTTTTGGAAAGCCCTCGCTTTGCAGAAGTCACCTATATGATTGAGCAATATTTTGACGATACGCTGGCCGCCGGTTTCGCCGGACAGAACCAGATGCTTACTACTCTCAGCGCCATGCTGCGCCGAAACAATAAAACAGACGCTGCGGTGCAGGCGGCCAGAACTGTCAACCGGCAGAAAGTTCCCGTATATCAGGCAGACCTGACGATGATACAGAACACATTTATGGCGGCGCTGCGGGAAGTGAAGAAAGAGATCGGCAACGATTTCACAGCAGCGCAGTCCTTGACCAAGGGCATCACTCAGCAGATGTTTACCGAACTCACCAAAGGGGCGGATGTTCATACTCCGACCATCACGCCCGAAATGATTTCCGCCGCCGTCACCCAGAGCGCAGCGGGGATGGACGGTGTGCAAAAGGAAGCATTAGACAAGTTCGGTCAGGCGCTGACGGAATTTCTCCAATCCACCTTAGACCACGCGCAGGAGAAGCAAAATGCCGACCCGGAGCAATGAGCAGCTGTGCAGACTGGCACAGAAAGGGGATACGGCTGCCCGTGACATTCTGCTGGAAAAGAATCTGGGATTCATCCGAAAAATTGCGCTGGAGCAATACCGAAACATGGGGCTGGATGAAAATGATATTGGAATTGATTTGGATGATTTGATGCAGGAGGGAAGTATCGGCCTGCTGAACGCGATCCCTTTGTTTGATGCCGGACGGGGCATGAAATTTCTGACCTATGCAGCACCGGCGCTCCGCAACGACATGACGGACTGCATCCGCGCCGCCCTCGGTTTATTTGAGCAACGGATGGTGGATAAGAAAGACGGCCCCGGCTTCCAGAGAGTATATCTGGATGACGTTCTCTCAGAGGATGAACGGATGCTGCGAATCGAGGCCATTGCTGACCCAACATCCCAAACGCCGGAGCAAATCTATATCCAAAAAGAACAGCTAATGGAACTGTATGCGGCACTGGATAAGCTGACTGCCAGAGAGCAAACCTATCTGCTGTATCGTTATGGCTTTACTGATGGAATCGAGCATCCGCTGATCGGCGCGGCGCTCCATTTCCATCTCAGCGAGAGCCGGACAAAGAAGGTGGAGGGCGAGGCGATGGACAGCCTGCGCGGAAAGCTGCCGTGGTGGTTCTGATACGATGGGAAGCAGCGGCTGACGGGGGCTTTGATATACCTTTGTTCCGCAAATGACACGGCTGACAGACAGTGCTTGCCCGCACCGCCTGCCAGCCTTTTTCTGTCGCTTATGCTGCCCCGCAAGGGGCAACCTTTCCCGCCAGAACGCCGCAACTGTGGCCACACTTTTCAGGGTGTGCTACAATTCCGGCTGCCATCTGCTCCACAAAGGTATAACACACTAGACTTTCCTACGGAAAATCGTGTGCCACGAAACCGCCGGTTTCTTTGGATTCTTCCGGTCAAAGGGGAACACTATCCCCTCTGAACACCCCAGACAAAGGAGAACGCTGTTCCCTTTTGGAATCCCCTTGCCAATAGGGATGCTACCGCCCTATTGAATGATTTAGATAAAAAACAAAATAAAGCATAGTTCGCCAGCACACCGCTATTCTGTCATTACCTTACACAGACATCTTGTAACTTTTTCGTTAAGCCTATTGACTCTGATACTTCGGAAGAGATATAATATAGTTGCTACTTAGTGAGCCTAAATAGCAAAGCTAAAGAGAGGCGACGATATGAATAACAAATATGTCCAGCAATTCAAAAAAGGCTCTCTGGAAATGATACTTTTATGCCTAATCGGACGTAAGGAAACTTATGGATATGAAATTATAACTGAATTGAACAATAGTGCGTCTGTTTTGGGATATGCGAAAGAGGGAACCATTTACCCCATTTTGTATCGTTTGCAGGAAGCAGAACTAATCAAATGCCGATTGGCTCCGGCTGCGGCAAATGGCGGCTCAAAAAAGTATTATTCTTTAACTGATAAAGGCAGGAATGTACTTGATGAACTAATCTTATTTTGGTCAAGCTATGAAAACTGCGTAAACGGCTTTATAGAAAGTTATCAACAAGCGAGGGTATCCAAATGAAAGAACAATATATCAAACAGGTTGAAAAGGAACTATCTTTACCACGCAAAATGAAAAAAGAGGTTGTACGTGACTTGAATGAAGTTTTTGCGTCTGCTATGGAGCATGGAGAAACAGAGCAGCAGATTATCCAGCGTTTGGGGACGCCAAAAGAATTTGCAGACAGCACCGCAGAACAGTTTGGCATTGATAACACCAAATCGAAAAAAAGGAACGGTATCATTTCTACTCTTGCTGCGCTTGTTATCGCGGCTGCTGCCTTTTCGGTATATGCTGTTACACAATCAGGAAAAGTACCAGAAGGAGCAATCGGACAAGCCGACGCGACAACAAATATACAGATTGAGGGCGCGTTTGCCTTTGATATTTCGCAAATCCTTTTGGCTATTGGGTTTGCAGCAACAGCTATTGCTCTTTTGTTAATTATCCGAACCATACACAAAAACAGGAGGTAACCAATGAAGAAATATATTTCTGTATTCACAATCATGATTATGATTTTTTTGGCTGCGTGTTCTAATCAAAATACCTCATCTACACCGACAAGCAATGAGAACAATACGCAATCTAATAGTGTTACAAAATTGGACGAGGGTGTTTGGCCTGAGAATGAGTACACAGAGGGGCTTCCTGTTGCGCCTGGTACGGTTGCATGGGCTACACTTGATACAGAACATGAGAATTGTAATATCAACCTTACCGGTATTAGCGAAAACGACTATAACGAGTATATGGAGCTTTTGAACCAAGAAGGCTTTTCCGTAATTGAAAATGTGTCAGAGGAAATCGAGGGAGAAAACTATGTTTCTATCGGGACACTTTTATCAAACGACGAAAAGTGGTTAAGTGTCAGCTACATACCCAATAGTCTAACTATCTACATTTCCTTTGACAATAACTGAAAGAGATCACGGAATAGCAAAGCCAGCCGAGCCAGTCAACGGTCAAGATGAACGGCGCAAGCGCCGCCGTTGACAGCCCCGCCCGCCTTTGCAGATAGGCAATCAAGGGGCGACAGCAAGGAGTGCTGCCGCCCCCAGTATTATCAGAGAGGGAGAATTCTATGAGAAATCGGATTGTAAAAGTGACAGAAGTTGTAGTCAGAAGCGCTTTTTACATCATCTCAAACTATGTATTTGTTAGCATGGGACTATCATTTCATACTCAATGGATTTCAATTCTATTTTTGCTTTCAATGGTATGGTCTACTATTGATTACGGAAAGTCCATAAATGAAATAATCGAAAAAAAGGTAATTGCTGAAATACTATGTATATGTTGCATTGCACTGAGTATAGCGATGGCATATTTTGTGGGATATATTCAAGGAGCATTCGTTTCCCTCTGAAAATACAGGGCCACAACTTTCCGCTTAATATATCAGTATGGAACAAGTTATCAAAAAGTCATGAATGCTCGTAGCTCACCGGCCCGGCCAGCAAAAGCAGTAAATCTGAAATTGATTTACTGCTTTTTTGCTCAATAGACTCTTAAATCATCTGAAAATATTTCAACGCATCCCTGATCGCCGCTTCCTTCTCCGGCGGACATTTTGGCACTTTGGCATCTTCCTTCTTTGACAGGTTATAATTTTGCCCCACATCCAGCCCGCACTTGCGCTTTATCTGTGAGATGTACAGGGAAGATACCTTCAAACCGGTATGCTCCAACACATACGCCTTGATCTGCTCATAAGTCGCGCCCTTCTGGAAGCCGGACATATCCATATCTTCCAGCGAGAACTCCACCCGCACCTTCTTTGAGTCGATTTCTCCCTTGGAAAGCAAAACAACCGTCTCAACGGTATTACCGTTTTCCCACAAAAGTTTCCTTATCTCCCGTCCGTCACGATAAATCGGAAAATTAAACTCTATCGACTTCAAAATCCTGTCTGATGTGCCGTTAGGGTATATCTGAATTTCTTTAATCAGATAGGAAACAAGGCTTTTCTTTTCCTCGTCACTTATTATAGCATAAAGTTTGCTGAAGTTCTCCATAATTCTGTAAACATTCTCAAGCGTGATTGCTTCCATCTCAATAGAGCTTCTTCGCAATTTTGCATCTTCAATTCGTTCTTCCAACTCCACTATTGTGTCATACAGTCCATCAAGTCTTATTGTCATATCGTGGATTTTTCGTTCCCGATATTTTGCATCAGCAGGAAGATTGTCAATTTCCCGTTCCAAACGGGCTTTGTTCAAATCAACCTCTTTCAACTTACTTTCATAATTTGCAAGCTCCTTATCTATTTTGCTCGTATCGGTCTGGACACCAAATCGTTTTTTAATTTCCTTTGCAAAGCTCTTATCACTTACTAACTCTCTAATTGCTTCGATAACAAGCGGCTCTATATCTGTTTTTCTTAGCGATGCTTTGTACTCACAATAATGACCACGCTCCTGCTTATTTCTGCCACAAATATAATAGTACACTTCTTTATATGTGCCGTCCTTATTTGTCCAAGCGTGCTTATTGGTATACATCGGGCTTCCACAAAGAGGGCATTTCAACACACCAGTTAAAAGGTGCGACCTATCCTTACCTGTTTTGGACGGTTGCTTTATTCCCGTAGCTACACGCTTAGCGTGAACTTTTTGCCATAATTCCTCGCTGACAATACCTTCGTGCTGCCCGTCCTCTAATATATAATCTTCGGCGTGTACCTGCTTATATTCATTTTTCGTGCCTTTAACTTTTTCCCTTGTTCTTCTACCATAAGCAATTTTGCCACAATAAACAGGATTGTCTAATATCTGCCTCACCAGATGACCACTCCAATTTTCCAAAGTACCATTCTGTCGGGGTATTTTCTTTATTCCTTGCAAATTAAGATATTTAGCGATACCGCCGTACCCTATATCCGAGCCTGCAAATTTCTCAAATATAATGCGAATAGCCGCCGCTTCACTTTCTTCTATTAAAAGCTGATTGTCTTTCAAATAATATCCATACGGAGCAAATCCGCCATTCCAACCGCCTTGTCTTGCTTTTTCTCTGCGACCATTCATCGTCTGCTCGATAATATTCTCTCTTTCAATTTCAGCAACAGCAGAAAGGACAGATATTAACAGTTTGCCGCTTGTCTGTGATGAGTCAATCCCTTCTTCAATGCAAATCAGATTTACGCCGTAGGATTGCACATACTCTAATGAATTTAATATGTCTGCTGCATTTCTGCCAAATCGGGAAAGTTTATATACCAGAATATAATCTATTTCCAATCCATTCCCAATATCAGAAAGCATTTTCTTAAACGCAGGGCGACCCTCAATAGATTTTCCCGACTTTCCTGCATCCTCATAAATGCCGACAATCTCCATTTCTTCTCGGTCTGCAAATCGTTTTAATCCGTTTTTCTGACCCTCAAGGCTATATCCATCAACCTGCATTTCTGTACTAACTCTTGGATACAGAACGCACTTTTTTCCTTCTCTGTTCATATTGCACCTCCATAATAAATATAGGAAAATGTTTCTATGTAAGGTTGCGTATTTCTACGCAACACAATCTAAATCCTGCAAAACTGACTGCCCGTACTTTTCTACGATTTGCACCATCACATTCATAAATTTGTCAAATCGTTCTTTCTCGTCACATTTTTGTTCAAGTTGGCAATCTGCACCATTAGATACTTTTACATCTTCCATCTGTCTACCTCCGCTAAATTAAAACGGCTGTACCTCAATTATAGAAGTACAGCCATCAAATGACCAATGTGCGAATTTCTATGAAATCATCAATTTGTACCTTTTAGTATGTTCAGCGAAACGCTAATGGCAAGAGCCTTATCAACTCTTGCCATCTCACTTTCGGAAAGCATACCGATATATTCCTGTAAACGCTTCTTATCAATAGTACGTATCTGTTCAAGCAAAATAATAGAGTCCTTGTTAAGACCCTCAAAATCTCTGATAGCAGTATGGGTGGGCAGCTTTGCCTTTGTGTGTACTCGGCTCGTGATAGCGGCAACGATAACCGTGGGGCTATGCCTGTTTCCTATATCATTAGAAATGATAAGTACAGGGCGTGTACCTCCTTGCTCCGAGCCGATAACGGGGTTAAGTTCTGCGTAGTAAATATCCCCACGCTTAATCGTTTTCTCCATTTGTTTGACCTCCTATCTGAATTTAGGCAAGAGATTTCTGCCTATGTAGGCAGCCAAACACAAGGAAGTATTTAAGGTCGGGAGAGCATAAAACAAAACTCTGTTTCCATAGACCGCCTTGCGTTTGGCTTTATGATAGGAGCATTTCAATTTGTCCTCGACACCCCGAAATGCAATGCGTTATAACACGCAGGGAAGTCGCCAAACGGTCAGCAGCTAACTGACGCCACGGGGGTTCCACCCCAACTGTCGTTCTGACAGAGCCGCCCTCATTGCCTGCGACGGTTTAATCACGCTCGGACTATGACTGGACGGGAGTACCATTATGCTCTTTGTGGGTTATGGCGAAATCGGGAGCTGCCCGATATTTTGAGTCGATAGTTACTCGCTCACCACCTTTCAACGCTTTCTGCTAATCGGCAGGTCTTGGCGTATCGCTACACACGCTTATGCTCATCACAATCACAAAGAGGAAGT
>OMEB01001230.1_pt1 | contig 10265 bp, 13 predicted proteins | sample 1645311 | NCBI WGS metagenome assembly OMEB01 (sample SAMEA103958119, study PRJEB25191) | human gut metagenome | biome: human-associated habitat [ENVO:00009003]; feature: intestine environment [ENVO:2100002]; material: feces | place: Germany | collected 2013/2015 | reverse complement strand
CCGTCATACCGGGTGGTTTTCAATAACGTACATCTGTAACTCAGTTCTAAGATGGATAGAAACGTGATATTAACGAAGTAATTACCCGTATTGAATTTAAAAGGGGGCATTCCGTCCGGCAGGTAATTAGCCCCGCCCATGAAAGTACCTGTTTCCTGCATGTCCGCCGTGGGTATGTTCAACAAGCCGGTATTTCCCATGGAATACTGCGCCCGTATCACTGTGCAACAGAAAAACAGGAAAAATAGTAATAAGTATTTTTTTATAGGCATTATACCTCGGGAGAGTATGCTACGCTTTTGCCTGTCACATAGGTAATGGTTTCACAGACAGACAAATTGAAGAAAACGAAAAACGACACAAATGTATACATTCTGTTTGTACAAAACAAGGAAAATGAGAAAAATGTATTTATTCTTCCATTTGTGCTTTCAGATACAATTTCTTTGCGAACTTCATATCATGAGCCACCATGATTCTTACAAGTTCGGGGAAGCTCGTTTTTGTAGGATTCCAGCCCAGCAATGTTTTTGCTTTGGTCGGATCACCCAATAACTGTTCCACTTCACAGGGACGGAAATATTTCGGATCTACTTCCACCAACGCTTTGCCGGTTTTCACATCGATACCCTTTTCATTCACGCCTTCACCTTCCCAGCGCAGTTCTATACCGGCTTCTTTGAAAGCAAGGGTGGCAAATTCGCGCACTGTATGCATTTCACCGGTGGCAATCACGAAATCTTCCGGTTTGTCATGCTGCAGGATAAGCCACATACATTCCACATAATCTTTGGCGTAACCCCAGTCACGGCGTGCATCCAGATTTCCTAAATAAAGCTTGTCCTGAAATCCTTGCGCTATGCGTGCGGCTGCCAGTGTAATTTTACGGGTTACAAATGTTTCGCCGCGGCGTTCGCTCTCATGGTTGAAGAGAATACCGTTTACTGCATACATGTCGTAACTCTCGCGGTAGTTCTTCGTAATCCAGAATCCGTACTGCTTGGCCACACCGTACGGGCTGCGCGGATAGAAAGGAGTAGTCTCTTTTTGCGGCACTTCCTGCACTTTACCGAACAGTTCCGAGGTAGAAGCCTGATAAATTCTTGTCTTCTTCTCCATACCCAGAATGCGTACGGCTTCCAGCATACGCAGTGTACCTACCGCATCGGCTTCCGCCGTATATTCGGGTACATCGAAAGACACTTTTACATGGCTCTGCGCGGCGAGGTTGTATATTTCATCCGGTTGTACCTGCTGGATGATGCGAATCAATGAACTGCTGTCCGTCATATCTCCGTAGTGCAGATTTACCAGACGGTCTTTCTTCATGTCACGTACCCATTCGTCCAGATACAGATGCTCTATACGTCCTGTATTGAAAGAAGACGAACGGCGCAGTATACCGTGAACTTCATAACCTTTTTCAATCAAAAACTCGGCGAGGAACGAACCGTCCTGTCCGGTGATACCGGAAATCAGTGCTACTTTTTTCATTTTGTGTATTTATTAATTTGATATTTTTTCTTTTAATAAGTATCCTAAAAAGAGGGTATTGCCTATGATATACCTTTTCCACATTCTTTTGGGCTCCTTTATCAGGCGGTACAGCCATTCCAAACTATGCTCCTGCCACCACAATGGAGCGCGTTGTATGTTTTCAGCAAAGAAGTCGAATACGGCGCCTATGGTACCTATCGTACCGTTTACATTCAGCTCTTTCAGATGAGTGTATGCCCATTTTTCCTGCTTGGGAGCGGTCATACCCACCCATAGTAAATCCGGATTTACACGGTTTACGGCTTCTATCATCTGTTGGTTGTCTTTTTCGGAGAATTCAGCTTTGTAGGGTGGGGAATAGGTTTCGACTTGAATGTTAGGATATAGCCTGACGGCTTTTACTTTGATTTTCCTTAGTGTGTCGTCATTGCTGCCCAAGAAGAAACAGGTACCGCCTTTCCGGTTTAATTTATTCATTTCGTGCAGAAATAAATCCCAGCCGGCAATTCTTTCTATCTTTTTATGTCTTAAAAACTTAAAGGCCAATACAATGCTTGCACCATCGGGAATCAAGGCGTCACCTTTCAGTAATGCTTCGGCAAATGCCGTATCTCTCTGAGCTGTATTATACGAGTGAGCATTGATTGTATTTATCAGCAATTTGCCTTTAGGCAACGCATCAAGCTCACTTCTGCAGCCCAGAAGCGAAACTGTTCTTAATTTCAACATGTATATTGGAAAAATGTGTTTACCGTGGAGTACGCTACGCTATTGCCTGTCACACAGAAGGTAAATAGGACAGACACTAATATTTAAGTATGATTTATGCGGCAAAATTAAGTCAAATGTATATTATAAGCAAGAAAAAATGTGAAAATGTATATATTTATCGGTAATCGTATTATCTGGCTCAGTTTGTTTTATGGTTGATACAGATACCTTTCAGATACCATTCATACAGTCTGTGAATACCTTCGTCTATTTCCACTTTATGGTGCCAGCCTAAATTGTGTAATTTGGTTACATCCGTCAGTTTGCGCAGCGTACCGTCCGGTTTGCTTGTATCCCATCTTAATTCGCCCTTAAATTCTATTTCAGCCATAATCTTCTCGGCCACTTCCTTGATGCTGAGTTCCTTTCCGGTTCCTACGTTGATGTGGCAGTTACGTATTTCTTTTGTTTCCGGATTATAAGTATCCTTGAAATCAACATTCAGTAATACGTGTACGCTGGCATCCGCCATTTCCTCACTCCATAGGAATTCACGCAGCGGAGTTCCTGTACCCCACAGCGTCACAGCTTCTTGTGTAATTCCGAATTTTGCCAGTTTCGCTACTATTTCTTCATTGGTATAACTTCCGTCCACACCTTCTACCGGGCGCAAATCAATGTCTTTCCTTACCGCATCCCAATTACCTTCGTTCAGGCATTTGGCTAAATAAATCTTACGTATCATGGCAGGCAGCACATGGCTGTTTTCCAAATGGAAATTATCATTCGGACCGTATAGGTTGGTTGGCATCACCGCTATGTAATTCGTTCCGTATTGCAGGTTGAAACTTTCGCACATCTTCAGTCCGGCTATTTTTGCAATCGCATACGGTTCATTGGTATATTCCAATGGAGAAGTCAGTAATACTTCCTCTTTCATCGGTTGTGGAGCTTCACGCGGGTAAATGCAGGTACTTCCTAAAAAGAGTAGCTTTTTCACACCATGTCGGAAACTCTCACCTATAACATTCTGTTGTATCTGCAAGTTCTTCCCCCTACATGGGCGGCGGCAAGCACCACAGCGTCCGGTTTTTCTTCGTCAAAAAATCTTTTTACGGCCACTCCGTCCAGCAAGTCCAGTTCCTTGTGCGAACGGCCCACCAGGTTTGTATATCCTCTTTGCAACAAGTTATTCCAAATAGCCGAACCCACCAGCCCGTGATGACCGGCTACATAAATCTTTGCGTTTTTCTCTAACATATCTAATACCGATTCTATATATTGATTATTTTATTTCTACGTTATTGGGCAGTTAAACGTAGCCTACCTGCCTTGGCTTTTATATCAATGAACAGCACAACCTATAGTTATGATTTCAATATCCGTAATTGCTTTTAAAACGTGCAGGGTATTGGCAGGTATGCTGATAAAGTCTCCACTGCTACATGTTATCTGTTCTTCACCAACTGTCATAATTGCATCTCCTTTTTGAAACAGGAAGAATTCTTCCATGGTGGGATGCAAGTGTTCTTTTGCCATTTCTCCGGCTTTTAGTCTGGTTACGGCAATTTGGGTGAGGGGAGTGGATGTCTCCTGGCTGTTGAGTAATACTCGTTTCTCACCGACACCATGTGTGGTAGTGATAATAGGTAACTCTTTGATATTTTTTTTAATTGTTTCCATTTAGTACTTTATTATAAAGCCTAATCATTTGTTGCGCTTTATTATCCCATGAAAGTTCTTCTTGTCTTTGGCTGCATTGTTTGGACAATTGTTGTAATACCTTTCTGTGGTGATATAAATAGTTAATCTTTTCAGCAAAGTCTTTAGTAGATTGTTGAGGAGTGCTTAGGGGAATTTTCATCCCTACTTGTTCGTTTACAGAATCCCCTTGCCCGCATGTGTCAAAGCAGACAACCGGTAGATTATTCCCTATAGCTTCTAATACAACATGCGGCGTACCTTCTGCTACACTCGTAAAAAAGAATATATCGGATTGTTGCATGATTTCCTGTACTTTGTCATGACTGACTGCACCATGCCAAATACACTGTTCTGCAACATGTAGAGATTCCGCCACTTTTTTATAGCTTTCATTATTTCCGCTACCGACAATATGTAGTCTGATATTTTTATTATTTATTTGAGCTATTGTCTGGATAGCCAATGATAATTGTTTTCTAAAATCCAGTTTTCCCACCCATAATAAATCTAATTCTTTTTTCTGCTTTTTGTTAAGCAATGCTTTGTTCTGCGGATAACATCCGGTTTCATTCAAAAGAGGTGATTCTATGTTGAAGAACTTCTTGAAACTCTTTTTTGATTCGGAAGAAGCTGAAACTATAACGGCAGCTTTTTGAGCAGCTTGGTGTACTCGGTTATCATACTTTAGTTGAATCCCTGTTAAGAAATTCTTTAAGTTTATGAAAAACTTAGCTTTTAAGTTAGCTCCCTGCAGGTAAGCTGTGGGAAATTTTTCTTTTGCATCCACCGGTCCCCATACAAATGGCTTTTCTTCTATTTTCCATAAGTATCCGGGTTCGCGAAAACCTATCATGTTCAATTGGTGAACAATGTCTATGTGTTGTTCTGCTATAATTCCTTTGACAATTTCATAGGTCTTCCATTGCCACTCTTTATAATATTTATAAAATCGCCAGTCTCCTTGGTTCCAGCACATTTTTCTTATTTCATCTGATACCGGATTATAATGGAAATGCATATTCTTTCCTTGAGGGAGAGTAGGGAGTACAGCTTCTATTTTATCTCTGAACTCTCCTTCTGTGATAATGTGCAATTCACAATATTTGGCAAGGTTTACGCACCAATTCCAAGCCATACCAGGCTCACTTCCCATATTGGGGGAGCAAGCATATGCATTGATAAGTATTGATAACATGTTTCTTAATAGATTTTTATTGCTTCTTTTAGATTAAAAGGAACTGACGAAAGAAATTGTAAAAACAGTGATGTTATAACCTTTAGTATGTAAGCACTTATACTTATTAACATAAATACAATGACTGTATTTAGAGGAAAGAGTGTATTAAATTCATCTGTTATGATATGGAATTGTACTATATATATTTCGAGAGTTAAATTAGCTATTACAAGAAATATCCATTTCAGTTTACTTGTCTGAAAAAGTTTTGTACACCAAGGATAGCTTGCAACTTTATATATATAAAAAGTAAAGAGATGTAAGGGGAGTAACCCTATTATTTGAAAATAATATTTATAATCCAAATTACCTTTGCTTACATACAGAATGATGAAGTATGATATAAACCAAAACACCATTAGTATAAAATCCTTAGGTAATGATTTCATTTGTATCATGTCTTTATTGAGATATGTCAGTCCTCCCATTACCATTATACTAAAGTGACAAATAAAATGAAAGTTGGTGTGAAATATAGAACTTGCTACTTTGGGCATGCATAAGAAATAACATACAGATGTTATGATAGAAAGTATAAAGATGATTTTTTGTATCTTAATTTTACCCCCCCCCAGAGCGTCCGAAAACGCTCATTTTGGGCTATTTATCATGATTTTAGTGATTGCAAAAATGGTTTGATTTCGATTTAAGTACCCCACCGATTAGGGCTCAAAAATGGTGTTATCAATTTTGGATGTGTCCTGTGGGCACAAATTACTCAAACAAGTCGTCATAAAGGCTTTTATGAGTAAAAACAGCTCCCTGGGTGCTTACCCGATAGCTTGGATTAGATTCGGCACTCCGATTATATTGATTATACGCCGTAGATTGTACGATAGGCAGAACAAGCTCATCTCGGCCTCCACCTTGGCGAAGCCTTTCAACAAGAAGTAGTAATGACCTAACGCACGTTTTATGGTTCCAAAGGGATGCTCCGAGAGGCACTTTCGCTGGTTCATCTTATTCTGGTCCAACCTGAGTACATACTGGATCTTCCTCTTGATAACTGACATCCTCTTGGGTCTCTCCAAGTCAAGTCCCTCGTATAACTGAGTCCTGTTCTTTCTGGTGCCATGGGGTTTCTTGATGATTTGATCCTTGCTGAAGTCCGCCTCTTTAAATTCCGATGCGGTGCATTTTCTTTTGCACTTCTTGCAGGCCAGCTTGTTGCAGTATCTTATGAGACCGTTACGCTTGAGGGACTTCTGCCGTAAGATCTCCCCAGCGGGACAATACACCAGGTTGGCTTCCGCATCCCTGACGAAGTAGCCATCCAAGGCGAGATTTCTCATGGCAGTCGGGGATAGCCCGAGTAGCACGCGATAAGCGGTCTCCGGCTCGGTCTTGCGGTGCTCGATGACACCTCGTTTCTCCAGCACCTCCCTGTAGATGGCCGGCACCACGCCCGCCTCGAGGCATTTGCGTAAATCATCTGGATCCGTGCTGTTTATCATATCATCGGTTATCTCCGTCTCGTTGTAGTCAAACTCGATAGGCTCGGAGCTGCCTCCGTCCCGTTGGATGACATTGGGGATTACGCCTGAAGCGAGGGCATCGGCGTGATCCGAGGGATCCTCGTAGCCCTTGTCGGCGGTGGCCTCTATCACTGCCATATTGAGACTCTCCTTGACCTCCGATGCGATATCTGTCAGCTGGCCGTGGTCGGTCGGGCGATTGGTCACCTTGTAGCCCACGATCATGTGGTTCTCCGAGTCAACCGCCGTCTGCACATTATAGCCCACGCAGAATCCCTCGTTCGCCTTCATGAGGCGGGCATCGCCGTCGGTCAAGGAGATCTGGCGCTCACCTGAGCTCTGCAATTGCTCACGGTAGCCCTCGTAAAGCTCCTTGCGGTTCTGGCAGACCTCAAGCTTACGGCTCAACTCATCCTTGGAAAGCTTGCGGTCATCGGACTCATCGTAAGCGTCAAGCTCCTCCAGGTAAAGCGAGATATGCTCGTTCAATCGCTTGATGCGATCATCCAGCTTGCTGAGCGTAAAGTTGTTGTCTTTGGCGTTGACCGCCTTAAACTTGCTGCCGTCAATCGAGATATACGACTTGGAGAAGAGCTTCAGGTCCATGCAGAACTTGTTGAACTCCTTGAATACCTTGGCGATGGCCTCCTTGTTGTCCTTCCTAAAGTCAGATATGGTGCGGAAGTCGGGTGTCAGCTTGTTGATGAGCCACATCATCTCGACATTGCACCTGCACTCTCTGGCCAGTTTCCTGGATGAACGCACCTGATAGAAGTAACCGTATATGTAAAGCTTCAATAGATCCCGGGGATCGTAGCCCGGCGTGCCCGTCTCCTTGGGGACACTCCGGACGAAACCAAGCTTTTTGACGTCAACCCTGTTATCCACAAACGCATCGAAGAAGCGGACAGGGGCATCTGCCTCCACGTACTCGTCGATACAGTCCGGAAAAAGAACCTTTTGACGTCTATCACTACCTTTCTTGTATGCCATTGCCATCTGTATTATGATACACAAATATACAATAAATATTTGTAATACAGATAATTAAAAGCAATAAAAATAGCGGTTATGCGAGAGAGTAACATGAGGTCAAATGTCAGTCAAGACTTAGTGGGTTTTCGGACAGCCTCCCCCGGTGGGTATGTTCGTGGGTATGTCTTAATTATTACTATATACTTGATTTACAGCGGTAATCAAACGGGGGTATTTTTTCGGGTATTTTTTCGGGTATATAAAACAGATTTCGTTCTTTAAACGGGTATAACTTTGCTTCATGATTAAAAACAAAAAATCATGAAGCATTTTTTTTACTCATACATAGATGAATTTATATACTTTAAAAAAATAACAGTATGGAAAAATCAGACATTCAATTAACGCAAAAAGATACTATTTGGGGCTTCTTTACTCCGTTTATAGAAGCCATTGCGGACAAAGTATCGGAAAGGGTTTTGCAAGCAACGACGCATAAAGAACCCAGGTTTTACACCAGAAAGGAAACAGCTAAATTGCTTCGTATAACATTGCCTACATTACACCGTCTTACAAAAGAGGGGATTCTTAAATCCAAAAAAATAAGCGGCCGCGTTTTGTACTATTCCGATGCTATTGATGAGGCCATACAACAGAAAACCGTCTTTAAATACAAACGGGGCTAACCCCACTCTTATAACACTATAATATTGGTATTATGGATATAGATAAACTGTCGACAAAGGAGCGCGAAGCCCTTTTGCATGCCCTGTCTGCCAAAAAGAAGCAGGAAGAAACCGCCCGGCGCAAGAACTACCAGAAAATGCGCACCCGCTTTATATCCTCTGTGGAAAAGAGATTGCGCAAGTACGTGAAGGATGGGCAAGCGTTCAAAAGCTGGCTTCGCGATGAGGCTGAAGCCTATTATAAAGCTCTGAAGGAATACGGAGAACTGAAGCGTGACGAACAACTGGGTTTTACCGTAAATAACGACACGTTCCGCATACAGGTGAAGGGAAACCGGGTAAAACGTTTCGACGAGCGGGCGGATATTGCCGAAAAGCGCCTGATAGACTATCTAAGCAAATGGATAAAACAACGCGGCGACGGCGAAAGAAACCCTATCTACAAATTGGCTATGTCTCTTTTGCAGCGTAACGAGTATGGCGATTTAGATTATAAGTCTATTTCCCGCCTTTATGAACTGGAAGAGGATTTTAACGACACCGAATATACGGAAATCATGCAGTTATTCAGGGAAAGTAATACCGTAGAAGGTAATGTGATCCGTTTCTACTTTGAAGAGAAGGACGATATGAATAAATGGAAACGTATCGAACCCTCGTTCAACCAGATGTAACGGGGTGTTCGGTGTATCTGTTTGCTGTATTGCGCTCTCTTATACGGAATAGTATGTTTGATAGGGTCGTTTTTAACGTTAAGGTCAGTTCGGGTATGTCGGTTCCGTCCATTGTGGAACACAACCGCCTTACAGAATGTACCAAAGGCGATGAATGCTATTATGAGAGCCCCAAAGAAAGCAGATTTGAAGGTATCGAAATGAGTATAAGAGGTGAACGCATACGGATTACGTGTAGCCCGCATAGCCTTTATAGCAAATGGAACGGCGGGCGGTTGGATAATTCCGGCTTGTTTACCATGTCGCAGGCTGTAACAACTATTCATCAATTGTTCGACCGTATCGGCATAGGTATTGATGAGGCTATAAAAGTGTCTTATTTTGAAATAGGGCTTAATATCCCGGTTGAGGTTGAGGCTTTGAATTATATCAGCGTTGCAACCTCTATCGGCGGGGAAAACGAAAAAGAGCTTTTTAATGATGCCAATTATGAGAAAGACAGACAGAGAACCACCGAAAAGAGTAAGAATATAAAGAAGGTGTTTAAGATGTACGATAAGGCGTTTGAATATCGGAATAAGGGAAAGCCCGTAGTTGGGAACATTCTCCGTATAGAAACCATGTTTCGGCGGCAAAACATACCATTATCCACCTTTATAAGCCCCGATTTTATAAAGAGGCTTACAGAGCGGTTTTATAAGGACTGGGATAGTATATCATTCCCCCAAAAAATAGAGGCGGATATAGGCGTACGTGCCACCCAAATAGAAAAAGCCCGGTATATAATGGAGTTCGGAAGGGATAAATACCTGGTTCATATCAAAGAATTGTACGATACCGGGGAAATTACTAAAAAGCAGGCAGAACAGGCGCGCGCATTTGTTCGGGAGTGGGACTGTATAAGTCATAAATTTAGATATATACCTGATAATAAAGAAGTTGAATATAAGTGCAAATTAGGTAAACTATTAAGAGATGCAACGGAATGTTAAAGGCTCCAAATGGAGCCGAATTAAAACAGCTGAAAATCAACAATTTAACCATAAAAAAGTAATGCAGATTTACAAAAAACGGCATTTTGGGCGCTTATATATATACCCGATTATATTGGGTAACTTGTCTTATACTTCCCGGATGGGAAGTCGGTACGACTTCAAAAGGGAAGCCAAAGTATATACAACAAAGGAAACACAAAATAAGCGCGTTTCCCGTTTGTTGAGGCTTCCGGATTACAAGTTACCGCCTCAACAACAAAAGCCCGCCAAAGCGAAAAGAAACGGCAATAGCCGGCAAGTGTGATTAGTGG
>OMEB01001215.1_pt1 | contig 10323 bp, 8 predicted proteins | sample 1645311 | NCBI WGS metagenome assembly OMEB01 (sample SAMEA103958119, study PRJEB25191) | human gut metagenome | biome: human-associated habitat [ENVO:00009003]; feature: intestine environment [ENVO:2100002]; material: feces | place: Germany | collected 2013/2015 | reverse complement strand
AATCACCCCCATCCGCAGTATGTTCGGACGGGGGTGAAGCCGTAAATCGGGGACTTGTTACGCTGTCCCGTTCAATGGCAAGGCTGTGTCGGCCTGTCAGAAGGTACGGCCCTGGAAAATATTACCCTCGGAGAGCGGCAGGAGTTCGCCCCGCAGCGTGATGCGCCGCGAGTTGAAATTGGGCGAGATGTCCACGCTGGCCTGGTTGCCCCCGTTGGGCAGGTTGATATAGACCTGTGCGGAAATCCCCGTGCCGATGACGTTCATCGACACCCGGATGTTCCCTTTCTTATCCACGCTCTGCCTGTAATCCGAGGTGCTGCCCGAGACCGTTACGCCGCCCAGGCCGTTGGGGCCGCTTACGGGGATGTCGAAAGCCACCTGTACGACGGCCTTGTCACCCTGCACGGCGACGAAATTGGTATTGGACGAAACATGCGCCGTCGAACCAGACTTGAAGCTCACCTGGTCGGCTTCGAGTACGAACTCCTTCGCCTCGATAGCCTTCCGGGCCTCTTCGAAAGCGAGCCGGTCACGTGCGTCCTGTTCGGCCTTCATTTGCTTGCGGGCCATTTTCCTGGAATTCGCGTCCTGCGGCTGGGCATAGCCCGTACCGGCGCCGGCAAGCAGGATTGCAACGGTTAAAATCATCAGCTTTTTCATATCCGTTCCGATTTAATCTATTCTATCTCATATACAATAGCGTTGCCGGAGTCGGAATTATTATATAAAAAAACGATTTTATTGCCGGCAACAGCAGACAGGAGTGCCGCCGGGGGCTGAAACCGCATGCCGCAAAGCCTCCCCGCCACCCGCTCGACGGCGGCAGCAGGGGCGGCAGAGGCAGCAGCAGGGGCGGCAAAGGCGGCAGCAGGGGCGGCAGAGGCGGCAGCAGGAGCGGCGGATTATGCCCGAAGCGATTATTTGATTATCTTTGCCCGGTCTGCCGGGAGTTTCGGCAGGCGCGAACTACTAAACACAAACAAACGGATGTCAACTATTTCGGCGGCGGCATTTGCGGACACGAAGCCGCATTACGACATACTCGACGGATTGCGCGGAATTGCGGCGCTGACCGTCGTGTGGTTCCATATCTTCGAAGCCTTTGCGACCAGCCACCTGGATCAGAGGATCAACCACGGCTATCTGGCCGTCGATTTCTTCTTCATACTCTCGGGATTCGTAATCGGATACGCCTATGACGACCGGTGGAAAAAGATGACCGTCGCGGAGTTCCTCAAGCGCAGGCTCATCCGCCTGCATCCCATGGTCGTGATCGGGGCCCTGATCGGTGCCGTCATGTTCTATTTCCAGGGCTGCTCCGTCTGGGACGTGACCAAAGTCACGGTGCCGATGCTGCTGGCGGCGACGCTGATGAACGCCTGCCTGATTCCGGCAAGCCCAGGCACGGAAATCCGGGGGCTGAGCGAGATGTACCCGCTCAACGGCCCGAGCTGGTCGCTGTTTTTCGAGTACGCCGGAAATATCCTGTACGCCTTCTTCATCCGCAAACTTTCGACCAGGGCCCTTTCCGTCGTGGTTTTCCTGGCCGGGTGCGGGCTGGCGGCATTCGCCGTCTGGGGGCCGCTGGGCGACATCTGCGTCGGGTTCGCCATGACCGAAGAAAATATGGTCGGCGGTTCGCTGCGCCTGATGTTCGCGTTCTCGGCCGGCCTGCTGCTCTCGCGCGTATTCAAACCCGTGCATATCCGGGGCGCCTTCTGGATATGCAGCCTGTGCGTCGTCGCCCTGCTGTCGGTTCCGCGCATCGGCGGCAGTGAGAATTTGTGGATGAACGGACTGTACGATACGTTCTGCGCCGTCGTCGCCTTCCCCCTGCTGGTTTTTCTCGGGGCGTCGGGCAAGACCACCGACAAAGTCACCGCCCGGGTGTGCAAATTCCTGGGGGACATATCCTATCCCCTCTACATGGTGCACTATCCCTTCATATACCTCTACTACGCCTGGGTCAAGAACGGCGACCTCACGTTCCGGGAGTCGCTGCCCGGTGCCCTGGCGCTTTTCTTCGGTTCGGTAATCCTGGCATGGCTGTGCCTGAGGCTGTACGACGAACCGGTGCGCAAATTTTTATCGAAGCACCTGCTGCGGAAGGGATAGCCCCGCAAGCGCCCCGGCCGGGAGCCTTCCCGCAACGCCGCGGAATTCCCCGCAAAGCCACCGGGTTTTGCGGGGATTATATGTATATAGGTACACGGCAAACAGGAGAGGGCGGCAGGGAACGCCCCCTCCGGGAGGTTTCGAAAAAAAACTTACCGCTTTCGTTTCGAATCCCGGATATTTTTCATAGATTTGTAAAGGCCGCCGCAGGGAAGCCCCGGCATGGGGACGGAATGCGGACAAAAAAACGGCAACGACGCATCTATAACAACTCGAATATATGGAACAGTACATTTTGTCATTGGATCAGGGGACGAGCAGTTCCCGTGCGATCGTATTCGACCGGAAAGGGCAGATATGCTCGATGGCACAGCGGGAGTTCACGCAGATATTCCCCAAGCCGGGATGGGTGGAACACAACCCGCACGAGATATGGTCGTCGCAGGCTTCGGTGATCGCCGAGGCGATCGCGTCCATCGACATCAACGGCCTGAACATCGCGGGCATCGGCATCACCAACCAGCGGGAGACCACGATCGTGTGGGATTCGGAGACCGAAGAACCGGTCTACAACGCCATCGTCTGGCAGGATCGCCGCACCTCGGAGTACTGCGACCGGCTGAAGGCCGAGGGGCAGACCGAATTCATCCGGGAAAGGACGGGGTTGATCGTCGACGCCTATTTCAGCGCCACGAAGATCAAATGGATTCTGGACAACGTGGCGGGGGCGAGAGAGCGGGCCGAGAAGGGCAAACTGATGTTCGGCACCGTCGACACGTGGCTCATCTGGCGCCTCACGCGCGGCGAGGTGCACGTGACGGACGTGAGCAACGCCTCGCGCACGATGCTCTTCAACATCCATACGCTGCAATGGGACGAGGAGCTGCTGAGGCTGTTCGGCATTCCCGCCTCGATGATGCCCCAGGTGAAGTCGTCGAGCGAGGTATACGGCGCGACGAAGACCACGATCTTCGCCCACAAGGTACCCATCGCGGGCATCGCGGGCGACCAGCAGGCAGCGCTGTTCGGGCAGATGTGCGTCGAGCCCGGGTCGGTGAAGAACACCTACGGCACGGGGTGCTTCCTGCTGATGAACAGCGGGGAAAAGCCCATCACATCGTCGAACAACCTGCTGACGACCATCGCATGGAAGATCGGCGACAAGGTCGACTACGCGCTCGAAGGGAGCATCTTCGTCGGCGGGTCGGTCGTGCAGTGGCTGCGCGACGGGCTGGGGATCATCCGTTCGTCGTCGGAGGTCGAAGCCCTGGCCGCTTCGGTACCCGACACCAACGGCGTCTATTTCGTGCCGGCGCTCACGGGGCTGGCAGCCCCGTACTGGGATCAGTATGCCCGGGGAGCCATCAGCGGCATCAGCCGCGGCACGACGGCCGCGCATATCGCCCGCGCGGCGCTGGAGGGGATCGCCTACCAGACGCTGGACATCGTGGGCGCCATGCAGCGCGACTCGGGCATCACGCTCCGGGAGCTGAAGGTCGACGGCGGCGCGGCGCGCAACAACCTGCTGATGCAGTTTCAGTCCGACCTGCTGGACACGCGCGTCATACGCCCGGGCGTGACGGAAACCACGGCGCTGGGTGCGGCTTACCTGGCCGGGCTGGCCGTAGGCTACTGGGGGAGCATCGACGAAATCCGGCAGCAATGGCAGGCGGAGCACGTATTCGAACCCACGGCCGACCGCTCGCAGATCGGGAAGGCCGTCGCAGGGTGGGAAGACGCCGTACGCAGGGTACTGCGCAACAGCAAAGACTAAAATACCGGGATTATGGAAATCACACTGTTTACCAAGTGCCTGTTCGAATTCATCGGGACACTGGTGCTCGTACTGCTGGGCGACGGGGTCGTCGCATCGACGGTACTGAAACAATCGAAAGGTTTTAACGGCGGATGGGCCGTAATCACGATCGCGTGGGGCCTGGCCGTGATGTGCGGCGTGCTGATCGCGGGCCCCTATTCAGGGGCGCACCTCAACCCCGCGGTCTCGATCGGGCTGGCCGTGGCGGGGTCGTTCCCGTGGGCGTTCGTGCCCGGGTACATCGCAGCACAGTTGCTGGGCGGTTTCTGCGGGGCCGTACTGGTCTATGTCTATTACAAAGACCACTTCGACGCCACGGACGACCCGGCGACCAAGCTCGGCGTATTCTGCACCATGCCTGCGATCATGGACAAGCCGCGCAACCTCTTCTGCGAATTCCTCGGCACGTTCCTGCTGGTGTTCGTAATCCTGGCCATCGGCAACGAACAGAACACCCCCGAAATCGGGATGGGAAGCCTCGGAAGCCTGCCCGTGACGATGCTCATTATGGCCATCGGCATGTCGCTGGGCGGCACGACGGGCTATGCCATCAACCCGGCGCGCGACCTGCCTCCGCGTGTGGCCCACAGCATCCTGCCCATCAGGGGGAAGGGCACGAGCGGGTGGGGTTACAGCTGGGTGCCCGTGGCGGGGCCCGTGCTGGGCGCACTCGCCGCAGGAGCGATCTACGGCTGCATCTACATCTGCAGCTGACCCGGATCGCAAATCCGGACACAAGCCGCCCTTTCCGGGCGGCTTTTTCCATGCGGGGGCACCCCGGGCTCCGTCCGACAAGGTAGGGCGGCGGGTGAAAATCATAACTATTCGGTATTGCCCGCACCGGGAAAGAGGGTTACTTTTGTAACAAAAGAAACCGATGCCGCATGCAAACGCCCAAAGAGGAGATACGCAACAGCCTGCTGGAGTCCGCCGGGAAACTGTTCCTGCGCAAAGGATTCCTGAAGACCTCGATGCGCGAGATCGCACGGGATGCCGGGGTGGGGCTGGCCAATATCTACAACTACTTCAGCAGCAAAGACGAAATATTCCGCACGGTAGTGCAGCCCGTAACCCTCGCTTTCGAGCAGATGGCGCACAGCCACCACGACAGCGGGGGAACGGACGTGCTGGAGATGTATGCGGAACCGTACCTGCGGAAAGTCACCGACGAATACGTCACGCTGATAAACTCGCACCGCAGGAAACTGGAAATACTGCTTTTCAGGGCGCAGGGCTCGTCGCTGGAGGATTTCCGCGAACGGTATACCGACCGCACGACAGCGGCGGTGAAGGAGTGGCTGGCGGGGATGAAACGCCGGCACCCGGCGCTGAACATCGCCGTCTCGGATTTTTCAATCCACCTGCACACGGTGTGGATGTTCACGCTGTTCGAGGAGATCATCATGCACCGGGTAAAGCCGCGGGAGATGAAGCAGGTGATTGCGGAATACATACGATTCGAAACCACGGGATGGAAGGAGCTCATGAAAATTTGAGCTCCTTCCTTTTTTTTTGAACAAAATTGAATATCGTTCATTATTGAGCGGACTACCGAAACACAAAAACAGATAAGATGAAAGAGAAAATCGAATTCCAGAGCGTAGTGGCGGAAACACTGCTGATTCCGCTCTACATGCGGGCCAAGGAGAGCCGGCGCAGGGACGCCGTGCTGCACGACCCCGAAGCCGAACGGCTGGTGGCCCGGATCGCGTACGACTACGGCAAGTTCGACAAGGCTTGGATGAGCGCATTGGGCTGCGTGGTGCGCAGCCGCTATTACGACCAACGCGTAGAGTCGTTCATCCGCCTGAACGCACGGCCGGTGGTCGTGAACGTCGGGTGCGGGCTCGACACCCGGTTCCAGCGGATCGCCGAACGGCGCAATGCCGTATTCTACGAGTTGGATCTGCCCGAGGTGATGGCCATCCGCGAAAAGCTGCTCCCGGCACCGGCCGGCGACAACTACCTCGCAGGTTCGCTGCTCGACACGGAGTGGCTCGAAGGCCTGCGCACACGGCACCCCGACGGACATTTCATATTCGTATTCGAAGGGGTGCTGATGTACTTCCACGAAGAGCAGGTGCGCACGGTGCTGCGCAATATCGTAAGTCGCTTCCCGGCGGGGGAGGTCTGCTTCGATGTCTGCGGCCCGATGATGGTCAACACGGGGCTGAAGCCCGACTCGCTGCGCAGGAATGCGGCCCAGATACGCAGCGGCCTGGCCGACGGTCATAAGGTGGAGCGGTGGGAGCCCCGCCTGCAACTGATCGAGCAACGCTCCTATATGGAATTCGCACGGCGCCGCTGGGGTCTGACGGGCATCTTTTTCAGGGCGTTCCCGCACCTGGCCCGCAAATTCAGCTCGCTGCTCGCATACAGGATCTCCGCGACGGAATAAAAAAACTGTGACCATGGAAAAACAAAAGACAAAACAGGGGCTGGCCCGGCTCTTCGAGATCGCCGGACAGCGCAAGGGGCTGCTGGTACTGGCCGGCGTGTTGTCGGCCGCAAGCGCAGCCTGTATGCTCGTGCCCTACTGGGCCGTATACCGGATACTGACCGAACTGCTGGAAAATGCCGGGGATACGGGCGGCATCGACGCCGGGCTGCTGGTAAAGTGGGGATGGATCGCGTTCCTGGGGCTCGTCGGCGGGCTCATACTGCTCTACGCCGCACTGATGGCATCGCACGTGGCGGCATTCCGCATCCTCTACGGGCTGCGGGTCAGGCTCTCGGAGCATATCGGCCGCCTGCCGCTGGGCTACCTGAACGGCACCTCGACAGGCGCCATCAAGAAGACGATGGAACAAAACATCGAGAAGATCGAAAATTTCATCGCCCACACGATCCCCGACATGGTAAACGTCGTGGCGACGGTCGTGCTGATGTTCGCCATCTTCTTCTCGCTCGACGGATGGGTGGCGGCGGTCGGCCTCGCCGTGATCGCCGTGAGCGTCATCCTGCAATTCTCCAACTTCATGGGTAAAAAAGCCCAGGAGTTCACCCGGATCTACTTCGATGCGCAGGAGCGGATGTCGGCATCGGCGGTGCAGTACGTGCGCGGTATGCCCGTGGTAAAGATATTCGGGCAGAGCGTACGGTCGTTCCGGCAATTCAACGCAGAGATCGAAGCCTACAAGACCTATGCGCTGAAGGTCTGCGACACCTACCAACCGGGGATGGTAGCATTCACCGTGCTGCTCAACTCACTGGTAACCTTCTTCTTCCCGATCGGCATCCTGCTGGTGGGCGGATCGCCGGGCGACATCGCGCTGGCGGCCGTCTGGCTGTTCTTCATCGTCATGGGGCCGGGCGTAGCATCGCCCGTCTACAAACTGATGTACCTGGGCGGAGGCACGCGCGAAATCAACGAGGGCGTAGTGCGCATCGACCGTATTTTCGACCGCCGCCCCGTTCCCGAGCCGGCCGAGCCCCGGGTTCCCACGACCTACGACATAGAGTTCCGCCATGTGGGTTTTTCGTACTCGAACGAAGCCGAAGCGACCCGCACGGAGGCCCTGCGCGACATTTCGTTCACGGCACGGCAGGGAGAGATCACGGCGCTGGTCGGGCCCTCGGGTTCGGGAAAATCGACCGTAGCGAACCTGATCCCGCGCTTTTGGGACGTCGGGCAGGGCGAGATACGGATCGGCGGCATCGACATCCGGGAGATCGCTACGGAACGGCTGATGGACATCGTGTCGTTCGTATTCCAGGAGACGTTCCTCTTCTACGACACACTCTACGAAAACATACGTACGGGGCGCCCGGATGCCACGCACGAAGAGGTCGTTGCGGCGGCGAAGGCGGCGCAGTGCCACGAATTCATCGAACGCCTGCCGGACGGCTATGCGACCCGGATCGGCGACAGGGGCGTCTACCTTTCGGGCGGCGAGGCCCAGCGGGTATGCGTGGCGCGTGCGATCCTGAAAAACGCCCCGGTACTGGTACTGGACGAGGCGACGGCATTCGCCGACCCCGAAAACGAGTGGAAGATGCAGCAGGCGCTGCAACACCTGATCAGGGACAAGACGGTCATCATCATCGCCCACAGGCTTTCGTCGATCGTCGCGGCACAGCAGATACTCGTCCTCAGGCAAGGGCAGCTGGTACAATCGGGGCGGCACGAAGTGCTGAGCAAGACCGACGGGGTATACAAAAAGATGTGGGACGCCTATACCGACGCGTTCCGCTGGCAGTTAGACACCAAAGAAAAAAGAGCATAGAATCATGGCAAAGAAGAGTTTCATCAACAAAATCCTGCAAAATACCCGCAAGCCCGAAGGGTTCTTCGGACGACTGGTTCTGCGGGGCATGAACCGGGGGCACGCATCGCTGGCGCGATGGGGCATGGGCTGCATGGAGTGGCAGGCCGATTGGAGCGTACTGGACATCGGATGCGGCGGCGGTGCCAACCTCGCGCAGATTCTCAAACGATGCCCCGCCGGCAAGGCGTACGGCATCGACCTGTCGCAGGAAAGCGTGGCATTCGCCCGCAGGAAGAACCGCAGGCTGCTGGGAACGCGCTGCTTCGTAGAGAGGGGCGACGTCGGGAAGTTGCCGTACGGCGACGGGACGTTCGGTGCGGTCACGGCTTTCGAGACGGTTTATTTCTGGGACGACCTTCCCGAAGCGTTCGCCGAGGTGGCGCGTGTGCTCAAGACCGGCGGCAGGTTCCTGCTGTGCAGCGAGATGAGCGACCCGGCGAACGAAATGTGGACGAGCCGCATCGACGGGATGAGGGTATATCCGGCCGAACGGCTGGAAACGCTGCTCGCAGCAGCCGGATTCGCGGATATCGCCGTATACCGGCGGGAAAAGGAGGAGTTGTGCATCGTAGCACGCAAACAGGCCCGAAACGACCAAAACGGAGGAAGGCGATGAATGCAATCAAGAATATTACGGTCGGCCATACGGAGCGTCTCCGCAAACCGGTCGGCTTCACGATGCTCGCCAACCTGGTCAACATCGTGCCGTTCTGCCTCTCGATCGAGGCGGTGAATGTCATTTTCCGGGCCTGCGACGGCAGCGGCACGCCGCTCGACACCGCACGGCTGTGGACGATCTTCGGGATACTGGCCGTCTACATGGCGGCCATGGCACTGGCCGAACGCGCGGCTTACCGCGCCAATTTCCGGGGTGCCTACGAAATGAGCGCCGAAGGGCGCATCTCCCTGGCCGAGCACCTGCGCAAGCTCTCGCTCGGATTCCTGTCGCGCCGCGACCCGGGCGACCTGTCGTCGATGCTCATCACCGATTTCACGATGGCCGAGACGGGCATCTCACACCATCTGCCGCAGTTGATGGGGGCGATGGTGATGCCCGTGCTGGCATTCCTCACGCTGCTGTGGATCGACTGGCGCATGGCTACGGCGATGTTCGTGGCGCTGCCGCTGGCAATCGGCATCCTGTTGGCGAGCACCAGAATCCAGCAGAAACTGAGCAGCCACCAGATCGCCGCGAAAATCGAAGCCGGGAACCGGCTGGAGGAGTACCTGCAAGGCATCCGGGTGATGAAGGCCTACAACATGGTAGGGGGCCGGTTCGTCCGCCTGCGCGAGGCTTTCGCGCAACTGCGCCGCGCCTGCATCCGGCAGGAGGCACTGCTGGGGCCTTTCGTCCTGCTGTCGATCACCGTCGTACGGGCGGGGCCTGCTGCTGGACGGCACGCTATCGCTGCTGATGTTCGTGATGTTTCTGATCGTCGGCTCGCGCGTCTTCGACCCGCTGACTTCGGCACTGACGAATTTCGCGGAGTTCCGCTATTTTTCCATCGCGGGAGGGCGCATACTCAGCCTGATGGAGGAACCGGAAATGACGGGCAACCGCAAAGCCCCCGAAAACGGCGACATCACGCTGGAAGGGGTATCGTTCGCCTACCGCGACAAGGAGGTGCTGCACGACGTATCGCTCACGCTGCCGCAAGGTTCGCTGACGGCGCTCGTAGGCCCGTCGGGAAGCGGAAAAAGCACGCTGATGAAACTCTGCGCACGGTTCTACGACCCGCAACGGGGACACGTGCTGTTCAACGGCGTACGGATGGACGAGATCGAACCCGAATCGCTGATGCGCCACATTTCGATGGTATTCCAGGATGTATACCTGTTCCAGGACACGATCCGCAACAACATCCGCTTCGGCAAGGCCGACGCCACGGACGAGCAGATCGTCGCCGCGGCAAAGAAGGCATGCTGCCACGACTTCATCATGCGGCTGCCCAAAGGGTACGACACGATGGTGGGAGAAGGCGGCTGTACGCTTTCGGGCGGGGAGAAGCAGCGGTTGTCTATCGCCCGTGCGATCCTCAAGGACGCACAGACCATCCTGCTGGACGAGGCTACCGCATCGCTCGACCCCGAAAACGAGGTCGAGGTACAGCATGCCATCAA
>OMEB01001190.1_pt1 | contig 10496 bp, 6 predicted proteins | sample 1645311 | NCBI WGS metagenome assembly OMEB01 (sample SAMEA103958119, study PRJEB25191) | human gut metagenome | biome: human-associated habitat [ENVO:00009003]; feature: intestine environment [ENVO:2100002]; material: feces | place: Germany | collected 2013/2015 | reverse complement strand
ATGGTTATCATGTATGCTGATAGAATTACGGAAAGTATGCAGCTTACCATTGACGAAACCAACCGCCGTCGCGAAAAGCAATTGAAGTATAACGAAGAACATGGTATTACTCCCCGGCAAATCAAGAAAGCAAAGAACCTCAACGTATTTGCCGGTACGGAAGGATTTGCCGAAAGCGGAGCCGGCAAAGAAAAATCTTCCGCAACCACTCCACGTCCCTATGTGGAACAAGACAGTACCGCTACGCTTGCCGCAGACCCGATTGTTCAGTACATGAACCGCGCCCAGCTTGAAAAGAGCATCGAGCGTACCAAGAAACTGATGCAGGAAGCCGCCAAGAAACTCGACTTCATCGAAGCCGCGCAATACCGTGATGAAGTACTGAAAATGGAAGACCTTCTAAAAGAAAAAACAGAATAGAACCTAAAAAGTCTGTTTGTATCAAACTGTTTAATGCTGCATTTGTTACTCTTTGTATATAAATCACTTAACTCATAAGATTATGAATACAAAAAGAGGAACGGTAGCATTAACAGCCTTAGCTGCCCTGTTTTCATTAGGCATACAACAAGCGGACGCATGTACGCGCGCCACTTACATCGGACCGGACAATATGGTTATCACAGGCCGTACAATGGACTGGAAAGAGGATATCATGAGTAATATCTACGTATTCCCGCGGGGAATGGAAAGAGCCGGATACAATAAAGGCGAAACAGTGAAATGGACATCAAAGTACGGCAGTGTCATTGCAACAGGTTATGACATAGGTACATGTGACGGTATGAATGAGAAAGGTCTGGTGGCCGGCCTGCTATTCCTGCCGGAGTCCGTATATGACCGTCCCGGAGATACCCGCCCCGTAATGGGCATCAGCATCTGGACGCAGTATGTGCTCGACAACTTCGCCACCGTGCGCGAAGCCGTGGACGAACTGAAGAAGGAGACTTTCCGCATCGACGCTCCCCGAATGCCCAACGGCTCGGCTTCCACCCTTCATCTGGCTATTACGGACGAAACGGGGAATACCGCTATCCTGGAATATCTGGACGGGAAACTAAGCATCCACGAAGGCAAGGAATACCGGGTGATGACCAACTCGCCCAGATACGAGTACCAATTGGCCGTCAACGACTATTGGAAGGAAGTCGGCGGATTGCAGATGCTGCCCGGAACCAACCGCTCCAGCGACCGTTTTGTACGCGCGTCATTCTACATTCATGCCATTCCGCAGACAGCAGACGCGGCGATTGCAGTCCCCGGCGTATTGAGTGTGATGCGTAACGTATCCGTACCGTTCGGAATCACTACGCCCGACAAGCCTCACATCTCCTCCACGCGCTGGCGCTCAGTAGCCAATCAGAAAGATAAGGTATATTACTTTGAATCCACCCTTACTCCCAACCTCTTCTGGCTCGATTTGAAGAAGATGGATTTCAGCCCCCAAGCCAAGGTCAAGAAACTCTCGCTGACCAACGGAGAAGTCTATGCGGGAGATGCCGTAAAGGATTTGAAAGACAGTCCTTCTTTCACGTTCCTGTTCCAGACGCCGGTTCCCTGAGATAGAGGGTGTTCAAAATACTTTTAGACACGGATTTCACGGAAAAAGAACAAAAAACAGCAAGCAAATTTTAGTTTTGGCATACCCTTTTGTTAAAGATACATACAAAGGATTGCACCGTACAAATAAAAAGGTGCAGTCCTTTGTACATATCCCTGCTTTTCATGTTGTTCTTAACCTTTCTCATTATTTTTATGTGTAGTAGGATTCTATCGTCAAAAACAGCCGGAAACCCAAAGTTAGGAGATGCTTGTTATCATATTCTTGATAAATTTTGTATTTTTGCATTATAAATCAAGAATCAATTTGAATAAATATGACTGGTATCAAGCAAAGAGATGAGTTGCAATCTACAATTTGGAAAATTGCCAATGAGGTACGTGGAGCTGTTGATGGTTGGGATTTTAAGCAATTTGTCCTGGGAACTCTTTTTTATCGGTTTATCAGTGAAAACTTTACCAGTTACATTGAAGGCGGCGATGACAGTATCCATTATGCCGATATGTCGGACGATGTTATCACCACTGAGATAAAAGACGATGCAATCAAAACAAAAGGCTATTTCATTTATCCCAGCCAACTCTTTGTAAACATAGCAAAGAGCGCCTATACAAATCCTAATCTGAATACAGATTTAGCTGCGATTTTCGATGCGATAGAAGGATCGGCCAATGGGTATCCGTCCGAGCATGATATTAAGGGACTGTTTGCAGACTTTGATACTACAAGCAATCGTTTGGGGAACACGGTAGAAGAAAAGAACAAGCGTTTGGCTGCTGTTATCAAAGGAGTGGAGAGTTTGGACTTCGGCAACTTCGAAGACAATGAGATTGATCTTTTCGGTGATGCCTATGAGTTCTTGATTTCTAATTATGCCGCCAATGCGGGTAAATCGGGAGGTGAGTTCTTTACACCTCAGAACGTATCAAAACTGATAGCGCAATTAGCCCTGTCGGGACAAACCTCTGTCAACAAAATCTACGACCCGGCATGCGGCTCAGGCTCATTATTGCTCCAAGCAAAAAAACAGTTTGACGCCCATCTTATTGAAGAAGGCTTCTTCGGTCAGGAAATAAACCATACTACCTACAACCTGGCACGGATGAACATGTTTTTGCATAATATCAATTACGACAAATTCGACATTGCTTTGGGCGACACATTGATAAAGCCCCACTATGGCGATGAAAAGCCTTTCGATGCTATTGTCTCCAATCCGCCCTATTCTGTCAATTGGGTAGGCAGCGATGACCCTACACTCATCAACGACGACCGTTTTGCCCCTGCCGGCGTACTGGCTCCCAAGTCCAAGGCCGACTTTGCTTTCGTGTTGCATGCCCTCAGCTACCTTTCCGCCAGAGGACGGGCTGCTATTGTCTGTTTTCCGGGTATCTTCTACCGTGGCGGGGCCGAACAAAAGATAAGAAAGTATCTTGTAGACAATAACTTTATAGAAACCGTCATCTCTCTCCCGCCCAATCTATTTTACGGAACGAGTATAGCCGTAAATATCCTTGTGCTCTCCAAACACAAAACAGATACAAAGACACAATTCATCGATGCCAGCGGAGAGGAATTCTTTAAAAAAGAGACTAACAACAATGTCCTGACCGATGAACACATAGCAAAAATTATAGACCTATTCAATAAAAAGGAACCTGTGAAATATGTTGCTGCATCGGTAGATAACAGTAAAATAGAAGAAAACGGTTACAACCTCTCTGTAAGTTCTTATGTGGAAGCAGAAGACAAACACGAAGTAATTGATATTGTTAAGCTGAATGCAGATATTGCCCGGACGGTGAAACGCGTTGATGCATTGCGTGCCGATATTGATGCCATTATAAGAGAAATAGAGGGGTAAGCCATGAATAGCGAAATAAACGAGACTATCGGACAATCTTCCTATAAGGAACTTGTTGAAGCCATTGGAAAGGCTTTGAGCGAAGGGCGCGACAAAGCTATCCAAACGGTAAATGCAACCTTGATAAAGACCAACTGGCAGATAGGGCACTATATTGTAGAGTACGAGCAGAAAGGAAAAGAACGTGCCGAATATGGGGCAGAGTTGTTGAACCGCCTATCGCATGACCTGACAGTTGCATACGGCAAAGGATTCAGCCGAAGCAACGTGTTTCAAATGAGGCAGTTCTATTTGGCGTTCCCAAAAATCCAAACACTGTCCGGACAATTGAGTTGGAGCCATTATCTGGAAATTCTAAAAGCAGGTAACGAACTTGAAATAAGCTTCTATACCAAGCAATGCGAAATCGAGAAATGGAGTGTGCGCGAGTTAAAGCGGCAAATGAAAAGCGGACTTTTTCAACGGTTGGCATTAAGCAGAAACAAAGAAGAAGTTCTGACATTGAGCAGACAAGGGCAAGAGATACAAAATCCGCAGGATATTGTGAAAGACCCTTTTGTACTAGAGTTTGTAGGCATCCCCGAAAAGCAAGTCTATTTGGAAGGCGAACTGGAAGATAGATTAATAGCCAATTTACAAGACTTTCTTTTGGAGCTTGGCAAAGGATTTGCCTTTATCGGGCGACAATATAAAATCAATATCGGTTCGCGACATTTTTATGTTGATTTGGTATTCTATCACCGTATTCTGAAATGTTTTGTACTCATAGACCTAAAGCGTGGCGAAATTGAGCACAACGATATCGGACAAATGAATCTGTATCTAAACTATTTCAAGAAAGAAGAAAATACGGAAGGTGATAATGAACCGATAGGAATTGTTCTTGGAGCATACAAAGACAAAGTGCTGATTGAATATGCTACACAAGGCATTTCAAACCAACTGTTTGTAAGTAGGTATCAACTCTATTTACCTGATAAGAAACAATTGCAAGAAGAATTGCGTAAACTGATGGACTATGAGTAATATAAAGAAATTATTGGAAGGTGTAGAGGTGGAGTGGAAGACACTGGGAGAAATTGCAGAAAACGTATCTTCCGGTGGTACTCCAAATACTGGGGTTGAAGCATTTTATGGGGGTAATATTCCATGGTTACGAACTCAAGAAGTTGGGAATGGAGATATTTGGAGTACTAGTATTAAGATTACAGAACTGGGATTAAAGAATTCTAGTGCAAAAATAATTCCTGCAAATTGTATAATAGTTGCAATGTATGGAGCAACTGTTGGTAAGGTAGGTGTTAACAAAATTCCATTATGTACTAATCAAGCGTGCGCTAATGTACAGATTAATGCAAAGATTGCTAATTATCGTTATGTCTATCATTTTCTACTAAGTCAATATAAATATATTAAGTCTCTTGGAGCTGGTTCTCAAACAAACATAAATTTAAAGATTGTCAAAAGCCTACTAATTCCTATTCCTTGTCCAAATAATCCTAAAAAATCTCTTGAAATTCAACAAGAGATTGTTCGTATTTTAGATAGTTTTTCAATGCTTACAGCGGAGCTGCAAGCGGAGCTGCAAGCGAGAAAATCCCAATATGAATATTATCTTAATCAACTACTCGCCTACCCTATGGAAGAGTCCGACCAGTCCTCGCTACGTTCGAACCGGTCAGCCACTTCCACTCAAAATAGCAACAATCCAACAAGACAACTATCCGTATCGAATCCCCACACTGGCAATTCTGTTTTACAGCCGCGGGGCAAGGTGGAATGGAAAACATTAGGAGAGATATTTAATATTAAAAATGGATATACTCCTTCTAAATCAAACCAAAAATACTGGGAAAATGGCACTATACCATGGTTTAGGATGGAGGATATTAGAGAAAATGGTAGGGTTTTAAACAAGTCAATTCAATATGTAAACTCATGTGCGATTAAAGGTGGCAAACTATTTCCTGCAAATTCAATCATCGTTGCAACTTCTGCCACGATTGGAGAACACGCATTAATTACTGTTCCATTTTTATCAAACCAAAGATTTACAAATCTCAGTCTTAAAAAAGAGTATACCAATAAATTTATAATCAAATTTCTCTTCTATTATGGTTTTGTTTTAGATGAATGGTGTAAAAACAACATTACAGTTGGTAACTTTGCGGGTGTAGATATGATTGGATTTAAAAAATTTCTTATCCCCATCCCCCCCCTCGAAGAGCAAGAACGTATAGTCTCTATTCTTGATAAGTTTGACACCCTCACAACCTCACTCACTGAAGGTCTTCCAAAAGAGATTGAATTACGTCAGAAGCAATACGAGTATTACCGTAATATGTTACTCTCATTTCCAAAGAATAATATAAAAGCTTAGTATGGGACAAACACTAACTGAAATAGCACAAACGCTCAAAGATGCGAATAAAAAAGTGCAGTTAATCTATGCTTTCAACGGTACAGGAAAAACGCGTCTGTCCAGAGAATTTAAAAGACTGATAGCACCCAAAAATACCGAAACAGAAGAGCTGGAAGACGCAAAAGCAAAAATACTTTACTACAATGCTTTTACGGAAGATTTGTTCTATTGGGACAATGACCTGAATGCCGACACCAACCGAAAACTAAAAATACAACCAAACAGTTTCACAGATTGGGTATTTCGTGATCAAGGGCAGGAAAACAATATAATAACCCATTTCCAGCATTATACCAGCGATAAGCTAATGCCTAAATTCAATGAAAGATTCAACGAAATAACGTTCTCTATTGCTGCGGGCAATGAGAATACGATTGATAATATAAAAATCTCAAAAGGTGAAGAGAGTTGCTTAATCTGGTGCGTATTTTATAGTTTGCTTGCACAAGTTGTTGAAGTTTTAAACATAGCAGAACCTGCAGATAGAGAAACGGATAAATTTAATGACTTAAAGTATATATTCATCGATGATCCGGTTAGCTCTTTAGATGAAAATCATCTAATTGAGCTGGCTGTTAATTTGGCAGATCTCATTAAGAAATCCAATGGGTTACAGTTTATCATTTCAACACATAATCCGTTGTTCTATAACGTGCTTCATAATGAGCTTAAAAACTTATTATATGACAATAATAGGAAAAAGGCCAGTTGCTACATGCTCAATAAGAAAGAAGACGGCACTTACGACATTCAAATGAAGAAAGGAGATTCAAACAAAAGTTTCTCATATCATCTCCATTTAATACAAACAATTCAAGATGCCATTGCTACAAATAGCATTCAGAAATACCACTTTATGCTTCTGCGCAACCTCTACGAAAAAACAGCCAACTTCTTAGGCTATCCACATTGGTCTGATTTGCTGCCTGATGACAAACAAACCTATTATAATAGAGTTATTCAGTTTACAAGCCATTCCACATTGTCAAATGAAGTAGTACCGGAACCTACGGAACCGGAAAAACAAACGGTAAAATTCTTATTAAATCATCTTATTGAAAATAAGTACTGGAAGGAGGAACAACAATGATGCAATATAATACCATAGCGGAATTACAAAATTACATAGTTCTTGATAACTATGTAAAAAGTTCAATAGCATGCGAACCACCAGCCGGTTATCAGACGGAAGCCGCTTTGGAGCGTGAACTCATAGATGATTTGAAGAATCAAGGCTACGAATATGTTCCGGAAATTACCTCGCCTGATGCTCTGTTAACCAACGTAAGGAAGCAACTGCAAACCCTGAATCAGGTTGTCTTTACAGATGCGGAATGGACACGATTCGTGGATGAATATCTGGATAAACCCAACGACAGCCTTGTAGAGAAAGCAAAAAAGGTGCACGAGAACCATATCTATGACTTCGTATTTGACGATGGGCATATTCAAAATATTTATTTGGTAGATAAGACGAATATCACCCGCAACAAAGTGCAAGTGATTAATCAATTTGAACAGACCGGGACGCAAGCCAACCGTTATGACGTTACGGTTTTGGTAAACGGCCTGCCTATGGTGCAGATAGAACTGAAAAAACGGGGAGTAGCCATTCGTGAGGCTTTCAACCAAGTACACCGCTATAGCAAAGAAAGTTTCAACAGCGAAAGTTCCCTATATAAGTACCTTCAGATTTTTGTTATCTCCAACGGCACGGACACCCGTTATTTTGCCAATACGGTGAAACGAAACAAAAACAGTTTTGACTTTACGATGAATTGGGCAAAGGCGGACAATACGTTGATTAAAGACCTGAAAGATTTCACTGCAACGTTTTTTCAGAAGAATACGTTACTGCAAATACTGCTCACCTACTCCGTATTTGATACCAGCGACACGTTGCTCATTATGCGCCCCTACCAGATAGCCGCCACAGAACGCATTCTGTGGAAGATTAAAAGTGCCTATCAAACGAAGCAATGGGGAACGGCGGAAGGCGGTGGATACATTTGGCACACCACCGGTTCGGGTAAAACACTGACCAGTTTCAAGGTTGCCCGCCTTGCCACCGGGCTTGATTTCATTGATAAAGTATTCTTCGTTGTAGACCGCAAGGATTTGGATTATCAAACGATGAAAGAGTACCAAAGTTTCTCACCCGACAGCGTCAACGGCTCGGAAAGTACAGCAGGCCTGAAGCGAAACATCGATAAGATGATAACAAGATTATCGTCACTACCATTCAGAAGTTGAACAACCTCATGAAAAGCGAGAGTAATCTGCCTATTTATCAGAAGCAGGTTGTATTCATCTTCGATGAGTGCCACCGTTCCCAATTCGGTGAAGCACAGAAGAACTTGAGGAAGAACTTCAAGAAATACTACCAATTTGGATTTACCGGTACTCCAATCTTTCCGGAAAATGCTTTGGGCACGGAAACTACCGCCAGCGTATTCGGTCGTGAGTTGCATTCGTATGTCATCACGGATGCTATCAGAGATGAGAAAGTGTTGAAATTTAAAGTAGACTACAACGATGTACGTCCACAGTTTAAAGCTTTGGAAGCGGAGCGCGATGAGGTTAAGTTAAGTGCAGCGGAAAACAGACATCTCTTGCTTCATCCCGACCGTATCAAAGAAATATCTCAATACATCCTACAGAATTTCAAGATAAAGACTCACAGGAATCAAGGAAACAATAAGGGATTTAATGCAATGTTCGCAGTGAACAGCGTGGAGGCAGCCAAGCTGTATTATGAAGAATTAAACAATCTGCAGGAAGGTAATGAAAAGCCGCTGAAGATAGCCACCATATTTTCTTTTGCACCTAACGAAGAACAAAATGCAGTGGGCGACATTGCTGAAGAGAACTTTGAACCCTCAGCCATGAGCAGCAGCGCCAAAGAGTTTTTGGCAAAGGCGATCAGTGATTATAACACTATGTTCAAAACCAGCTTCGGAGTAGACAGTAAGGAATTCCAAAACTACTACCGCGACTTGGCAAAAAGGGTAAAAAACCAAGAAGTTGATTTGCTCATCGTTGTAGGTATGTTCCTCACCGGTTTTGATGCTCCCACTTTGAATACGCTGTTTGTTGATAAAAACTTGCGTTATCATGGTCTGATGCAGGCATTCTCACGTACAAACCGTATATATGATGCGACCAAGACTTTCGGCAATATCGTTACGTTCAGAGATTTGGAACAGGCTACAATAGACGCCATTACCACATTTGGCGATAAAAACACAAAGAACGTTGTGCTTGAAAAAAGCTATAATGAATATCTCAACGGATTCATAGACATTGCCACAGGCGAAGCGAAAAGAGGATATACGGAAGTAGTCAAAGATTTGACTGAAAGATTTCCCGACCCCAATGAAATAGTGACAGAAGCAGATAAAAAAGCTTTCGTAAAGCTATTCGGAGAGTATTTGCAGATAGAAAACATCCTGCAAAACTATGATGAATTTACGCATCTGAAAGCCCTGCAAAAAATAAACCGGGAGGACAGTACAGCCCTTGAAACATTCAAGAACACATACTTTCTGACTGATGAAGACATAGCAGCCATGCAGGACATCGATGTACTGAAAGAACGGACTGTACAGGATTATCGGTCAACATACAATGATATCCGGGATTGGTTCAGGCATGAAAGGGCAGGCAAAGCTCCCGAAAGCTCAAAAATAGATTGGGATGACGTAGTCTTTGAAATTGATTTACTCAAATCCCAGGAAATAAATCTTGACTATATTCTTGAATTAATTTTTGAGCACAACAAAAAGATGAAAGACAAGGTTGCATTGGTAGACGACGTACGCCGTGTGATTAGAGCAAGCATCGGGAATAGAGCCAAAGAAAGCCTGATAATTGATTTTATCAATGAAACAGACTTGGAACCGATTCAAGACAAAACCGGTGTCATAGCCGCTTTCTTCGCCTATGCCCAAGAGAAACAAAAAGAGGAAGCCAACACCCTGATAGCAGAAGAAAAACTGAATATAGAAGCTGCCAGACGATATATCCAAGCTTCCTTGAAACGAAAATATGCCAGCGAGAACGGCACCGACCTCAATGCTATTTTACCGAAGATGAGTCCACTTAATCCTCAATATCTGACGAAGAAACAAAGCGTATTCCAAAAGATTGTAGCTTTTATTGAGAAATTCAAGGATATTGGCGGACAAATATAAACATACCTACATGGAACTATTAGTATACAAAGCCTCAGCCGGTTCGGGCAAGACCTTCACACTGGCAGTGGAATACATCAAGCTTCTGATTCTCAATCCCCGCGCCTACCGGCAGATACTTGCCGTGACCTTTACCAACAAGGCTACGGCGGAAATGAAAGAGCGCATCCTGACGCAGCTCTACGGCATCTGGAAGGAAGACCCCGCATCGGATGCCTACCTGAAACGCATCAAAGAAGATTTGGCTAAGAAGCCGGAAACCGCCTCTCTTTCCGACAGGGAGTTGCGCCAACGCGCCGGAATGGCATTGCAGTATATGCTGCACGACTACAGCCGCTTCCGCGTGGAAACAATCGACTCGTTTTTCCAGTCGGTCATGCGCAACCTTGCCCGCGAACTGGAACTCAGCCCCAACCTGAACATCGAGCTGAACAACGCCGAGGTGCTGAGCGACGC
>OMEB01001189.1_pt1 | contig 10503 bp, 10 predicted proteins | sample 1645311 | NCBI WGS metagenome assembly OMEB01 (sample SAMEA103958119, study PRJEB25191) | human gut metagenome | biome: human-associated habitat [ENVO:00009003]; feature: intestine environment [ENVO:2100002]; material: feces | place: Germany | collected 2013/2015 | reverse complement strand
GCAACAAAAAAAGCGGCCAAAACCGCTTTTCTGTGCACGACAGCCATTGAGGAGTATGACCGTCCGCAGCCGAATTGATAATCAGGGAAATAATCATCAATTTGACCAGATAGAAATTCTATCTCATGGCATTTCCTCCATGTATTTATATTATACCCAAAATGATCAGAAAATCCAACACCCAGATTGTAAATTATTAAAAATGCATTCCATCCTATTCCATGGCAAGGAGTTTCTGCAGGCAGATTGTGAATTGATCGATATCAGACAAGAAGCCGTTCATTTCCTTTAATACGTCTTTCCAGTAAATGATGTCTATACTGTTATTCATCCCATAAACTGCCTCAAGTGAATCCCTGACAGCTTCGTCTCCCCTGCTCTTGAAATTATGAATTTTAAGGCATCTGGCTTCGGCCTTCAAATTATTTTCTTCAAATCCTTTCACCGAGAATGTGTAGTAACAGATTATGCCCAGTTTATTTAATACCTGTCGCAGGCGTGCAGTGTGCCCCCGGCGGGATGCGGCTACATTATACACCAGCTGGTTGGTGATGAGCCATCCTGCCGAGAGCAGTTTGCGAATGCTTTCCTCTGCTTCGGGAGTAACTTCCAGCGGGGTTTGGAAATGTGTCTGGATGATAAACTGACGTATGCCGACCGTGGATGCCTTTTCCTTGAATTCACGCAATATGTCCACTAATTCGTCATTGATGCGCATCGGTAGATAGGCGGGCAGGCGCGAACCGAGGCGGATGCGTTGCAATTCGGCGTATTTCTCACCTTCCGGGCGTTCCTGGTTGGCTTTTCGCTTGCGCACCGCCATACGGTAAACGGCGTCCAATATGTTGCGCAAGGTTTTGTTCTGGCTCATAAGGGCATCGCCGCCGGTAATGAGGATGTCACGCAATTGCGTGTCTTCTTCGAAATAGGTCATGAGGCGGCGCAATTTCTTGTCCCAGCTTTCTTTGGGATGCAGTTCTTCAAATTCAAAGTTGAGGCGTTTGCTTTGGAAATCGTACATACGCTGGCAGGAAGCGCAAAGTCCGCCGCAGGCTCTCCCCATGGTATCGGGGATAAGAATGGCCACCTCAGGATAGCGTCTGTGGATATTGTGACCGTCGGGCAATAACCAGCCTGCAGCATTCGGCTTGCCGGCTTCTACAATGTCTTCGCGTTCCCAGGCGCGGATTTGTCCGTAGGTCTCCACCAATTGGGGCGAGTAGAGGATATAGCTGCGTAAAGAGTCGTCGTTATAGCCGCTTCCGGTACAGTTCAATAAGGAAAGGTAGTAGGGGGTGGCGAAGAACGGCATGCCTTTTTTACGTGCACGCGACAATAAATACATGGTTTCCACGGAAAGTGAATTGCCCAGGAAACGGTTCAGTTCCGTAGGGCTTTTCACTGCCATTGCAAGGTGGAAGCGGAAATCGTTCCACCATTCGCTGACGAGCCGGAATTTTTCTTCATAGCTGATGCCTTCTGCAAAATGAAAGCGTGAAGCAGAATTCTTGCGGTTTTCTATTTTCTGTATGAGGGCATGCAGGATACGTTCTTTGTTGTATGCCCGGAGTTGTTGCACATCCTCATCCAGTCCGGAAGGCCACCGTTCACTCCAGGCTTTTACGCGTTGGAAGCCGGGTAGGGGATGTTCGGGGTGTTGCAGACGTTTGAATTGTCGGAATAAATCAATGAAAAGGTCAGTTTCGAGGTATTCTTCCAGTTTGCCGGTGAGGAAATCATAGAGTAAGGAGAGGGTTGAAACAGGCAGTTGCTTGTCCGTTGAGAGTTCATGTACTTTTTGTCCGTCATAATCAATCAGAAGTCGAATCAGCTTGCCGGCCTCACTTTCCGCTTGGGGATGTCCCGCCATATACTCCGACAGATATGTTTTGAAAGTCTGTGCATCTCCGCTTCGGGCGGCGATGCCGGTCAGTTCGGGGAGTTCGTGCCGGTAAAGTTGTTTCAGTTGTGAGAGAGTGAGTGCAAGCATTTTCTTTTGTTTCATACGCAATTCTTTTTTAGAGATTAATAATCGGTGATTGGCGCAGGATGCGCTTTCAATATTCCGTGAGGGGAAAAACGGTCTGATAAATATAACAAAAAAAGGCGGGGTATAAAAACCTCGCCTTTCGTCTTATGAAATATTTTAGATTTCTTTTTGTTTTGCTAACAAACGCTTTTCTGCCTATTTGTCAAAACTTTAGCTTATGCTTTTTCTTGTTCGTCACCTTTCTTTTTGGGTTCTTTTTTTGCCAGCATGACTATGTTGTATACATACTCTGTCATCCATTGTTCCGAGTATCCCAACCGCTCTTTGTATTGGCGGACTGTCATAGCGGTCTTGTGCACATCGTCCTTTTTCCACACGGTCTTGGTGCAAACCTCATGTACTGTTTTTTCGGTCATGCTGCGTAATGCGCCTTTGAAGATGGAAGGCATACGGAATTTCCATTGCATCAAGTTGCCCATTAACATCATCAGGTCGTTGGAGAATCCCTGATACATGAAAAGATAGGCTTGTACATCGTTCTGTGTACGGCAGTGTTTTTTTACGGATGCGTCAATCTCTTTAAAAAAGCTTTCGCTGATGCCGTAATCCTGCATCAGCATCTTGCGGGAAGCTGCTTTTTCCGCTTGTCCCAGACGTCCGCCTTGTGTGGGGATTTTGAATAAACGTTTGAAGTTGGCTACATCCGGTACAAAACGGATGTTGGTGATACCCAGGTTTGCGGCTATCACAGATTGGAAGTAGACACGTGTCAGTGAGACAAAGTCTTCCACATTTTTGGAAGAAACCTCTTCCGAATTCTTGTTGAATAGTTTGGCAAATATACCCATGATGATAATTTTTCTGATTTATGGGCGCAAAGGTAGTAAATAACTTGCTTTTTACCAGCACTCCAACTCTTTATTTCAGCTTGAAGTGAAACTTATGTCCTTCGAATATGGGTTCCACAATGTCATAGCGAATGAGTTTAGCCAGCAAATGTTCCGCGGCACGGCGTGACAGATGTGCCAGACGGCAATAACGGTTCAGTGACAACCGGTCGTTTTGTTCCAGTAAATCAAGCAGTAGCTGCTCCCGTTCGGTATATTCCATCAATTCTCCTTGAGGACTTTTGCTTTGTTGCCAGATACGCAGATGTACCGGGGTGGCAAGTATGTTCTCGTCCTTGATGCGCAGATAGGCAAGATATTTGCCGGCTTCGTCCTTGGCATATACCGGTTTACGGTCGCTTTCATCGATTTGCACCAGCAATACGCTGCGGCCTTCTACCTGATAGGTCTGTGTGCTGTAACTCACTTCCGGCCGGCAGTATAACCGGGCTGCTGCCTCTATCATATATTGTTCTTCATCGGAACGCACTCCGGCAATCTTACCATTATCCTTTACGCCGATGAGAAGCCGTCCGCCGTCCGTATTTGAAAAGGCAGAAAGCGTCTTGGCAATTTTTCGCGCATCAGATATTTCGAACTTAAAATCTTGTTGTTGGTGCTCTCCTTCGGCTATGAGAGCATGTATATATTGGGTATCAGTAAGCGTTTTCATGTCTGCAAAAATAGATAAAAAACACGTATAAGCCTTTTTAAATGCCGATTTTGCGTATTATTTCAAAAAAAATATCGTTTTTCTGCATTTATTTCAAGAAAGAATGTATTTTTGTCGGACATTATTAACGAAGTAATTAAAAAAGGATTATGAAAGAATTAGTTGAAAAAGTTGCAGAATTGTATGCAGCATTCGAAAAAGATGCAAAAGCTCAGTTGGAAAACGGTAACAAGGCAGCCGGTACTCGTGCACGTAAGGCTTCTTTGGAAATCGAAAAGACAATGAAAGAATTCCGCAAAGCATCTTTGGAAGATTCTAAAAAGTAAGAGAAAACGCAGATTTAATGCTGTGAAAGACTGCCGTTCGGCGGTCTTTTTTATTTTATGCATAATGGCTGTTTTGTATAAATAAGTCGTATTTTTATGATATTCCTCAACGATTTTAATATATTAATTGCTTGGCCTTTTGCTTTTAAATAGAAGTTTTATTATTACTTTTGGCACAGGGTATGAACGAAAATGTACTAAATAAGTTGAAGATATTGGCAGAGTCGGCAAAGTACGATGTCTCTTGCTCGTCCAGTGGCACTGTACGTTCCAACAAGGCAGGTATGCTGGGCAATACTGTGGGCGGATGGGGCATCTGCCACAGCTTTGCAGAAGACGGGCGGTGCATTTCGTTGCTGAAGGTGATGCTGACAAACTATTGCATATACGATTGCGCTTATTGCATTAACCGCCGCAGTAATGATTTGCCTCGTGCCACTCTTTCCGTCAGCGAACTTGTGGACTTGACAATGGAGTTCTACCGCCGCAATTATATTGAAGGCCTTTTTCTGAGTAGCGGAGTGGTGCGCAATCCCGATTATACGATGGAACGGCTGGTGCGTGTAGCCAAAGACCTTCGTACTATCCATCGTTTCAACGGTTATATCCATTTGAAGAGCATTCCCGGAGCCAGTCGTGAGTTGGTGAATGAGGCGGGGTTGTATGCCGACCGTCTGAGTGTCAATGTGGAAATCCCCAAAGAAGAAAACCTCAAGCTGCTTGCTCCGGAAAAAGACCATGAAAGCGTATTTGCTCCGATGCGCTATATTCAGCAAGGTGTTTTGGAGAGTGCGGAAGAACGCAGGAAATACCGCTATGCACCCCGTTTTGCCCCGGCAGGACAGAGCACGCAGATGATTGTAGGTGCTACTGCCGAGACGGACAAGGATATTCTTTTTCTTTCATCGGCTCTTTATCAGCGTCCTACGATGCGGCGCGTCTATTATTCCGGATATATCTCGGTGAACACGTACGACAAGCGTCTGCCGGCTTTGAAACAGCCGCCTTTGGTGCGTGAGAACCGGCTCTATCAGGCAGACTGGCTGCTACGTTTCTACCAGTTCAAAGTAGATGAGATTGTGGATGACGCTTATCCGGATTTGGATCTGGAGATAGACCCGAAGCTGTCGTGGGCGTTGCGGCATCCCGAACAGTTTCCCGTTGACGTCAATAAGGCGGATTATGAGATGATACTCCGTATACCGGGTATCGGCGTGAAATCGGCACGCCTGATAATCGCTTCCCGCCGTTTTTCCAAATTGGGATTTTATCAGCTGAAAAAAATCGGCGTGGTAATGAAGAAAGCGCAGTATTTTATTACGTGCAGTGAACTGCCTATGCGTACGGTCAATGAAATGACTCCGCAGAGAGTACGTAACTTGCTGGTGCAAAAACCCAGACAGAAATATGACGACAGGCAGCTGATTCTTGATTTTGGAGACGAAGAAAATGACTCTGTTTATATTCGATAATACATTTGAGGGATTGCTGACTTCTGTTTTTGAAGCCTATTCCCGTCGTACTTTTCCGGATGCTTTGCTGGCGGAAGGGGAGCCGCTTCCTCTGTTCTATGACGAGGCTTTTACTGTAGTATCGGATGAAGAGAAAGCGGGGAGGGTTTGGCGTGGCTTGCAGAAAAAACTTTCTGCATCCGCCTTGTCTTGTCTTACGCAGTGCTGGTTGGCGGAAGAGCCGGAAACTGCATCGCTTTTGTTCCGTTATATCCGCAAGGCAATAGATGCTTCCCGTTCCATTGAAACGAACTTTGCAGACCCTGATGTTTTGGAATTTTCGCGTATGTGGAAGCGGGTGGATTGGGAACGGATACGGATGTTACAGTTTGTCCGTTTTCAGAAAGCAGCAGATGGTACTTATTTTGCGGCGGTAGAACCGGAGAAGAATGTACTTCCCTTGATAACCGGGCATTTTAAAGACCGTTTTGCCGACCAATGTTGGTTGATATACGACATCAAGCGTGCTTATGGTTATTATTACGATTTAAAAGAGGTGCGGAACGTTGTTTTTGGGGAAGATAGCCGGGAAGGACATCTTGTGACAGGAATACTGGATGAGAGCCTTATGGATAAGGATGAAAAGCTCTTTCAGCAACTTTGGAAAACTTATTTCAAGGCAATCTGTATCAAGGAAAGGCTGAATCCCCGCAAGCACAGGCAAGACATGCCTGTGCGATATTGGAAGTATTTGACCGAGAAGCAGACTTAGTATTTAGTTTATTACCCAGTTCTTGTTGTGCGGAACAGTTTTATGCGGGTTATAGTGCATTCCGGCTTGTGTCGGTATCTTCAGAATGTATGTACGTCCGCTTTTGTTCATTAGTGAAGTGTCGCGCAGCCAGGGATTGGCATCTTTCAGCTGGGCATAAGTGATTCTTTTATCTTTGGCGAATTGTGCCAGATTGTCTATTCCCGTGGTGACTTTCACTTCGGTGTAAGGGATAGCCGGATATAGGTGTTCACGTTTCATCAAAAAACCGTATTGTTGCGGGTTGCTGATAACAGCTTTTGCTGCCAGCAAACGGAACATATAACGTGAGGTTTCTTCTACCAGCCAAAGGTCTGCTGCCTGACTCACCATTTGCTTTTGTAACTGTGTGGAGATACGTCCCTGACCGGCATTGTAGGCAGCAGCCACGCAAAGCCAGTTATTGTATTTGGCATAGGCTTCGTTCAGATATTTACAAGCTGCTTTCGTCTCTTTTTCCACATGATAGCGTTCATCGATGTTATTGTTTACTTCCAGACCGAACTCGCGCCCTGTACCGGGCATGAACTGCCACATTCCGGCAGCGCCGGCGGGCGATTTGGCAAGTGGGTTAAGTGCGCTTTCTATAACGGCAAGGTATTTGAAATCATCCGGTATGCCATTTGCCTTTAGTATAGGTTCTATAATAGGAAAATAACGGTTGGCACGCTTTATGGTGAGCATTGTGGTAGAATGCATATAAGTAAACGACATCAGTTCACGGTCCATGCGCTCGCGGTGGTCGTAGCGTAACAAGTCTACTTCCTGCCCGGCAAAGGCAATCTTGGCGGGTACGGTAGGAGAGGTGACGCAGTAAGGTATTTCCGATTTAACCGACTGTCTTTCAGGATTCAGTACACTGCTGCCAAGGAGAAAAGGCAGCGAAGTGCCTATGCACAAGGCGGCAGTGACTGTGAGTATCATATATCCGGACTTTCTTTTCATCTTGGTTGTTTTTGCTTTTTGGGCGTGAAGATACGAAATCAATTCTTTATCGGCAACCGTTCCCACAGCCAACGTGGAATCATTCGCCAGAAGAATACCAATAGACGATAGCGTCCGTCAATTACTTTCACTCGTTTTTTGTGTTTCAACGCCCGGACTATATATTCCGCCACTTTATCGGCATGCATCAGCATCGGATACTTGCCGTTTCGCAGTAAATCCGTTGCTACGAACCCCGGACGGATGTCGGTGAAGCGGATATTAAGATGCTGCATCCGTGCGAGTTGTGCCAAAGCATCGATGTATGTATTCTGAAACCGTTTGGTGGCGGAGTAGGCAGGTGCGACTCCCAATCCCTTGGTACCTGCTATGGAACTGATTACAGCGATATGTCCGTTTTTTGTCTTTTTGAAATAATCGAAAGCTGCGGTTACCATTCGGATAAAGCCTTCGACATTGGTACGTGCGGTATTCAGTTCTATTTCAGGTTCCAGGTTCCTGTTCTGAAAACCTACGCCGGAGCTGAGGAAAAATAAATCCATGCCGCCTAAGCGGTCTATCAGTTCTGTAAGGTGTAAGACGGCATTTTCCTTTGTCACATCAAGATGCTGTATCTCTATCTGTTGGGGATTGGCTTGCTGCATGCTTCGCAGGACTTCTTTGCGTCTGCCGGCAATGCCTATGCGCCAGCCTTGTTGCACGAGTATTCCGGCTACTTCCTGTCCGATGCCTGAGGTGGCTCCTATGATGATAGCTTTTTTCATGGGAAGAGATTATCCGATAATGGTTGCTACGATTTTTCTTCCTCCGCCACGGTTGCGGAATTCACAAAGATAAATGCCCTGCCAGATGCCCATATTCATCCGTCCGTTGGTGATGGGGATGGTCAGTTCTGCTCCTACAATGGTAGATTTGGCATGCGCCGGCATATCGTCGTCACCCTCGCAGGTATGTTCGTAGTAAGGCTCACGCTCCTTGACAAGGTTGTTGAAGATAGCTTCCATATCTGTCTGTACATCCGGATCGGCGTTCTCGTTGATGGTTAGTGCGGCACTTGTGTGTTTGATAAACAAGTGCAATAGTCCGGTCGGAGGCAACTGTGGCAAGTTACGTACTATTTCTTCCGTAATCAGATGGAACCCGCGTTGATGGGGGGGAAGGGTAAATTCTTTTTGTATAATCATATTTTCTATTCTTTATTCCATTGGCCGTACTTGGCAAGGAAACACTACTGTGAATGTGCTACCTTTATTTACGGTGGAGGTTACTTCGATTGTTCCGTTCATATGTTCCATGATAGACCTGCAGATAGGCAAGCCCAATCCGGCTCCCTGAATGAAAGCATCAGTTTTTTCGAACCGTTCAAATATTATGCCGAGCTTTTCCTCAGGGATTCCGCGCCCTGTGTCGGAAACGCTTATTCTTGTTTCGGACGGTGTCGTCTCGTACGAAATTTCGACATAGCCCTGTACGGTATTTTTCAGTGCGTTCGATATGAGGTTGCTCAAAACCTGCTTGATGCGCATCGGATCTTGCTTTATCAGGTTGGGAGTTGCCGGGTAGCGTTTCTTGAGCGTTACGCCTTCAGGTACGTTGGGCTGGCATTCGGTGCAACTTTCATCTATCAGGTCGGAGAGGTTGCACCAGACCGGGGCCAACTCTATGTGTCCGGCTTCTATCTTCGATAAATCCAGTACATCGTTGATGATGTTCAGCAGCAATTCGTTGTTGTGGTTTATCAGGGAGATGTAATGGTTGCGTTCCTCAGCATCTTCTATATGGGGCAGGAGGCTGGAAAAGCCGATAATAGCATTCAGCGGTGTACGTATTTCGTGACTCATGTTGGCAAGAAAGGCCGATTTCAGGCGGTCTGACTCTTCGGCTTTTTCTTTGGCATCTGTCAGCATGGCTTCCGTGGCTTTGAGCCGGGTAATGTCGTAGTTGATACAGATTAGTTCGATACTGTTCCGTTCGGGAGCGTAGGTTTTCACTATCAGGTTGACATGTGTCCAAGTGTAGCTGCCGTCTTCTCTGAGAACACGTACTTCTTTATTGAACTTGTCTTCCATACCTTTTGCTGCATTGTTCAGGAAACCGAGCATGGCGCGCCGGTCTTCGGGATGGATATGTCTGTACACTCCGATGATTCGGGACAGAGGAGTTCCTTCTTGTTCGCCGATATTGATGTACCAGCTGTGTTGGGCATCTCCTTGCCGGGTGAGTAAGTCGTAGTGTGCGTATCCTACTTTGGCATAGTTACCTATCAGTTCGAAGAAACTTTCGAATTCCTGTATCTTGTTGTAGGCTACGGTGGTTTCGGTCTTATCGGCATTAATCAACAGGTAGTTGGCGGGGGTGTGGTTCTCGTCGTACAGCGTGGTTACTTTAGTTACGAGGTCTATTGTACCGGTCCTGGTTTGCGGATTGTAGTAAGAACCTACTTTCGAGAAGTCGTAGCGGAATGTGAAATCGGCGTCTTCATATTTTTTCAGTTTCTCTTTCATCTCTTTCGGGAAGATAGGGTTATCAAATATATTGATACCCAGCAAGTCTTCTTTTTGTTGCAGATGAAACATTTCCAATTCCTTATCGTTGAGGTCTGTCAATACTCCGTCTGTATTGTAGACTTCAATGCCTACCGGAAGATGCTTATAGATGTTGTGCAAGAGTTGTTCGCGTTGTCGCAACATCTGTGTGGCGGACGACATATAAGGACCGTCCTGTATTTCGGCTATGCCGTAAATCTTGGTCTTTCCGTTTTCATCGGTTTTTTGCATACAGATTTTGCTGCGGACCCATGTCGGTCCTTTGACGGTATCAAGCAGATAGACGGTTTCATTCGTCTGTTGTATGTTGTCGAAGGAACGGACGGTAGTATGCGGCTGTTCCTCTCTCAGTATGCGCTTGTTGAAATTTTCAAAACTGATACAACCGCCTTCTTCCAATCCTAACAGGCTGGCGATGGGACCGTAGTATATATAATCGGCATCTTGTATATCGGCTTTCCACCAGCCTATATTGGCGTTGTGCATTATTTCTGACAGCAGGTTGTAATCCTTTTCAGCGTCCATACATGGATGTTTAGGGGTGTTTATATTATATGCGCATACAAAAATAGATATAATTCGCAGAAATGGAAAGAAATAGGGAGCGGATGTTTTATTAAAAGCGGTACAATAATGATTTTGTTGAACTTATCTTTGTCTTGGCCTGTGAAACCGTGATGCCAGTTATTGATAAGAGAGCGTGAATTTGCATGCTATTTTGAAGAATGATACGGGTAATAATGAGAGTAATTACCGTAACAACAACCGGAAAAATATGGCTTTTTAATGATTCGCTTGTAATTTATTCGGAGATAAGCGGTATCTTTCCTCTATGAAAAGATAAAGATTACCCCTGTCTTTATGGCTCCTTTAC
>OMEB01001186.1_pt1 | contig 10510 bp, 9 predicted proteins | sample 1645311 | NCBI WGS metagenome assembly OMEB01 (sample SAMEA103958119, study PRJEB25191) | human gut metagenome | biome: human-associated habitat [ENVO:00009003]; feature: intestine environment [ENVO:2100002]; material: feces | place: Germany | collected 2013/2015 | reverse complement strand
AGCCATGCATCTGGTACGAGATACCGATCGCCTTGATATCCTCGCCTTTCACCTTCGCCTTGCTCATGGCACCTTTCATAGCGATCTTCACGTACGACCACCAATCCTCCGGATTTTGCTCCGCCCACCCCGGACGCAACGCCTTGATCGGGGCCTCTTCTTTGGGATAAAAATCCGCACCTATTGTTAACCCGGTCTCCTCATCGACGATAGAGACCTTGATGGAAGAACTTCCAATATCACATCCTAACAAACACATAATCGTATGGTTTTATATCTTATTAAACTTCGAACGTTGTTGATTATATTTCACCTTATCAAACCGATAATACCGGGCGGCACGATGGGCGACCCCATCTTGCATATCCTCCGTGGGCACCACGTAATCCAAGGAATTCATCTTCTTATGAAAATTACGCACGTCCATCTCACGGTTATAGATCACCTCGTACGTGCGCCTAAGCTGGAACGCCGTGAACTTCATCGGCATATAGTCGAAAATGATGGCGGGCTCCTTCTCTACCCAATTACGGATCTCCTGTATGGCAGCCTCGATAATCTCTTTATGATCGAATGGCAAGCGAGGAAGATCGTCGATAGGGCACCAACGGATCGAGTCGGATTTATCGGCCGGACACGTCTTCCTGCTATTTTTGCACAAGGCGAGATAAGCGACCGTGATCAACCGTCCGATCTTCACCTTGGAAGTCGCCTCCAGCCACATCACGTCCAACCGGTTCGAGGTACGGGCGGGGGAACCGAAACAACGGAATTGTTTCAATTGGACACGCTTCAAGCCGGTCGAATCATTCAGTATCCGATAGGCGGCGTCATCTAAATCCTCGTTCTCATAGATCAGGCTGCCGGGTAATTTATAGCCGATCAACTCGCCTTCCTCACTTTTTCGCTCCGCCAACAGCACGGTGAGCTTGTCATCATTGATGCCGAGAAGAACGCAGTCTACGGAAACATAGGGGGAAAGCATCTCTCTATTCTCGTTTTGTGTATCCATGATATCAGTAATTAGATTTGCGCAAATATAAGTATTTTTCTAAACAAAGCAATTACAAAAGGTCTTTTTTGCACATCCTAATTGATTATTTTTCTGATATTTCAGTATCGTACATCATACAATATGCTATACAACACATAATGTAAGTAAAACAATTAGTATGAGAACAAATAATGAAGGCGCTTTCACGTACCTCTAACTTTTATTTCCTACATTTGTTATATTTATAAAACATCGGACATGAATCTAAAAAACATATACTTCTCTTGGCTGATTTATTGGGGTAAAATGAAGGGATTATTGAACGGGATAGCGGAAGCGATTATCCTACTCGCCTCCTTAGCCTCTTTCTTCGTATTGATCTACCAATTCGGCTTTGTACAGACACCCGATTCCGTCCATATCCTAGAGCGCTCCCGCCCATTCATCCTGCTAGCTTTTTTCACGGGCATAACACTCCGGTACGTGGTGAGGTTCCAAGAAATCATACAGGAGAAAATGTTGTATCTCGATATCAGCATCTATTTCCTTTTATTCGCCGTATTATCCAGCAAGATATTTTTCAAGGATGCCATAGCGCACTCTTTGCCTTATTTGTCTTTCCTTACGAAACCTCTCTTCGTATATGTCTTATTATTGCTGCTTAGCACGATTCACTTATCCCGGCAGACGTTCACGCTGATGCAGACACGGATCAAGCCCTCGTTGCTTTTCTTGCTCAGTTTCGTGTTCGTGATATTGGTCGGGGCCGGGTTGCTATCGTTGCCGAACGCCACTACGCACCGGATTCCGTTTATCGACGCTTTGTTTATCTCCACGACCTCGGTATGCGTAACCGGACTAACCACCGTCGACGTAGCCACCTGTTTCACGCATATCGGACATATTATCATCCTGATTTTGATACAGATCGGCGGTATCGGGGTCATGACATTTACCTCTTTCTTCGCCCTCTCCTTTATGGGGAAATCCTCTTTTACGAGCAAGATGATGCTGAAAGATATGCTGAACGAGGATCGGACGGGAGGATTGTTCCGGGTCATCTTAAATATTCTTTTCGTGACCTTGTTTATCGAGGGGATCGGTGCCTATTTTATTTATATGGACGTGCGAGGAAGCCTGCCGGGAGGCACGCAGCAGGAATTATTCTACGCAATGTTTCATGCCGTGTCCGCTTTTTGTAACGCAGGGATCTCTACCTTGAGCGGCAATATGTACGATCCGTTAGTGGCGGATAAGTACAACCTCCATTTCTGGATAGCCATGCTGATTATATTCGGAGGCTTGGGCTTCCCGATCGTCTTCAATTACCTGAAACTCTTGCATCACTTGCTGATGAATGGTATCAAGATATTGATCGGTAAGCAAAAGCATTATATCCATACGCCCCGTATTATTAATGTACATACGTACATTGTTGTTATATCTACCTTGATCCTGTTAATTACCGGAACGGCTTTCTACCTCTTTTTCGAGTATGACAATACCTTGGGCGACCTTCCCCTGCGGGGGAAACTGGCAAATGCGTTCCTAGGCGCCGTCACGCCTAGAACGGCAGGATTCAACGTAGCGGATATGGCTACATTGGCCCCTCCGACCTTAATGCTGACGTTGATTCTTATGGTAATCGGAGCCGCCCCTATGTCCACCGGCGGCGGATTGAAAGTGACCACCGTTTTCGTAGCTTTGGTTACGACCCTGAACGCCGCACGCGAGAAAGATAAAGTGGAAGTGAGAAAACGGGAGATCGCCCCATTCGCCATCCGCCGGGCATTCGCTATCATCATGATGTATTTCATGTGGGTGGCGATCGCTACGTGGGTATTATCCTATACGGAAAAAGGGGCGCCGCTGTTCTCCCTATTGTTCGAGGTTGTTTCCGCCTTGAGTACCGTAGGCTTGAGCATCGATTATACCCCTCACCTCACCCCTATCGGGAAAATCATCATTATCAGCACGATGCTGGTCGGGCGTATCGGGGTATTGGCCTTCCTCGTAAGTTTCTGCAAGGAATACACGAAAAAGGACTATACATATCCACAAGAAAATATATTAATGTAAAAATAAGATAGCATGAAATATTTAGTAATCGGATTAGGGAATTTAGGACGTGCGATAGCGAAAGACTTGACACGTGTCGGCAATGAGGTGATCGGCGTAGACATGGATCTGCATCGTGTCGATATGCTGAAGAACGACATAGCGGGGGCGGTCGCCTTGGACTCTACGGACAAAGAGGCATTGAGCACCCTGCCATTGAGTGAAATGGATGCCATTATCGTAACATTCGGTAAGGATTTCGGGACTTCCGTTCAGACCGTCGCTTTATTGAAAAGTCTGGATGCGGGCAAACTGATCGTGCGGGCGATCTCCTCGATCCATGAGACGGTGATCCGTGCGATCGGGGTAAGCGAGATTATTACCCCGGAAAAGGATTTCTCTACGATGTACACCTCCCAAGCGTCTTTAGGCGGCCTGTTCCGGCATTGGTATAAAGTAACCGACACTGAACATCTCTATAAGATCAAGACACCGGCCACTCTTGTCGGGCAAACCATCAAGAACATCGATTTCGAGGAGAATTTCGGCATCCATCTGGTAGCGATCGAACGTCCTTACGAGAAAAAGAACCTGATCGGGCTCACACAGACAGAATACAAGGTTATCAGCCGTATCACCGAGGAATTGATGATCGAGGCGGATGATCTGCTGATCTTATTCGGGAAGATGGAGCTATTGAATAAAATAGCCAACATCTAAAACAAAACATAGGCAGACGATCACGATATAATCAGCGTCGTCTGCCTACGGCAAATATCAACGAAGCGATCAAGCCCCCGCTATCTCTATCGTATAGGAGGCATCGAAGAGCTCTCCCGGTTCCAAATGCCATACCCAATCCCGGTCTTTATACTCACCCGTATAATCCACCCGGTCGCAACGTCCATACCAAGGTTCGATACAGACAAACGGAGCGTTTCTCGTAGGCGGAGACCATAAACCGACCACCGGAGCCGTAAAGGTGAGCGAAAGGTACGGGCGTTTCTCCACATCCAATAAGTCCACCCGCTTAATCTGGCTGTCCTCCAAGATAAACGTATCGATATCGAACGTATGGATATTCAACGGCAGCAAGCCGTCCGCATCCAAAGGTACCGGACGAACCACATCCCCTACGCACCCTTTCTCCACCAGCGCACGGTATACGAGATCTTTTTTCACATCGAAAGCGAAATACCCTCGATCCGGTTGATCCACCTCATAATTCGGGTACAGGAAAGCCGGATGAGCGCCGATCTGGAAATGCATCGTCTTATCTCCCGTATTCTTCACACGCCAAAGCACCTCCACCTTATTGCCCTCCAAACGATACCCGATCTCCAGAAGGAAAGGGAACGGATAGGCTCTCAGCGTGTCCGGGGTACTTTCCAGCGCGAAACGCAACTCGTTCTCCGCCTCATCAATCAACGTAAAATCCATATCCCGCGCAAAGCCGTGCTGCGACAGCGGATACACGGTTCCCTCGTTCCGATACTCGGCCTTCCATACGCTCCCGACGATCGGGAACAATACCGGGGAATGACGTTTCCAGAAAGCGGGGTCCGCTTGCCAGAGATACTCCTTTCCCGTAGCGTTCGCTACGATACTACTCAACTCCGCTCCATGTTCGGAGACACGGATCGTTAGTTCTTGATTTGATACTGTCTTCATTCCTTATGATAAGTTTAGTAATTGTTCGGCGGGAAGTCCCTTGCTTTTCAAGAAACCGTTCAAAGTCCCGAATAATAAGGGCTGTCGCCGGAAATCTTCCAGATAAACCCGTTTCAGGCAGTCTACCGGCATCGATATCGGAACGTATGGGATCAAGTTTCCATGCTCATAACGATAGAGCACCTCATCCGTAGCTTGCAGCGAGGCCAACCGCCATTCCTTATCCCCCACCGAGGAAGGCTGTTTCACCTCCAGACAGGCGTTACACAGCATCGAGAAAAAGCGGGAATCAGGCGTAAAGCCCGTGTGCTCCTCATCAAAAAAGAAGGTATCGTATTCCTTTTCCAATTGTGCCGTAAAATGGTTCAAGATAGGCTCCTTCTCATACTTGCAGGACAACAGGGAATAATTCTCGAACAGGCAAAGCTCGCCCAACGACTGATAGTCCAGCTCAAGGACCAGAGAAGGCTCGGCAGACTGGGCCGGCTCACCGGGTTCCTCATACAAAGGGATCACGTACATGCCTATCTCCGGCCCCACCAGCATCCGGCTGTCCTGTCTGAAAAAGGGCATCGCCTTCTTGCTCTTTTCCACAGGTATCCCTTTGCGTTCCTCATACAAGCCGATAGACTCCCTAAGCAAGGAAAGCCCATACTCGATCTCCTCCTGCGGCACGATATGCATCAACCCCTTCGCCGGAAGCGTGAAAAAGGAATCAGGCCCCGAGGTATTCCGAAAGCTTTCGACAAAAGCGTTCAATGATACTCTACAATATAAAACCATACAATCTGTTTTTTGCCTCGCAAGGTAGAAAAATATTATCAGAACCGATATGCCTTCCGACAAGAATTTATCTTATTACGCAAGATCACTGCAACCCGGGTTGCAGTAAAAAGCAGTTCTACTTTGTAAAAGGAGTTGACTCGCATATCAAAATAATCATTATCTTTGTTCGGAATAACAAGCGAATAAAAAAGACCGTACCGTAAATCAAATATAAACCAATATAGTATACAATTATGAAACGTCGTGATTTTTTAAAGACCAGTGTCATCGCTAGTGCGGCTCTATCCTTAAATTTTGAAGGTCTGCAAGCGGCCCTTTCCACGAACACCGTAGCCGTAGAGAAGGCTCCCGATATGGTAGCAGTTATGGGTGGAGAGCCGGAGGTGATGCTAGATAAAGCCTTGGAAGCCCTTGGCGGTATCGGAAACTTCGTGAAGAAAGGACAAAAGATCGTGATCAAGCCGAATATCGGCTGGGACCGCTCTCCTGAATTGGCAGGTAATACGAACCCCAAATTAGTGAAAGCCTTGGTCAAAAAATGCTTGGAGGCCGGCGCCTCTAAAGTGACCGTATTCGACCACACCTGCGATAACTGGCAGAAATGCTACGAGACAAGCGGGATCGCCGAGGCCGTAAAAGAGGCCGGAGGTATCATCATGCCTGCCAACGATGAGAAATATTTTAAGGAAGTATCCATTCCGGGTGGCGTGAACCTGAAAAGCGCCAAGATCCATGAGGCCCTGATCGAGGCGGACGCATGGATCAACGTCCCCGTATTGAAGAACCATGGTGGGGCGAAGATGACTTGCGCCATGAAGAACTATATGGGAATCGTATGGGATCGCCGTTTCTTCCATCAAAATGATTTGCAACAATGCATCGCCGATATTTGCACTTGGCAAAAGAAACCGGTATTGAACATCGTGGACGCTTATCGTATCATGCACCAAAACGGCCCACAAGGAAAGAGCGCTGCCGATGTGGCTACCTTGAAATCCTTGATCGCTTCCCCGAATATCGTCGCTATCGACACCGCTGCCCTTCGCCTGTTCAACCAAGTGAAGAAGCTGGATATGGCCGCCGTAGGTCATATCGGTAAAGGCGAGGCTTTAAAGCTAGGTACGACGAATCTGGATAATGTCACGATCAAACGTATTAAGATATAATCGAGGATGAAGAAGCCTAATTACTTAAAAGGATTGCGGGTCGTACTCGCGATCCTCATTTTCGTACCCATACTTTTATTCTTCGTTGATTTCGCCGATGTATTGCCGGACAACCTGCACACGTTGTTGCATCTCCAGATCATACCCGCTATTTTAGGGGGGATGGCGGGGTTGGTAGTCTTCCAATTCGTATTGGCTTTATTGTTCGGCCGGATCTATTGCTCGGTTATTTGCCCGGCGGGCGTATTGCAAGATATTATCAACCGGGTTTTCTGTATCGGGAAGAAGAAAAAGAAAGGAGTACGCAGGTTCAGCTATCATAAGCCCATGAATATCTTACGGTACTCAATTCTCGGGCTTACATTCGTATTGGCTGTTTTCGGGATGATCGAATTATGTACGTTGCTAGATCCGTACAGTAACTTCGGCCGTATAGCGAACAACCTGTTCCGTCCGGTCGTCATGTGGGTCAATAACCTGCTGGCCGACGGATTGGCACGGATGGATAACTATACGCTTTATCACGTCACGATTAGCAACGTGACGGTATTCGGCGTGATATCCGCTTTGGTCGCGTTGCTCGTATTCATCCTCATGGTCGTATTCCGGGGAAGGTTGTTCTGCAATACGCTTTGCCCGGTAGGAACGCTGTTGAGCCTGATCTCCCGGTATTCGTTTTTCCGGATCTCCTTTGACAAAGAAGCTTGTACGCATTGTGGTAATTGCGAGCATACTTGTAAGGCGGAGGCGATCGACAGCAAGAACCTCACCGTAGATACCTCCCGTTGCGTAGATTGCTTCAACTGCGTGTCCTCGTGCGCTAAAGGAGGATTGCAATACCGTTTCAAGCCTTCCTTCAAGAAAGAAGCCGAAACAGCTCGCGCACAAACGGACGTGATCCAACAGGCTACCGCTCCGAACAGCCGCCGTACATTTCTCTCGGCAGGGGCTACCGTCGCGGTCTCCCTCCCGATCGTATCCACCATTGCCCAAGGAATGGAAAAAGGGCATGGCAAAGGGCAGCACGGGCAAGGTAAGCACGGCAATAAATGGCCCCCTATCGTACCGCCGGGAGCGATCAGCTTAGAACGTTTCAAGGATGTATGTACCGGATGCCAGATTTGCGTGACTCAATGCCCGAGTCATGTACTACGTCCCACGGGATTGGAGTATGGCATTGATTATATGTTGAAACCCCGTATCGCTTACATCGACAGTTATTGCAATTACGAATGCACGGTCTGCTCGGAGGTTTGCCCCACGCACGCTATAAAGCCGCTTACCAAGGAAGAGAAAGCGACTACACAAGTGGGCATCGCCACCTTCTTCATCAACCGTTGTATCGTAAAGACGGAGGGGACGGATTGCGGGGCTTGTTCGGAGCACTGCCCTACCCAAGCCGTGCATATGGTTCCTTACGAGAGCACGCTGACCATCCCGCAAGTAAACCCCGATCTTTGCATCGGTTGTGGCGGCTGCGAATCGATCTGTCCCGTACGCCCGATGAGAGCGATCATCATCAAGGCGAACGAAGTACACAAGTTCGTGGAGAAGCCTAAAGAGGAAGAGGTGAAAAAGGTAGAAATAGATGACTTCGGATTCTAAGAGAAAAATGCTACCTTTGTCACAAATTTTTGATACATGACATTTGAATTACAGTATAACGATACGAAATCGAACGCTAGGGCGGGCTTGATTACCACCGATCACGGGGTAATCGAGACGCCTATTTTTATGCCCGTGGGTACGCAAGGTACGGTAAAGGGTGTACATATGACCGAGCTAAAGGAAGATACCAAGGCACAAATCATTTTGGGGAATACGTACCATCTGTATCTTCGTCCCGGTATCCAGATCTTGGAGCAGGCCGGAGGCTTGCATAAGTTTAATACATGGGATCGCCCGATATTGACCGATAGCGGGGGGTTTCAGGTATTCTCTCTTTCCGACAATCGTAAGCTGCATGAAGAGGGAGCCGAGTTCCGCTCGCATCTCGACGGCTCCAAGCATATGTTCACGCCGGAGAAGGTGATGGATATCGAACGCTCTATCGGTGCGGATATCATCATGGCCTTCGATGAGTGTTGCCCGGGAGATGCCGACTACAATTACGCCAAGCAATCACTGGGCCTGACCGAGCGTTGGCTGGATCGTTGTTTCGCCCGCTTCAACAGCACGGAGCCGAAATACGGCTACCGGCAAAGTCTCTTCCCGATCGTACAGGGATGCGTCTATACGGACTTGCGGCAGAGGGCGGCGGAGAACGTGGCCCGAAAAGGCGCCGATGGAAACGCTATCGGGGGACTGGCCGTTGGCGAGCCTACCGATAAGATGTATGAGATGATCGAGGTCGTAAACGATATCTTACCGAAAGATAAACCTCGTTACTTGTCACGCGTTTCGGTACTATCAATATGCGTAACAAGAAATGGGAGAACGATTTCTCGCCGGTCGATCCGGACGGACATTCCTACGTGGATACCTTATATAGCAAGGCTTATCTGCACCACTTGATCAAGGCGAAAGAAATGCTTGGCTTACAGATCGCTTCTATCCATAACCTCGCCTTCTACCTATGGTTGGTGAAAGAAGCGAGGGCACATATCATCGCTGGCGATTTTACTACATGGAAAAGTGGTATGGTCCGTCAATTAGCGAACCGGTTATAAAAAACGAGACAGATGAAATTTAAACTAAAACGGATCGATTGGTATATCATCAAGCAGTTTCTGGGCACGTACGTGTTCGCTATCGCCTTGATTATCTCTATCTCCGTCGTTTTCGATATAAACGAGAAGATCGATAAGTTCTTGAATCCGGATGTCCCCTTAAAAGCGATCATCGTGGATTATTACTTGAACTTTATCCCCTATTTCGCCAATTTGTTCAGTCCGTTGTTCACATTTATCGCCGTGATCTTTTTCACGTCGAAGCTAGCGGATCGTTCGGAGATCATAGCGATGCTTGCCAGCGGTATGAGTTTCCGTAGGTTAATGCTTCCTTATGCGGTCTCGGCTACGATTATCGCTATCGTGACGTTTATCCTGAACGCTTACATCATTCCCCCGGCGAATGAGACTCGTATCGATTTCCAGAACAAATATATCCGTAACAAGAAGGTGGATTACGTGAAGAACGCCCAATTGGAGATCGAGCCGGGTGTTATCGCTTATTTCGATAGCTATGACGCTCGCTCGAACATGGGATACCGTTTCTCTCTGGAGCATTTCGAGGATAAAAAATTGATCTCCCGTCTGACCGCCAAGTCGATCAAATACGACTCGCTTTATCAATGGACCGTTATCGATTATATGATCCGTGATTTTGATGGCATGCGGGAACATATCACCGAAGGCTCCCGTAAGGATACGACCTTGACCATCGTGCCCTCGGACTTCCTGATTTCCGTAAATGATTGCGAGACGATGACAACGCCCGAGCTGAATACGTATATCAACCGGCAGAAAAAAAGAGGTATCGGGAATATACAGACCTTCCAGATCGAGTATCATAAGCGCTTCGCCACGATCATGGCGGCGTTTATCTTGACTTCTATCGGAGCGTCGTTGTCTTCCCGGAAAATAAAGGGAGGTATGGGTATGAATATTGGTATCGGATTGGCGTTGAGTTTTTCTTACATCCTGTTTATGACGGTCACTTCCACCTTCGCTATTAATGGTTATGTGAGTCCTGCCGTAGCAGCTTGGATACCGAATATAGTTTATACATTTATAGCGATATTCTTATATCAGAAAGCACCAAGGTAATTGATTAACTCCTATATTGGTATAACTCTGCCAAATTTCATCCAGTTGTAGAGACGGGGTGTACTCCG
>OMEB01001182.1_pt1 | contig 10529 bp, 9 predicted proteins | sample 1645311 | NCBI WGS metagenome assembly OMEB01 (sample SAMEA103958119, study PRJEB25191) | human gut metagenome | biome: human-associated habitat [ENVO:00009003]; feature: intestine environment [ENVO:2100002]; material: feces | place: Germany | collected 2013/2015 | reverse complement strand
TTGTGCGGTTTACTCCCACACGCTTTTCAAAATTGCTGATGAATCGTTTGAAATACCCCAAAAGCGTTTCCTGCCCGCTGGCCATTCCAAGCAGTACACCTTTCACCTCATCGGCTGTCACACCGTCACGAACAGCCGACTGCTCCGTGTAGATATTCAATGCCATCGCACGAATCTCATCCAGACGGTTGTTGATTTCCTTTGCCGTCACACTCTTGCCAGACGCACGCCCCGAAGTCCATCGGGATTGCGGCACTTTCATCTTCACGCTGAATGCCGCTTCAGAGTATTTTCCGATGTTCAACTTAGCCATTACCGGACATTCGCCATTGGCATCCGCCTCGCTCTTTTTCAGGTAGAACGACACCTTTACATTTGCCTGATTCATAACCAATTCCTTTGTTTGCAAAATTATTATATGCAGAGCAAATGAACGGCATGAAAAATATAGCGGAACGTAGAATAAGACCCCTCGGCCTGCAAACAAAGCCTGTATTTTTTTTCTGATACGGAAAAATATGACTAAGTTTGCGTCAGCAGACATGGAAAAAACAGCGTTCTTTGCGGTGGTAAACGGGGTAATCAATGAAAGACGAAAGCTTGTTTTTCAAGCCTCTTTTTTATCCCGAAAAGGCAACGGATAAGTAGTGATTTGTCCTCCTAACTCCACCTAAAACTTGCTAAAAGCCCCCTGCGGAAGAATGTGGTACAAAACGACATATCCCTTTTGCTATCAAACACTTTACATTATTTTCTCCAAAGTTATCCGTATGTGAGCGAGTTTCACTATCTTTGCGAAAGTTTGAGTCTAGAATCATTATCGACATAGTTCTTCTTTTTATATTATTATTAAGCGGATCTCTCCTTTAATCATCAATTCTCACGCTAAGTTAGTATAAACAACGCTTCACGGAACGTGAGGCCCTAGTATAAATTAAAATCGACTGTATGGCAAAATACGCATCATTTGGTAAACGTGAAAACGAGAAAAAGAAACAAGCCCGCCGAGTAGAGAAACAGAACAGGAAAGAGGAAAGAAAATCATCCGGTAAGGCGACTAGCTTTGAGGATATGATCGCTTATGTGGATGAAAATGGGATGATCACCTCTGTCCCTCCCGAACTTCGTCAAAAAGAAGAGATAAATCAGGAAGATATCTTGATCTCGACTCCTAAGAAAGAGGATGTGGCTCCCGTTATCTTAAGGGGCAGGGTAGACTATTTTAATGAGGCAAAAGGGTTCGGGTTTATCCGTGACTTGTCGGGGACGGAAAAGTATTTCTTTCACGTGAACAATGTTGTGGATGATATCTCCGTGAACGATATCGTGACGTTCGACCTTGAACGTGGCGACAGAGGCTTAAGTGCCGTGAATGTTTGTCTTGAAAATAAATAATAATACTTACCTTTGCGGCCGAAACAATTAATAAAAATATAATATGTCTGTCGCAAAAGTAGATGATAATAGAAAGGTGACCACACATCGCTTGATAGAGATGAAGCAGCGTGGCGAGAAAATATCCATGCTTACCGCCTATGATTATTCGATGGCGAAATTGATCGATCAAGCAGGAATGGATGTGATCTTGGTGGGAGACTCCGCTTCTAACGTAATGGCTGGAAACGTGACCACTTTGCCGATTACGCTCGACCAGATGATTTACCATGGTAAATCGGTCATGAAAGCGGTGAATCGTGCGCTGGTGGTGGTAGACCTGCCTTTCGGTACGTACCAAGGAAACTCTAAAGAAGCCTTGGCCTCCGCTATCCGGGTGATGAAAGAGACGCATGCCGATTGTATCAAGTTGGAAGGCGGGGCTGAGGTTCGGGAATCTATCGAACGTATCTTGTGTGCCGGTATTCCAATTATGGGACATTTAGGATTGACGCCGCAATCGATCAATAAATTCGGTACGTATACGGTACGTGCCCGTGAAGAGGCCGAGGCTAATAAACTGATCGAGGATGCCCATTTGCTAGAGGAGATAGGTTGTTTCGCCTTGGTGCTGGAGAAGATCCCGGCGGAGTTGGCAGCTCGTGTCGCTTCGGAGCTTACGATCCCGGTTATCGGCATTGGCGCCGGTGGAGGCGTAGATGGTCAAGTGTTGGTTATGCATGATATGCTCGGTATCAATCAAGGCTTTTCTCCCCGTTTCTTACGTCGCTACGCTAATTTAGGGGAGGAGATTACCCGTGCCGTACAAGCGTACATCGAGGACGTGAAATCTCAAGACTTCCCGAACGAGAAGGAGCAATATTGATTTTTAAATCTACCAAAGCATGATATTTACCGATGCTCCGAGCGTCAAGGCCTGTAAGGTCTTATGATGCTCGAAGCGATCGGTTTCTTTTTTGGGGTTGGCTATGTATGATACGAATCGTGAGGGGATAAAAGTATAATCGAGAAATACCCGCACATTTAGATTAGGATGCAATATGTATGAGAAAGAGGCGTTTGTGCTATATCCTATATTAAACGCTTTATTCGTGTTTACGATCTCTTTCTCAATCGTTTCCGGTTTGCCTTCCTCCACGCCCAATGCTGATATTCGGGAGGCTGGGCTGTAATTACATCCGATTAGCAGTTTCGTGCCCAAGAGAAATCGATTGGTCACCGGATACGATAGGTAGGAGCCGATGTATCCGCCGATCATGTCGAGAGGATCGGATTTTAGGGCGTTCACTTGATAGGTCGTACCGGGAACTGTCGGATTCGCTAAGGGTTTCGTAAGGGATAAAGGCATGCTTGTCGCCGAGATGCGTCCGCCGAAGCCTATATAACGATTCATGAACCAAGCGCCTTCAAATCCGGCCGTACTTCCCGGCGATGCTTTTAATCGCACATCCGGAGCCAGATTAAACTTTGTCGGCATCAAGCTAAACCCCATATAGATTCCGAAAAAAGAGGGATTTCGCTGGTAATTGAATGTCTCGAATCCCAGATAGCTATGGGTGATACCTTTGTCCTTGAAGATCAGATCCGTTAGAAAATATCCGACCTCGGTCGATAAGATCCCGATTCCGGCACCAACCATTACATCCGATAGCCAGTGCTTGTTATTGAGCATACGGGATACGGCCGTGGCGGTCGCTACCGTATAGCCTCCTATACTATACCAAGGACTACGGGTCGTCCCGTATTCTTTATGCAACATGGTGGCGGCCATAAATGCCATGGCCGTGTGCCCGGAAGGGAAAGAATGATTGTTCGAACCATCCGGACGGGTGACATTTGCCGTATGTTTCACCGTATTGATGGTCGCTCCCATGATACTGGCGGTGATGGCTTCGGATACGAGCATTCGGGACCAAGAGCTTCTTCCTTGTACACCGCCTATTTTTAAGCCAAGCATCGCTACGGCAGGTAGATATTGCAGGTAATCGTCGTAATGGTATCGGAAATTTGGAATATATGTATTGCGCAAACTCTGAAAATGATCGTCCTCATTCTTGATAATCAAACCGCTAACGATCAACGGTACCCCGATATAGGTCATTTGGAAAACATTGCTGGTAATTATCTTGTCGGTTTGTCTTTGGATTCTTCCCCAAGTAGATAAAGGCGCTAGATTGGAACTGTCGTTCCGGTGGGTAAAAGCGCTTGTTTGGGAAAAAGTCGTGCCCTGAAACATTGATATGCAACAAATACTATATAATATGGTTAATCTTGTTTTCACTAACTACTTATTCTTTTTGTTTCATGCAGCGAATATAATAGGATCGATTTATAGTATAACAAGAATTTATGTTATTTCTATGTTACATTTACGAGTTGGTTTCATATCTTTGTTTCCCAGATATATTAGAAACAGAATACATGAGATCTCATTTGCTAATAGGTGCCGCTTCGTCGGGAAGCGGGAAGACTACTTTTACCTTAGGATTGCTTCGTGCCTTGAGAAATCGTTCTTTACGGGTGCAGCCTTTTAAGTGTGGGCCGGATTATATAGATACTCGTCATCATAAAATGGCGGCTGGTTGCGCTTCCGTGAATTTGGATGGTTTCATGATGTCGGAAGGGCATATCAAGGATTTATATGCCCGGTATACCTCGAATGCGGATGTAGCCGTGACCGAAGGGGTGATGGGGCTGTTCGATGGCTACGATGCCATGCGAGGGAGTAGTGCGGAGATCTCCGGTTTATTGCGGATACCGATCGTATTGGTGGTGAACGCTAAAAGTACGGCTTATTCGGTAGCTCCCTTGCTTTATGGCTTCCGGAATTTTCGGAAAGATCTGAATGTCGTGGGGGCGGTATTTAATTTCGTGGCGTCGGAGAGTCATTATTCTTTCTTGAGACAAGCGTGTGAGGATGCGGGTGTGGAAGCGTTAGGCTATCTACCGAAGTGTGCGGATGTAGAGATCCCGAGCCGGCATTTGGGGTTGTCGTTGGATGAGGATTTTTGCTTTGAGGAGTTTGCGGACCGGGTTGCTTGCTTGGTGGAGGAGCATGTGGATATAGACCGCCTGTTGGCAATCACGGCTTTGCCAGAGCGACAGCCAGTTCCTCGGGTTAAGGAAGTCATGAGGACTGTTTCAAAGGCAAACTTAAATATAGCCATCGCCCGTGATCCCGCTTTTAATTTCTCATATGAGGAAAATATACATTTTTTATCTACTCTAGGCAAGATTACCTATTTCAGTCCATTGAGGGATGATTGTTTACCGGAGGCCGATTTTGTCTATTTGCCGGGTGGATATCCCGAGTTGTATTTATCGGAGTTGAGCATGAATTCCGGGATGCGTGAATCGATTCATTCCTTTGTGGAAGTGGGGGGCAAGTTGCTGGCGGAATGTGGGGGGATGATGTATCTCTGTAAAGAGATTATCGGTACGGATGGGAATGCCTATCCAATGGCCGGTGTATTACCGCAATCCGCCACGATGGAGAACATGAAGTTACGTTTAGGGTATCGGACTTTATGCTATAAGAATGATGTCTTACGAGGGCATGAGTTCCATTATTCCCGGATCGTGCCTATGGAAAGTCCGCTGCCTTCGGTAGCGAAAGCCTTTACGGCGAAAGGAGGTCAAACGGATACCCCGCTATATCGCTACAAGAACGTATTGGCGGGGTACACGCATTTATATTGGGGAGATCCTTGTCGGAACGATTGGTTTATTGATTATCTGTATGGGGAAGCCCCAGATTGTTCTCGATAAACATTTTCAATATATTGATGGCGATCTGGTTGCTTCCTCCTTCGGGTATAATTAGGTCGGCATATCGTTTGCTAGGCTCTATAAATTGCAGGTGCATAGGCTTTAGTACCCGGGTATAGCGTTCCATTACCGCTTCCGCCGTGCGTCCTCTCTCGATCATATCCCGTTGGATCACACGGATAAGACGTTCGTCCGAATCTGTATCGACAAATACTTTCAAGTCCATCAAGTCTCGTAATTGAGGGTCGCATAAAGCGAGGATCCCTTCGATGATGACAACATCACGAGGCTCGATATGAATGGTCTCGGGCAATCGGCAGCAGGTAAGATAAGAATAAGTCGGCTGCTCGATGCATTTCCCCTCTTTCAGCAAGGTGACTTGCTCTGAGAGGAGCGGCCAATCAAATGCGTCGGGATGGTCGAAATTAATATATTGACGTTTCTCTACCGGCACATGGCTGTTATCTTTGTAATAAGAATCTTGAGGGAGTAATACAACCTCACCGGGAGGTAAACTCTCTATGATCTTTTTTACCACTGTAGTTTTCCCGGAACCAGTCCCGCCCGCTATACCTATAATTAGCATGATTTCTTATATTAATCCATATTTATGTTTATAAATGCAAAGGTAAGAAATATTTATAGTGGTAGTATTTCGCTATTAATAGAAAAAACGAGATAAAAAGAGCTGAATTCTATGTTGTATAGCATGTTTATCTTAAATAAAGTTAATGAGTAAGCTTTTCTTGTTGGAAAATTATGCTGCATAACATAAAGTCTCTATATTTGCACTGTGTTTTTCATGGTATTAGATTTAAGGTTAACAATGAGATTGGCTGTCCGTGACGGATGGCCTTTTCTTTTATAGTAGGTCACCTCAACAATAATGATCGTTAGATGCGTTCCCCATTGTATTCATGATTTATTACTGTAGAACCTTCCTGTTGGATAAAGGTATTATCGGAAGTAGCTTGTACGCCTGTATCCAAAGATCTTTTCACGGATGTGAAATGATCTTTTCACAAGGGTGAAACGATCGTATCACGAGCGTGAAAAGATCTCTTCACAGGTGTTAAAAGATTAGATCGTCCGGAGCTTGGCTATACTTTCCACCGTTCTTATCCCTTGTGTGAGGTTACTTGCGGCACAGATCTTCAATTGATTGTTACGATATCACGAGTCCATCCCCCTTATTTACTAAAGATGGGAATCAGATAGGTTAGTTTCGCGGATATTATTTGGCTGGAAGATTTAGAGAATGTGTCTCCTTTACGGCTATTGAACATATCGCCCAGCGCATAGTAATAACGACCTTCCAACAGGAAAGAGCCTATTCCGGTGCGGAGCTCGATTCCCGGTCCGCCGCAAAGCCCCCAATCGAACTTCTTTTGGACTTCCAATGTATGTTGTTCGTCCGGACGGTTCGCGTTCGGGTTCTCGCCATTAAGGTTCGACTCCGTGCTTTCGCTCAGCGCATAACCGATTTTAGGCCCTAGATTGACGAATACACGCACTCGCTTGCTTCCGAAATGGATGTGCGTCAAGAACGGAAGCTCCATATAGTTTACCGTACGGCTATATTTATATTGAGGTTTCTCCTCAAACTTCTCTTCCCATCCATGTTGGGTAAAGTTCAATTCCGCCTGTATGCCTAAATTGGGTTCCGTATTCCAACGTATCGTCGCTCCCCCGTTAAACCCAAGTTTCATCTTCGTAGGGACTTTTGGGGCAAAACTTACGCTAGAGAAATTTAATCCGAAGGACGCTCCAACCGCAAGCTCTTGCTTAAAAGTACTTTTCTGCGCATGGCAAATCGATAAGCTTGCCATGCACAGAAATATCGCTACAAATATCTTTTTCGTCATCATATCAATTATCTTACCTCACTGCGGGTTACCGTATAATCATTCTTGTAATGTACAATAAACAAGTTCGTATTGATAAAACCGCCCCAATTATTCACTCTATGGAAATCGAATCCGGTCTGGATGCTCTTATAATGGATCTTGTCTAGATTATTCTCGAAGTTCGAGCCATATTTATTGATGGCACCTAGGAAATACATACCCGTGTCAAAGCCTAGGATTCCATATTTCGGGAATGTGTTGATTAAATTCTTGCTATACCAGTTTTTATAATCGGAATAAAAGCTATGGACTTCCGGAGATAAGTTGTCCGCATAGAAATTACTATAGATATAGGTGTTCAATGCGTAGAAGTCCTCCAGACACTCTCTTGTATAGGTCTGCCATTCCGGATAACCGAATAGGTTGACCATATAAGGCTCTTTCTCCTCCTCTTTCAACTCGGAAAGCATACGGAGCGGTGCCTTGATCTTATTCACCGCATCTAAGGAGGCGGAGGTTGGCAATACCACATTCCGCTTGTCCCTTACCATGGCTGCCTCTATATCCGTGGCGAAAGTGTCCCCTTTATAAGTTACTTCCTTAAACGGGATATCGCGTTGCTGCATCTCCGTCTTGAAGGCTTTGATAAATTCCGGCTTTTCTTCTTTATCCTTTATATTGACAAGTATGATATTGTAATCCGAGAATAAATCGCATCCGGCTTGCGCCGCCTTGGAGTATAAGTAGGAATGAGGCGTGTTTACTTGATAAACATTTGCGTTTGACAAGACATCATCATTCTTGGAGGTGAAAGGGATCACGTATTTGATATTGTGCTTTTGAGCGAAATCTGCGATCAATCCGATTTGGTCATTCTGTACGGCACCAATGATCAAATTAGCGTTTGATAACGCATCTTCTTTCAATATCTCCTTGACTTTCTTCGTACCGTTTCCAGTATCATATACCGATAGCTCGATAGAGGTTCCCATATTTCGCAAGCTGTCGACCGCCAATAGCAATCCCTCGTAATATTCCACGAAACGGGAGGTTGCGGATGATTGCGTTGTCTCGTTCGTCATGAACGGCAACAATAAGGCGACTTGGATACGGTTCACCTTCTTTATATCTTTAGGAGTAGAGAGGAGGGCGTTCACCTCACGCTCTTCCGGCTGTCTTATGTTTTGGGTGATCACTTCTTCACTGGCTACCGGTATCTTGATAACCATGCCCGCTTTCACTCCGTTTTTCAGCTCGGGGTTGAGTCTTAAAAGCTCCACGCTGGAAATATCGAACTTCCGGCAGATACGGTACATGGTCTCTTTTTTCTGTATGGTATATTCCATTTCCTTCTGTACGGTCTTTTTTTCCGTAGTAGGCAAGGTCTCCAGTCGTGTCGGCGGGATCCGGATATTCTTACCAATCGTAAAGGTCGATGTGGAGAGACCCGGATTGGCGGCGATAATATCCGTGGCGGGCACTGAATATTTAATGGATAAAGAGTACAAGGTCTCTTTCGGCTGGATCGTATGGTATGTATAGTTATCTGCTTTGCCGGAAGGTGCGATAGCGGAGTTCTTCTGCGGGATTCTTAACGTAGAACCTGCCTTGATCCCTTCTTTACTTTCCGGATTCAACCGATAAATATCCTCTACGCTTACGCCATACATGGTCGCTATGGCGTATACGGTTTGTCCGCGTTCGATGGTATGATAAAATATATCGCTCCCTTGTTCGTTAGTAAAAATAACTTGCTTATTATTCTTTTGGGAATAAACGGTTACGCTCGATAAACTTAAAAAGAACGTCAATGCGTATATACTAATCTTGTTCATTTGCTGTTCGGAGTATTTTGTGACAAAGATAGTGAATTTTGCTTATCATGCTACGTATGTCCTTTTATTTCCCTAATTTTGGAACCGTAATTTTTAGACTATATATGCTAAAGAAGGAATTAAGAAAGATACTGTTATCGCTAAGTTTTGTGTTTGTAGTGGTTGTCTCGTATGCCCAATATATGGTGACGGGAGGAAGTGGTAGCCCGATGAAAGCCACGCAGAGTTCCGGCGATTCCGCCGAGCGGCTTGAGGTCTACTTGGTGTATGGAATGGATAATGTGACGATTAGTTATACTTCATCCTCTTCTTCTTCGCATCAATGGTACCGTTATAAAACCAAACGATTGGAGGCTGAGAAAGTCGCTTCCACCCAAAATGGAACTACTTCCACCATTCGGAATGTAGAGGAGGGATATGGCTATTTTGTCGAGGAAGGAGCCGTATCTCGTTACGTCTGGATCGTTGATTACAGCAAATACACCTTAAACATATCCAACCTGCATGTCTCCGATAATAGCGATCCATGTAGCGGATTGGTCTTGGCTGGGACAGGTACGATCCAACCTATTTATTATTATTGGCCGAATACGGGAACAAGACGTGAACTGTCTCGCCAATTTGATGTTATTTATAATACATTGGAATACAATTCGGATAAAAAAGAATATACCTCTAAACAAGAGACGGCGGTCATCGAGGGTAATTTGTTCGGTAAATCCATTCCCGCTCCTTGGTGTGATACGGAGATCTGTGTGAAAGGCGATTATTTCGCTCGTCATTTTGGAAAGGAGGTCACGCTTTGTATCGATGAATATCAGGCCGCTGCGGTAGATGCTCATATAGACACGTTGCTGATTGAGCAAGAGGCCCCGAATATGAATACGACGAAGAGCGGTTATTGCGCTCCCGCCACTGTTCAATTCTCGGCTATCGCGAATACGCCGACAGCCGCCCTGTTTAATTGGAAAATCTATCGGCAAGGGGAAGAAGATAATCCGGTTGTTCGTTTTACGGGTGAGGAAGTGGATTATACGTTCAACCAATCCGGGACTTTTATCATCAAGTTGGAAGTAAGCGACCAAAGCACTACTTGCAGCACGGAAGATGAGGTTCAGATTGATATCTCGGAGTCTTATCTGATGATACCGAACGCATTCTCCCCGGGTACCACGCCCGGAATTAATGATGAGTTCCGGGTTGCCTATAAGTCGTTGGTGAAATTTAAGGCATGGATATTTAATCGCTGGGGCCTACAGATGTATTACTGGACAGATCCGGCCCAAGGATGGGATGGTAAGAAAGGTGGTAAATACGTTCAGCCGGGTGTGTATTTTTATGTGATAGAAGCCGAAGGTTCCGATGGTATTAAGTACAAGGAAAAAGGCGATATAAACATTCTTAGACCTAAAACAATTCAAGATGAAAATGAGAATATCCAAGAATAATTTAGCTAGTTTTTTATGTGGAGGCGTCGTTTGCTTGACCGCATGTATCTCGATGGGTTCGAATGACGTGGAAAAAGTGATAGAGAGCCGTCCGGTTGTCTCATCCATGACCCTGTCGCCGGATGTTCCGTCCTCGGTTCCTTTTTGTGGGAAACTAATCGATATTACCCGCTATGATATGCGGGAAGCCTATGACCGTGAATTGAGTAGCTTTACTTATTTCCATTCTACGACGA
>OMEB01001170.1_pt1 | contig 10578 bp, 8 predicted proteins | sample 1645311 | NCBI WGS metagenome assembly OMEB01 (sample SAMEA103958119, study PRJEB25191) | human gut metagenome | biome: human-associated habitat [ENVO:00009003]; feature: intestine environment [ENVO:2100002]; material: feces | place: Germany | collected 2013/2015 | reverse complement strand
GACGTAGATGCCGCGGAGCTCGGCGCGCGACGGGGCGGTGGGGTTGAAGAGCGATACGAGCACCTTCTCGGACTGTTCACCCGCGCGGAAGACGATCTGGGCCGGCACCGCGTTCCCCGAGGGGGCTTTCTCCCAGTCGATGCCCACCGTGATGCGCTCTTCGTCGGCGGTTTTTCCGGCGGATTTGCTCAGGACGACCCAGGGTTCGGAGGCATGCGCCGTCCAGGCGAGCGTGCCGCCGCCCCGGTTGTATATCTCGACGGGGTAGGTGCGGCGCAGGTAGTTGTCGAACGCAGGCAGGGCGTGGAAGGCCCGGGCCCGTGACGTCCTCGCCTGCGACCTGCAATGCCAGCCGGGGAGCGCCTGCGGCATCGTGCGTTGCCAGGTGCGGCAGGTTGAAATAGGCGCTCACGCCGTCGTAGTTCTGGCGCATGGACATCATGTGGTTCCATTTGCCGCCGAGCAGCGAGTTGTACCCCCGGGTGATGACCTGCAGGCTGTCGTAGCAGCGCTGCACCTCGTCGCGCACGGCATTGGTCGCCGCGCGGCCCTGGCGTGCGTACCAGCGGTTGCGCTGGCCGCCGAGCGTCATGCGGTTCATCAGTTCGGCGCCGCGCAGGGGGACTAGCTGGTAGAAAGCCGGGCGGGCTTCGTCGCCGATCTCGTGCAACAGGGCTTCGGCCCGGGCGCCGAGCTGTCGGTAGGCCTCCAGCCGCCGCTGTGCCTCGTCGTAGTTGGTGAACGAGAAATCGGTGTCGGTAAGCTGCTCGCAGTTGTGGTCGAAGCGGTTCCAGTGGTAGCCCCAGCCCATGTATTCGGGTTTGCGGGGGAAGGCCAGCCGCAGGTGTTCGCGGGTCATCGCCTCGAGGCGGTCGTAGTACGCTTCGCCGAAGATGCCGGCCAGCCAGCGTGCCGGGTAGGTCACGACGTTGTCGGCCGTGAAGCGGCCGATGTCCCAGGCCATGTCGAGGAAGAGCGAAACCTGCATCTCCGAGCCTTTCAGGTCGCCGCAGTTCACCAGCCACAGCCGGTCGGCCGTGGTGTCATAGGCCTTGCGCAGCTCTTCGTACATCAGCGACGGGGGCGTCGTGCTGAACCAGAGGTAGCTGTGCGGTACGCCCAGGTAGGAGACATGGTAGTAGACTCCGGAGCGCCCCGTGCGCCGCTGCTCGCGCACGCCGCTCAGACGTTTCATGTAGCCGTAGTTGTCGTCCGGCCAGACGATCGTAATGTCGTCGGGCAGTTCCAGCCCGTTGGAATAGATTTCCAGTACCTCCTTGTAGGGTGTAAATGCCTGCGGGACGGTCTCGATCGGTCGGTCGATGTTCTCGGCGAGGATTCGCCGCTGGTCGAGCAGCGCCTGCTGGAGCATCCGCACCTTTTCGTGCATGGGCAGCGTGGTCGACATGACGCCGTCGTGCAGGCCGCGCAGCGCCAGCGTATAGACGTTCTCGTAGGGGCTGTTCTCGCGCACGCGCTGCGTGAGCACGCGGTTGATACCCTCCTTGTTCTTGTCGTAGTTCCAGGGCCCCATCGTCTTGGTATCCCATTCGCTGGCGGTGTTCAGCAGCAGCGGTTCGCAGTGGGTCGATCCCATCACGATGGCGAACGTGTCGGCTACGAGCTTGTTTTCGGGGATTTGGTTGAACGAGGTGGAAACGGGGTGCATGGCCGGGGCGAGGTAGTTGGCCTTGAGGCGCAGCAGCAGTTCGCAGACCTTGGCGTAGGTTCTGGGGCCGATGTTGCCGCGCTCGGGCTCGAAGGTCTGCGAGGCCCAGGGCGTCAGACCCCAGTCCTCGTCGTTGAGGAAGATGCCGCGGTAGCGCACCGACGGCGTTTGGGAGTAGGTCGGCGGGGCGTCGACATGGAGCGCCGCATGTTTTTTCACCGGGACGTCGGCCCACCAGTACCAGGGGGATACGCCGATCAGCTCCGAGAGCGTGAAGAGCCCGTAGGCCGCGCCGCGGCGGTCGCTGCCCGCGATGACGAGGGCTTTGCGGATGCCCGGCAGTGGATTGGCGACGGTCTGGATCAGGTAACGCTCCCAGGCGCCTTCGAGCGGGGCGGTGTCGATCTTCCCCGCTTCGGCCAGCCTGCGGATGAGGGCGCTGCCTCCGACCGTCCCGACGATCACCGCCGGGCCTGTTTCCCCGGCCGCGGAGGTCACCCGCGGGTATCGGCCCGTTACGGCCTCCACGTCGGCGGCGAAGAGCTCCGCCGCGCGTTTCACCACCGCGGCGTCGGATGCGTCGTAGAGGATCGCGGCCGTCTGGCGGGGCGAAGCGAGGGTGAAGGCGTATTTGGTTTTCGGGCTTTTTTCGTGTACGGCCACCTGTGCGCGGCCTGCGGATACGGCCACGACGGCCGACAGCATAAGGATATAGTGTTTCATGGGTGTCGGTTTGCATTGCTAAGGTAGGAATTTCGCCGCAATGCCCGAAATTTTGCGCCGGAAAACAGGGTGCGTGGCAGGATTATGTACTTTTTTGGCAGCATCGGCAGCTGCACGGGGTGCTGGCTGCGGGCCTCGGGCGGGTGCCGGCCCTCTTTTGCGGGTGTCTGGGATCCCGGGATACCGCTTCCTTCCGGCCCTGCCCCTTCCTTCCGGTTCGTCCCGTCCCGCCCGGTCGCCCATGCAGTGATTATGACAAATTTATATAATAAGGCGACAATCTGAGATATATTTCCAGCGAGATGGTTTTGCCGGGAGGGATGCCCTGATTATCTTTGTTCTAACCTTTTGAAGCTCCGGTTTTGCGGGACGTCTATGTTTCTTATAAATTCTATTAATCCATTAATCCAAATCGAAGTATGAAAAGAATTATTCTCCTTTTCCTCGCCAGTGTCGTTGTCGTGTCGGTATCTGCACAGAAAAAGTTTACGTTCGGCCCCAAGGCCGGTTTCACCGTCGCAGACCTGCATGCCGACAATGACGATAAGAACGATCAGATCTCCGGAGTGAAGGCCGGTCTGGTGGTAGGTGCTTTTGCCGAGTACCGCGCCGTGAAGTGGCTGGCCGTTTCGGCCGACGTGTTGTTTGCGCGCAAAGGTGCCGAAAACGAGTTCAGCGTCAAGGCGTCGGGGCTTGACCAGACGACCAAGAACAATTTCAAGCTGAGCTATATCGACGTGCCCGTGTTGGCCAACTTCTACGTGACGAAGGGCCTTGCGCTCAAGGCCGGCATTCAGCCGTCGTTCCTGGTAAGCGCGAAGAACAAAGTATCCGCAAGCGTCAATGGCGAGACCCACAAGGAGACGGCAGACCTGAAGGATGAACTCAATTCCGTCGATTTCTCCATTCCCGTGGGTATCTCCTATACGTTCCGGATGGGCCTCGTGCTGGATCTGCGCTACCATATCGGCTGTACCGACCTGCTCAAGGACGGGGACTATAAGCTGACGAACCGGGTGGCTACGCTGACCGTAGGCTGGAAATTCTGAATGCAGGCGGCATTTCCCATTTCGGTTATATCATAACTAATTTATAAGACAGTTTTAAAACAAGCCACCGCTCCTTGCGGTGGCTTGCCGCAGTGGCAGGGGCGTTCCACTCCGCCCCTGTCACCGTGTTTCGCGGAAACTCGTCCCGAGGGACTGTAATTTATTGAAACCGGAAGATGAAACGGAAAATTTTATTTGCAGCGGCGCTGATTGCCGCAGCGGCAGTCGCATTTTCGTCGTGTGAGAAAGACACCGACCATGACGACGACAGAATTTATATCGAGGAAGGCGAGGATCTCGCAGACCCTGTCACGGCCTCGGACGAAAAGGTCGAACTGCCGGCGGCGATCGTCGGCCGGATGCCCGACTACCTCCAGACGGCGCTGAACGTGCGATTTACGAATGCCGGAAGCGAGATTTCCGATGACCTGAAGGTCGTGGTGATCGCCCAGGATCAGGTGGCCGCGAATACGGAAAAACTGCTCGGCGTCTACGGGGCCGGGGGAATGGTCGTCGTCGTGAATCCCGACGATGTGCAGCTCAGCGACTGGTGCGATGAGAACGGAGTCCGTTATGCCGGGGACGGGGGGCTCGACAACGGGAAGGATCACCACCTGCTGTATGCGTTCAACAAGAATGCGAATTATTATTTCCTCGATGACTTCGTCCATGACGATGACGAGGGGAGTTGCAACATCTTCCTCGACACGTTCGTCAGCTGGGTCAATAAATACGCCGCAGCCGCAGAGGAGAGTTCCGCCTCTCTTTTGGGCGGGGCGACCCGGGCGGATTACGACATCAAAAAGCTGTTCGCACCCCAGACCGTCAACCATACCTACCAGATGTGCCTCAATGACAAGACGCTCGCGCATGTCGTGGCGTCGAAGGCCGACAAGCTGACCCGTTCGGGCACGATCGACGTGGCCTATTCGATCTATCCGCTCTACTCGTTCCAGGCCAACGGCAGCTCGGCGGGCGACTACTATATCGTTGAGGGGACATTCACCGTGCACAACGACCAGATGTACAACGGCTCGTGGACGAAAAAACACGGCGGTGTGAAGTCGCACCTTTGCGGTTTCTACCTGAAGAAGTTTGAGGTGAGCAACACCCTCTGCGCAACCGACGGCACTGTGCTTCCGGGGGTTAAATTCCCCAGCCAGGGGACTCCTGTGCCCGCGACCACGATCGGATCCACGAGTTATTCGAGCGGCTTCCAGTGGAGTATCGGAGGCTCTATCTCCGGCGGTATGCTGGGCAAAGACCCGCAGGTTTCCGGGACGCTGAGCGGCAGCATCGGCTGGAACAACTCCGAAACGCGGACGGTTTCCGACCTTACGATCAACAAGAACAGCCCCGGCGGGAAGGTCGGTTACGTGTTCGACGTCAACAACAGGCCCCATACCTCGAGCGGGAAGAAATACACCTCCGTGCCGTCGATCGCATCGAGCGACTTTACGATCCACCAGTCGTGGATATGGTACGTGCCTTCGACCGCGGACAACGACACGAAGGAGTTTGCCATGAGCGTGTGGGTGAAGCCGACCTACGAATCCTACCACTGGTATTCGTCGGCGGCCGATTTCTCCACTTCGTCGTGGGACGATGCGGTGCCCGAGGGCGACCGGACGTTCCGGGTGACGCTTTTGAAGCCCAACCGCATCCCGAAGGGCGTGCTCGAACTCGCCAACACGAAGACGGGGCGGGAATATATGACCGATATAAGGATATGGAAGGAGGGCTCCAGCACCTCGAAGGCGCCCGATTATACCATTCCGGGCAGCTTCCGGGGCAAGGCAGCGACGATCGAACTGCCGACAGGCCGGTACAGGGTACAGGTGAAGCTCGGCGCTTCGGCGGATCTGCTCGACCCCTACCATACGCCCGGCACGGTCGAGATCCGGCTTGCGGAGACGACCTCCGTGGATGCCGGGTTCGATTTTGCCATAGGATCCCTTTAGGTCTGCGGTGCGGATCTTCCCGGAAAGATTGCCCGGCACTTGCCTGCCGGGCAATTCTGTTTTTGCACCGGGCGGATTTTTGTGGCGGAGCCACGAGGGGAATATCCCTGAATTTTTCATATATTTGTACTTGTATTCTTATTATTTTATCGCGTCTATGGTCTGTTTGCCGTTCAGAAGGCTGTTCCTGTTTGCCGGCCTCCTGCTCTTTGCGTCGGGTGCCCGTGCGGCTGCGGAAGAGGAGCTGCCGGACAGCCTGCTCACCGAAGATTATCTCTACGAATATACTTTTACGGATTTCGGCAAGGCCCGGCGCATTATCGAACGGATGCGCGAGCGGAAAATACTCGAACCCTACCGGCTGGATATTGCCGAAGGCGACCTCTATTTCAATACGGGGCGTTGCCACCAGGGGCTCCGTTATTACAGGCGTGCGTTCGAAAGCGATGTGGTGCGGAAAAGCGATGCGGAATACATGGACGTCCTGCACCGGATGATCTCCTCCTACGATTGCCTCCACGACGAGGAGCGGCAGGCGGAGTGTACCGAGCTGCTGCTCCGAAAGGCCCGCGCCTGCAACGATACGGCGATGGAGTCGGTCGCACTGTTCAACATGGGCAAAATGCTCTGTTACCAGGAGGATAAGGAGCGGGGCTACGGGCTGATCCGGGATGCTATCGCCCTGATGGAAGGGGCGGATTACAAATACAAGTACGACAACCTGCGTTACGATTACAATACGCTGCTGATCCTGTTGCAGCGCGACGGCCGTTTGGAAGAGGCCGTGGAGGTGTTGGACGACCTCGAACGGGTCATCGGGAGCTCTTCGGAGGGGGTGCCCTCGATCGGCGGCCTGTACGAGAAGGAGCATAAGACCCTGATGGCACAGCGTGCCGTGCTGTACGGCCAGCTGAAGCGTTACGATGAAGCGGAACGGGCCTATCAGGAGTGGGTGCGCATCGGCGGTGCCTACACCAAGGACGACTACCTGGTCATTCCCTACCTGATGGGGCAGCGGCGTTACGACGAGGCCATCCGGCTCTGCGAGCCGCGCGAGCGCTTCCTGATCGAGCACGGGGACACGATCAATTACCACATGATGTCCGTAAAGCGGACTTTGGGGCGGGCATATGAGGCGCGCGGCGATTTCAAACGTGCTGCGGCCTATTTCGAAGGGCTGGCCGTGTTGACCGACAGCCTCAAGCGCCGCGAGCAGCTGAGTGCTGCGATGGATCTGGCCATTGCCAACGACGTGCATGAAAAGGAGCTGCAGTTGCAGGCCACTGCCGCGCGGCTCCGCATTCACAGCATCCTGCTCGTATCGGCGCTGGCCATCGTGCTCCTGCTGGCGGTGCTGTTGTGGCGCAACCGCTATTACATGTATACGATCCGCCGCAAGAACAAGGCGATGGTGGATACCGTGGCGGGACTGCTCGCCTATAAGGAACGCCTGCTGCATGTCGGAGGGCAGACGGAAGAGGGGGCTGGCTGCGTTCCCGCCCCTGTGACGGGGGATTCCGGTGCGGTCGACGGTTCGGACGAGGACGACAAGGAGGCCGGCGGCGGGGTGCAGGCCCGGGTCGGGGCGGACGGGGACGACCGGAAGGCGATGAGGCTTTTCGAACAGCTCGACCGGAAGGTCAACGAACAACGGCTTTTCCTGAATCCCGGACTGTCGCGCGAAGACCTGATGCGGCTGATAAACATTTCGAAAAACCAGATCGCACAGGTTATCCAGGCCGGTGCGGGCACCAACCTGGCGGGTTATCTCAACGGGCTGAGGATGGAGTATGCCGCACGCCTGCTGATCCGCTATCCCGAATACACGGTCAATGCCATCGCACAGGAGGCGGGGATTCCCAACCTCTCGTCGTTTCACCGCCTGTTCAAGAACCGGTACGGCATGACGCCTTCGGAGTTCCGCAAGGCGCAGTGCGGCTGATCGCCGAAGCATATCCATGAAAGGGCTCCGGCGGAATCTTCCGCCGGAGCCCTTTCGTTGCCGGTTGCCGGGTCAGTCCCCGCCGGGTCAGTATTCGACCTTGTCGGACTTGGCTTCCCAGGTTTCGAAGGCTGCGATCGCCTCTTCGGGCAGCAGGACGGCCGATTTCAGTTTCCGGTCGGCGGGTTTGAGCGAGAGCTCCCGGTAGATGAACGCATCGTCGAATCCGATCCTGGCGGCATCGTGCTTGTCGTTGCCGTAGTACATCCGATCCAGCCGCGCCCAATAGATCGCCCCGAGGCACATCGGGCACGGTTCGCACGAGGTGTAGATTTCGCAGCCGCTCAGGTCGAACGTGCCCAGTTTCTTTGCTGCGGCGCGGATGGCGCTCACCTCGGCGTGTGCCGTGGGGTCGCAGTCGGGCGTGACCCGGTTGGCACCGGTGGCGACGACCCTGCCGTCCCGGGCGATGACTGCGCCGAAGGGGCCTCCGCCGGCCGCTACGTTCTCTTCGGAAAGCCGGATGGCTATCCTCATCAGCTCCTCACTGGTCAGGGGAGCCGCCTGCTCCGTATCCTGCGCGGCCGATCCGCTTTGCGGCTGCTGCGCCTGCACGGGGAATGCGGCGAGGAGCAACGCCGATCCCAGGATTGCGATTGTTTTTTTCATCTCCGATTCGTATTGAGTATGTTTGCCGTTTATGCTGCCCATGTGCCGGAGCGCGCGCCGGGGCGTGTCTGTCCGGGCGAGACGTTTGCCCGGCGCACGGACGGGACGGCTCCTCTGCGGGGGCTGCCCGCTTAGCGGACGTTCACCTTATAGGAAAATACGCCGCGGCGGGTCTTGCAGGCGATGTAGAAATCCGATTCGTTGCAGAACGTGACGCGGAACGTGTGCTCCTTGATTCCCTTTATGCTGCCTTCGAGCATCACCAGCCCGCTGTCGTCGTAAACGCGGTCGATGGTGAGCGCCTCGGACATCTTGTCCTGGCTGTAACGCGAATCGGTGTTGACCATCGTCACCTCCTCGACCACGTCGAACGCGGTGTGCCCGTCCACGAGTTTCCGGACGTCGGCCAGCCGCGGCATCTGGCTCGAATAGGCCACCCCGAAGAGGGAGGTTTCGGCGGTCGATCCGGCGCCGGTCAGCCAGTTGTATTTCGTGCCGTCGCTGCGCATCTGTACCATGTAGACGACGTTGCCGCCCAGGATCGCGGCCTGCATCTTCATCTTGTCCAGGGCGCGGCGCTTCACGCGCTCCTGGTTCGAGAATTCGGTCGTGCCTTTCGCCTTGGAACTCACGTCGTCGATTTTATAAAGCCCCTGCACTTCCGACTCGACGCTCGCGATGGAGACCTGTTCCCACTCCATCGGAGAGGAGAGGCGGCGGAACGAGGTGCGGGCGGCGAATTCCTGCACACGGCCGCTGCGGAATACGATTTTGCTCACGGCGTTCAGCGAGAGGCTGTTGCTGTGCGACTCGCCGGGGTACTGGTATTTGGCGGCCGTCTCGGTGATTTCGGTAATGTTGCACGGGATGACCCCTTCGTGGGTATAGATCGTGTCGACCTGTGCCGAGGCGGCGAAGATGCCCGCGAAAAGGGCGAAAAATGACAGTATGGATTTCATGCCTGATGTGGTGTTTTGTGACTGTTTCGATCGAAAAAGGCAGCGGAATCCCTGTCCCGCTGCCTTTCCTGGCTGCATGATATGTTCGGACGGGGGATTAATTGAATTCGAATACCTGCGACACTTCGAGTTTCTGGGTGCCCGTGTTGAAGAATCCGAATTTCACTTTTACGGTCTTGGTGTGCGACATCCCCGCCACTACTGTTCCGACAGAATTTTTGATCTGAGAAACATTCTCGTTGAAAATCCGCTTCACCGCGGCCGGTGTCGCATACTGGGTGCCGACCTGGGATTCCATTGCGGCGAAGGTGGTGTTGAGCACTTGGATATTGTCTTGCGACAGGTCGCCGGCATCGGTCAGCTCCAAGACCATTTCATAGGCATAGGTCTTGTCCTTGTCATCGTCGTCGTCGCTGCAGGCGGAGAACGAAGTGATGCAAAGAAGGCCCGTAACGAGCATGGCGATAAAAGATTTGAATTTCATTTTCTTGTTCTTTAAAAGATTGTGAATTGTGAAAGATTTATTTATCAAATATATGGCGGGAAACAATCTTTTCCAAGGAAGCCGCTGTCCCTATTTGTCGCATTATTGTGTGACTTTGTCATAATGTTTTGATTGACAGTGTTGTATGCGTGCCGGCTCTGCTGCCGGGGACAACATGACACAACAAGATGACAAATTGGGAGTCGTTTTTCCGCCCGCCCGGCGGAAATCGGGTGTTTTTCCGTTAGTTTTGACATCCCGAACGGGATGTCCCGACGGGGTGCGATCCTGACAAAAATCACCATGAAACCGAAAAAGACCCGTTTTTTCTTCACGAAACAGTGGTGGGCAGACTTGTCGACCAATTTCTTCGGTGCGCTGCTGGGCATCGTCGTCACCTTCGGTACGACGGGGTATCTGGAGTATTGCGACAAAAAGGCGATGGGGCGGACGGCTGCGCTGATGACCATCGGCGATATCGAATATTCGATCCGCAAGCTGGAGGCGGACTGCGAAACTTTCCTCCGGTACGATACGGTTTTCCGGGCTGTGCTGGATCGTTATCCCGACCGGCTCGACGAAGTGCCGGCAGATACCCTGGGCTTATACCTCAATAGTTTTTTCGCCGATAAGTTCTATATCGTGAACCCTGCGGCGGAAGGGGTATTCGCCCACAGCAGCGATATCTGGAGGACGCTGGACAACTATGCCTTACAACAGCGTATCGGGCATTGTTTCGCACTCCGGAACATGCTGAACGACTCCTCCGTCCAGTTGCAGCGGCGGCAAAAAGAGGCGGCCGAGGCCTTCTTTACCGAAAAGTTTTTCGGCGACCGCAAAGATTTTCTGGCAGCCGTCCGGGAGCTGACGAGCCTGCCCTCCGTCCGGCAATATTTCGCACTGTACCCGCTCGATGTCGAAATCCTGATGCAGGGGGTTCGGCAACTCAGGGCGATGAACGACCGTAACATACAGGATATGGACATTACGCGCGAGGAGCTTGAGGATTGCGTCGTGTCGCTCGATTACAGTGCGGATGTCATGAGCAGGGACTGCGACGCCGCCGTTCGGGGCGGGGCGTCGGAGTGAAGTCCGGTTATAAAACGGGGAGGGGTGCCTGCG
>OMEB01001159.1_pt1 | contig 10658 bp, 11 predicted proteins | sample 1645311 | NCBI WGS metagenome assembly OMEB01 (sample SAMEA103958119, study PRJEB25191) | human gut metagenome | biome: human-associated habitat [ENVO:00009003]; feature: intestine environment [ENVO:2100002]; material: feces | place: Germany | collected 2013/2015 | reverse complement strand
CCGCAGCAGCCGTCCTGGCATTCGCCGGGGGCGGTGAAGGGCACATATTTTTTAATGTGCTCCCCAATGGTGCCCATGCCGATCTCATTGCCCAGATCGCCGATGGCCACATTGGGCACGCCGCGGGCGCGCAGTTCGTTCCACAGCACATCGCTTTTGGCTTCCAGTGCGGTCACATCCTTGCCCACCGCATTGTGGTAAACACCCTTGGCGTTGCCGCCGCAGGCTTCCACCGAGATCACCGCTGCGGGTAAAATCTTATCCGCCAGCGCTTTGGCCTGGGCGGAGGCTTTGGCCTTATCTTTGGTAAAGGCCACAACGCCAAGGCTCAGCGGCAGCTCCATGGCGGTATCCAGGTCCTCATACACATGCAGACCCACCACATTGCCGCATTTCTTAAATGCTTCCACGCTGTCCTGCGGGCAGACGATGATCGGCTTTGCCCCAAAGGCCAATACCAGAGACCGCGCCAGCAGGATCGCGCTGACAGAACCGTCCATTTCCGGCACCTTGTGGGGCAGCAATACAAACCCGACCAGGATATACACCGGGTCGCCGGGGTGGATGGCTTTGCACAACGCTTCGGCTGCGTGCATGGCGGTTGGCTCCCCGGTATATGCCCGGCTGCCCGCGTACAAAATGCGGCATACCCCGTAACCGCGGGGGTCCAGACACATGATGGCATCCAGGTTTTCGCCTACATTGCGTTTTTCCAGTTCGTCACGGGTCATGGTGTTTTCCCCCTTTTCAGCCCCACAGACTTTCGCAGCCGGTATAGTCATAGAACTCTTTCAGCACTTCGTCCTGGATGGCTTTCAGGGTAGCGGGGTCCTTGCCGCCGGCGGGCTTGCCCTCAAACTTGCAGGCATGCAGACAGAAGTTGGAGGAGGAGGTCACGATGATCTCATCCGCATCGCGCAGGAAATCCACCGTGAACGGTTTTTCCATCACGGTAATGCCCAGGCGGTAGCAGGCCTGCAGCATATGGGTCTTGGCAATGCCGCGCAAAATCAGTTCATCGTTCGGGTGGGAATAGAAAATCCCGTCTTTCAGCACTGAAACGTTGGAGTGCGCACATTCCGTTACAATATCCCCGCGGTGGAACACGGTCTCGCTCATGCCGGCCAGCTTGGCGCGCTGGGCGGTCATAACGCTGGGCAGCAGGTTCAGCGTTTTGATGTTGCAGTGGTAAAAGCGAGTGTCCTCCTCAGAGTTCAGGCGGATGGGCTTGTCGGGGTCGTTCAGGGTGTTGGGCCGGATGGAAACCCACAGCTTGCCGGGCACGCCTTCCTCATACACATGGTTGCGGGGCTCCACACCGCGGGTGACCTGCCAGTATACAAAGTTGACCTTGCTGTCCACCTTGGCCAGCAGGTCGGTCAGCAGCCTGCCCAGCTCGGCCTTGCCCATCGGGATGTTGATATCCAGTGCCTTGGCGCTGGTAAAAAAGCGGTCCAGGTGGTCCTGCAGCAGGTATACCTTGCCGTTCGCGCCAACGGTGGCATCGTAGCAGCCATCGCCAAAAAAGTGAACGCGATCATTGAACGGCACCATCAATTCTTCCGGTGCGCCGATTTTGCCATCATAATATGCAATGGATTCCATTTTCCCTTACTCCTCTCATCTTGGTTGCCTTTATGTTCAGCCGTTATTTGGCTTTCACATCAAATTTCAGTTCAATCACTTTTTTAATCAGCTCCACGCAGTTATCCAGCCCAATGGCGGCAGAATCCAGGCAGAGGTCATAATTTTCCACCCGCTTCCACTGGCGGCCGGTGTGGTATTTGTAATAGCTTTCACGGTAGCGGTCCAGCTTGTCAATATAGTGCTTGGCCTGGCTGCTGCCAATGCCCTGGCGCTTCATCTCGCGCTCCACACGCCAGTCATAGGGGGCATCCACATACACGGTCAGCACGTTGGGCTTATCCCGCAGAACAAAGTCCGCCGCGCGGCCCACGCAGATATAGCTTTCCTCGTTCAGCAGCTCCCGCAGCACCTTGGCCTGGTAGTTGAACAGGTTTTCATCACTGATAAAGTTGCCGCTTTCCGGCGGGATGATACTGCCGTCATACACCCGTTCCGAAACCCGGTACAGCATGGTTTTGCGGGTGTTCTCATCGGCGCGGGCAAACAGTTCCTCGCTGATGCCGCTGTCCTCTGAGGCAAGGCGCAGCAGCTTGCGGTCATACAGGTCAATGTCAAATGCCTTTGCCAGCTGCTTGCCAATGTAGCTGCCGCCGCCCGAACCACAGGTGCGGGTAATGGCGACTGCAAAATACGGATAATCGGGATACATTTTCCACCCCTCCTTACTGGCCCAGATAGGCTTTCTTCACGCGCGGGTCGCTCAGCAGATCCGCGGCGTTGCCCTCAATGCTGATGTTGCCGGTTTCCAGCACATAGGCGCGGTCCGAGATGGCCAGCGCCATCTTTGCGTTCTGTTCCACCAGCAGGATCGTGATGCCCTGCTTGTTTACTTCCTGAATGATGGCAAAGATCTCTTTGACCAGCAGGGGCGAAAGGCCCATCGAAGGTTCATCCATCAAAATCATTTTGGGCTTTGCCATCAGGGCGCGGCCTACGGCCAGCATCTGCTGCTCGCCGCCGGAAAGGGTGCCCGCCAGCTGGCGGCGGCGCTCTTCCAGACGGGGGAAGCGCTTATACACATCCTTCATCGTCTCTTCCATCCCGGCCGGGTCGGCATAAGCGCCCATTTCCAGGTTTTCTTCCACCGTCATCTGGGGGAAGATATGCCGCCCTTCCGGCACATGGGCCAGCTTGTAGGTAATGATCTTGCTGGGTTCCGCCTTGCGCAGGTCGTGCCCGTCAAACATCACGCTGCCGGACGCAGCTTTTTCCAGCCCGGTAATGGTGCGCAGGGTGGTGGTTTTGCCCGCGCCGTTTGCCCCGATCAGGGATACGATCTCGCCGTCATCCACATGCAGCGATATGCCGTTCAGCGCGTGTACCGCGCCGTAATTGACATGAAGGTCTTTTACTTCAAGCATCCGCTTCGACCTCCTCCTCTTTGTCTTTGCCCAGGTATGCTTCAATCACATGGGGGTCATTGGCGATCTCTGCCGGTGTGCCGGAAGCGATCGTGGTACCAAAGTCCAGCACCTGGATTCGCTCGCAGATTTTCATGACCAAACTCATATCATGCTCGATCAGCAGCACCGATACCTTGAATTTGCTCCGGATATAATCAATAATCTCCAGCAGTTCCTCCGTTTCAGTCGGGTTCATACCGGCGGCCGGTTCGTCCAGCAGCAGCAGCTTCATGTTGGTGGCCAGCGCGCGGGCAATCTCCAGGCGGCGCTGCTCACCATAGGGCAGGTTGTCGGCCTCCAGGTCCTCCTTGCCGGAAAGGTGCACCACCTGCAGCAGCTCTTTGGCGCGTGCGGTGGCGGCGGCTTCCTGCTGCCAGTACGCCTTGGTGCGGAAGATGGCCTGCGGCATGTTGTAGGTCAGTTCTTCCAGCATGGCAGCTTTGACGTTTTCGATCACCGTCATTTTTTTGAACAGGCGGATATTCTGGAAAGTTCTGGCAATGCCTGCATGAACGATCTGGTGGGTCTTTTTGCCGTTCATCCGCTCACCATTCAGGTAAAGGGAGCCTTCGGTCGGCTTATACACACCAGTGATCAGGTTGAACACGGTGGTTTTACCTGCGCCGTTGGGGCCGATCAGCCCCACCAGCTCGGATTCGCCGATTTCCATATTAAAATCATCCACGGCTTTCAGGCCGCCAAACTGGATGCCAAGGTGCTGGCATTTCAAAACGGGTTGTGCCATGGTTCAGGCCCCCTTTTCTGCTTTTGCTTTTACCGTGCCGCGGCCGGTCAGTTTTTCCAGCGCGCGGGTCAGGCTGAACTCCCACCGGCCAAAGATACCGCCGGGACGGAACAGCATGACCAGCACCAGAACCACCGAGTAGGCCAGCATGCGGTAGGTAGAAAATTCACGCATCAGTTCCGGTAAAGCGCTCAGGAACGCTGCGCCGATGATGGAACCGGTCAGCGAACCGGTGCCGCCGATGATCACTTCGCTCAACAGCTCTGCGGAATAGTTAAAGTTGAAGTTGGTGGGGATCATTGCCGTCATGTAATGGGCATAAATACCGCCGCCGATGCCGGCAAAGAATGCGCTGATGGCAAAGGTCATGACCTTAGGTCACGTTGATGCCGGAAGCCGAAGCCGCGATGTAGTCCTCACGGATGGCCTGCACGGTGCGGCCATATTTGCTGCGGACGAACAGGTACATGATGGTAACGCAGACCACCATGATCCAGAATACCCGCGGGAAGGTGGACAGCTTGAGGATGCCGCTCATTGTTTTACCGCCGCCGGTGATGGAAAAGTTGCAGAAGCAGACGCGGATGATTTCGGCAAACGCCATGGTGACAATGGCGAGATAGTCGCCGCGCAGGCGCAGCGCCGGGATGCCGACCAGTACGCCCATGATGCCCGCAGCCAGGCCGCCGACCAGCAGCGCGATCAGGAACAGCCCCAGATCCGAAAGCCCTTTGCCTGCCAGCGCGCCGGATACAATGGCGGAGACATAAGCGCCGACCGAAACAAACCCCGCATGCCCCAAGGAGAACTCGCCCATAAAGCCAACTACCAGGTTCAGCGATGTGACCATGATGATGGTGTAGCAGGCGGTGGTGCAGATGCCCTGAATATAGGTGGTGGAGGTGCCGAACGCATTGGCGGCGAACAGCCCTGTCAACAGGGCAAACACCAGTGCAACGCTCACAGCGTTCAAAAGATAGGAGCCTTTTATTTTTTTACTCATTGCTCTGCTCCTTCCCTTACACTTTTTCGCCGGTGTTCTTGCCCAGGATACCGGCGGGCTTGACCAGCAGGATTACGATCAATGTGCCGTAAGTAACGGCTTCGTACCAGCCGGGGGCAAACAGCTTGACAAAAATTTCAATCAGGCCGACCAGAATGCCGCCGATCATGGCGCCGGGGATGATGCCAATGCCGCCCAGAACTGCGGCGATGAAGGCTTTCATGCCCATCATGGAGCCCATATCGGTGGTAACGCGGGGGTAGGTAGAGCAGTACATCAGCGCTGCCACCGCCGCCAGACCGGAGCCGATGGCAAAGGTCAGGGTGATGATCTTGTTCACGTTGATGCCCACCAGGGTGGAAGCATCCTTATCCTGCGGGACGGCGCGCATGGCCTTGCCCAGCTTGGTCTTTTTTACAAACAGCTGCATGCAAAGCATCATCGCAACGCCGATGCCAATGGTCAGCAGCACGTTCAGCGGCAGCGATACCCCGCCGACCGTAATGGTGGGCAGGCTAAAAATGGCCTGCACGTTGTGCGGCTTGGCGCCAAACAGCACCATGGCCAGGTTTTCCAAAAAGATGCTCATGGCCAGTGCGGTAATCAAGGCGGACATGGGCCCGGCCTTGCGCACCGGGCGGTAAGCCAGGATCTCAACCAGCACACCAACCAGCGCGCACACTGCAACGGCCACAATCACGGCCATCCAGGCGGGCATTCCCGCATCGACCATCAGCGGGATGGTGTAAAACAATGTGTAAGCACCGATCATGATAAAATCGCCGTGGGCAAAGTTGATCATGCGGATGATACCGTAAACCATGGTGTAGCCCAACGCGATCAGCGCATAAATAGCGCCCTGGTTCAGGCCGTTGATCAGGCCCTGAACAAATAATGATGCAGTCATGGTCCATTCACCTTTCCTATCATTTTTTGTGAATGTTTGATTCGGGGGAATCAAAAAAATAAAAAAGTGCACGCGGCTGCTTGCATTGCCGCGCGCACCATTGCGCCTTTGCTCTGGAGGGGGTGTTTAGGGGAATCTAAAAAACTTTACTCAGCGGAGGAAACCAGGTTGCCATCGGAATCCAGCGTCTCAGACCACTTGACCTTGCCGTCAACAAAGGTGTTGAATGCAATGCTCTTGATGGCGTCGCCGTTTTCGTCCAGCTTGATCTTGCCGCCAACGCCAGTAAACTCCATGCCGGTCATGCCTTTTACCAGGCTTGCGGTATCGGTGCCGGCGCCATTCTCGGCAGCTTGCAGCAGCATGTAGATGGCGTCATAGTACAGGGCCGCGCAGGCGTTCAGGCTTTCGGTGCCGTACTTTTCGGTGTACTTCTTTACGGCTTCTTCGGGAGTCATGCCCATGTACTTCTCGCCGAAGCAGGCGGAGAGGAAATAGGTGTTCAGACTGTCCTTCATCTTCTCGTCCGAAGATTGGGAAGCGTACGCAAGGTTAATGATAAGGTTGCATGCCGGCTTGGCGGTATCACCGAAGAGATGGGCGGTTTCGTTCACTTGTATGCTGTCGAACTCCAGCGCTCCGGCGTTTTTGTTCATGGTGTTACCACAGGAAAAGAAAAAGCCGCTTGCCGCAAGCAGAAGGACAAGTAGGCTGACAGTTTGTTTTTTCATATTGGATTTCGTTTATAAAACAACATTTCATTCAGGAAACTTTATCGACAAATATAGAACTTATTAGTGAACTCCACGCATAAAAAGGAAAAAAATAATCCCGGCAGGCGGTTAAAACTTCCTATCTCCGGCAATCCCCGCCCGTGCGCCTCACAAGACGGATATTCCCGCTCCGCGATGCGCGCCACAGCTTGCGTGCAGGCCGGAGGGGAAGGAGGAATTGAACAAACGCTCCGTTCCGGTTGTTTACTAAGTTCAGAGTAACAACCCCCTAAAGTTTATATAGAATGAACAATATATTGAAGAACGTATGTTCTGCGCAGAAACTGCATGGCGCGGAACATGCCGGTAGTATGGAACAACGTGAGATGGAAGAGCGGAACAGCCGGTACCGCTGCCTGAAGATGAAGGCCGCCGCTGCGTGGGTGCTTGCCGTATTGCTGTCGCTGCTTTCCGTCTTCGGCGGAGAGGTGCCCTATGTCAACGAAATACAGATGTCGCTGGCTGCCCTTGTGCTGCTGTTTCCGGGAAACGCTTTCTATGCGGCCGCCCGGAAGCAGCTTTGTGCGGGGCGCATCGGGCTGGATACGCTGATTGCTTTCGGTGCTTCCGTTGCTTTCCTTTTTAGTCTGTTCAACACGTTCTTTCCGGACTATTGGCTCAGGGTGGGGCTTCACCCGTATGTCTACTACGAAGTGGCGGTGCTGGTTGTAGCGGTGGGGCTCACCGGCAAGGTGTTCCGCTTCCTGCCCGAAGAGCGGCACGGTGCAGACCGCATAGCCCGGATTTTCTTTCCCGTCCTGGCGGGAACGGCGGTTGCCGTGTTTTTTATCTGGATATTCTGGGGCGGTATGACCGCTGTGCCGCATGCGTTCTATGCGGTCGTTTCCGTTTTTATCGTCGCCTGTCCGTGTGCGCTGGGGCTGGTCGCTCCGCTTGCCCTGACGCGCGGCATAGGCAGGGCTGCCGATATGCACATCCGGATAAAGGACTCCTTGGCGCTGGAGCGGCTGGACAAGGCCGATGTAGTGGTCTTTGACAAGACCGGCACGCTGACCGAGGGGCAGCCTACGGTCACCGCCTGGCTGTGGGCGCAGTATCAGGAAGAGGATTTCAAGCGGATATTGCTGGCTACGGAAATGAACTCGCCCGACCCGCTGGCAGCAGCCATTACCGCCGCCCTGCGCGAAGAACGCATAACTCCCGCACCGCTGGACGGCTGCGGGGTGCTGAAAGGCAAGGGGGTGAAATCCCTCTGCAACGGTACGGAATATTGGGTGGGCAGCCATAAGCTGCTGAAAGATTATCGGGCTTATCTTTCCGATGTGCTGGGAGATATGCTGGTGGAGTATGAATCGGAGGGAAACAGCATCGTTTACTTCGGGCGTGAGGATGAGCTGCTTGCCATAATAGCCGTCAAGGACAGACTGAAAGCGACCGCTTCCGGGGTAGTCAAAGAGCTTAGGGGGCAGGGGCTGGACATCTGTATGCTGACGGGCGACGGTGAGCGTACCGCTTCGGCCATAGCGGGGAAGCTGGGCATCATCCGTTACATGTCCGACGCCCAGCCGGAGGATAAGGAGGCCTTTATCCGCGAACTCCGCTTGCAGGGGAAGAAGGTGGTTATGGTGGGCGACGGCGTCAACGACGCACAGGCGCTGGCTGCCGCCGATGTAAGTATTGCCGCGGGTGCAAGTGCCGGTGATGGGCTGGCAGACAAGGCTATGATAGTGATGAAATCCGCCGATTTGCAGTCGCTCCCCCGGCTCTTCGGCCTGTCTCGCCATACGCTCCGGCTGATGCGCCGTAACTTTTTCCGGACAATGGCCTTTCATCTGGCAGGCGTGCTGGTAGCTGCGGGCATTCTCTATCCGGTGTACGGAATACTGTTGACGCCCATACTGGCTGTAACGGTCATAGCGCTCTCCTGCATCATGCCGGTGAAGGGGTAGGGGTTAGCTGTTTCTGTATTCCAGCGGACTCATTCCCAAGTGCCGCTTGAAATACTTGCCGAAGAACGAGGCGCTGGGGAAGTTCAGCGAATAGGCTATCTCCTGGATGGTCATGTCCGTGGATTTCAGCTTGGCTTTTATGTCGATGATGACGACATGCGCAATGATGTCCAGCACGTTTTTCCCGGTCACCAGTTTGATGGTGGTGCTGAGGTGTTGCAGGGATATGCCCAGCTTTTCGGCATAGAATTGCGCGCGGCGTTCGGTGGTGTAGTTTTCGATAACCAGCTGTATGAACTCACGGCAGATTTCCTCTTTCCGGCTTTTAATCCTGTTTTGGGAGTCCGGACGGTTGCTGTATAACTCGTTGACACCGTAGAGAAGCGTGTCCAGCACGTTCTGCGCCATTCGCGTTTTGGGCATGTACGGTCCGGTGGAAACGCGTGCCAGCAATGCGAAGTAGTCCCTGAAGTAAGAGGCGACGGTTTCGTTGAGCGGTATCACGGGAGCTTCTATAATCTTGGAGTACGAGCTCATGGTGGACTGGATGATGTTGACTCCGTTGAGGCAATGTTCGGAAAATCCGGCAAAGCAGATGCGCACTTTCTCCTTCTGCCCGTGAAACTGGATGATGGTGCCCGGAAGCAGTATGATGAAGTCGCCTTGCTTGATTTCGGTATCTATAAGATTGATGGATACCGTGATGGAACCTTCGGTGCACAAGGCGAAGATACATGCTTTCAGCCGGCACGATTGCTTGTAGATGTTCAGGATGTCTTCCGTGACATCTGTCCATGCAATCAGGTCTACGGGGAGGTCGACGTGTGGGAATTCCATAAGCGTTGTCGTTTTTGGTCTGTGCAAAGTTACACTTTTATTTTTCAATCTCCGCCTTTTTGAAACAACAATGTCCCGGCGCAATGTTTCATGGTGGTCAGGATTTGCTCTACCGTGCATCGGATGCGGACAGTGGCCCAATCCTGCCGCATGGCTTGTTCAAGGCTCACCGGAGCGTTTATGATGGAATATATGCCGATAAATCCCATCTCCTTAAGCTCCCGGCACATCGCTACAGACCCGCCTATGGCGATGACGGGGATTCCTTTCCGTGCGGCATGCCTCAGCACTCCTGCGGCTGTCTTTCCCGCTGCTGTCTGGGCGTCTATCCGTCCCTCGCCCGTGATGACGAGGGACGCTCCTTCGAGAAGCGAGTCGAATGCAATGGCGTCGAGTACCATTTCAATCCCTGCGGTCAGCCTGGCATTTAAAAAGGCTTTGAAGGCGCCGCCTAATCCGCCGGCTGCACCGGCTCCGCTCAGGGGTACTATGTCGGTTTGGAACTGTTCGGCTATCACCTGGGCGAAGGAACGCATGCCGAGGTCCAGGGCTTCCGCGGTTTGAGGGTCCGCTCCTTTTTGGGGAGCAAAGACACGGGCAGCTCCGTCCGGTCCGCAAAAGGGGGTGTTGACATCGCAAGCCACGATAAATTCGGACTCCCGTGCTGCGGGCATCAAAGACGACATGTCTATCCGGGCAATGGATTCCAAATCCCTGCCGCAGCCTTTCAGCCTTTGTCCGCTGCTGTCGAGAAATCTCACTCCCAATGCGGAGAGCATGCCCGTGCCTGCATCGTTGGTGGCGCTGCCGCCTATTCCGACCAGGAATTTGCGGCATCCCCTGTTCAGTGCATCAGAAATCATCTCGCCGGTTCCGTACGTAGAAGTAATCCACGGGTTCAGTTCGTCGGGAAGCAGGAGCGGCAGTCCGCTGGCGGCAGACATTTCCATAACGGCGGTTTTCACGCCGCCTGACCTTACAATGCCGTAGGCTGCCTTTACCGGTCTGCCCAAGGGGTCTGTAACGGAGGCTGCGTACATATCTCCTCCCACCGCTTTGACAATGGCCTCTACGGTTCCTTCGCCCCCGTCCGCCACACCGGCTTTGACAACATTGCACTGCGGGAAAACATCCTTGATTCCTCTTTCCACGGCATCGGCCACTTCGGCCGAAGTCAGGGAGCCTTTGAACGAGTCCGGTGCTACAACGATTTTCTTCATGCTCTTCAATTTATATTATATATAATGTGGCAGCAAAATTATAAAATAGGGGGGAGGTAATGCATGCTTTCGCCCGAAAAATAATCTCCGTGCCTTGACGATGGTCAGATTATGAAAAAAGCCTGCGCCCGGGATGCTTGTATAATTCCGGGATTTCGTATCTTTCCTCTATGAAAAGATAAAGATTACCCCTGTCTTTATGGCTCCTTTACT
>OMEB01001156.1_pt1 | contig 10688 bp, 5 predicted proteins | sample 1645311 | NCBI WGS metagenome assembly OMEB01 (sample SAMEA103958119, study PRJEB25191) | human gut metagenome | biome: human-associated habitat [ENVO:00009003]; feature: intestine environment [ENVO:2100002]; material: feces | place: Germany | collected 2013/2015 | reverse complement strand
CCAACGGATAAAGATATTCATTGATGTTTTCTACATAAGGATAATATGCTTTGAAAGAAACTTCCTGCCCATCCGCAGGAAACATCAAAGGTTTATCGGCTTTAAAGGTGGCAAGTTGCTCCTCATTCTGGCAGGTGTACGGAACATTATTGGAGAATGTCATCAAATTCTCCGTCCCTGCAGCGTACATATAAGTGCCTATACGGTCTCCCTTAGCCCAGCTTCCGCCATCGGTCGCGATACGGGTTTATTAGCGGAGAACACCACGCCGTTGCTGTCCGATGAAGCTACTCCGTTGTTGTCTTCATCAGAACATGCATAAAGGCAAAGAACACCTAAAAGGGTGTATATATAAGATGTAAATTTCATATCAATAACTGCTTGTTGATTTTAGTTATTTCTTCCAACGCGGATCACCGATAGTGATACCATCAGCAGGGGTAAAGTTCTTACCACCGTCCCCCGCATCTTCATTAGGGAAAATTTCAGCTCTAGACTTTGTATCATCTATTGCTCCATTATTGGTAAAATCAGCAATCTTAATACCGGAACCTGTCGCTGCAATATTGTTCTGGATGACAAATGTATAAGCGCTATTATTAGCCCCTTTTACTCCATAGGCAATATGAGCATCTCCTGCCAAAATCGATATATTATTCTCATAATTTGTCAAATAGCCATAACCGCCTGCTGTCTGAACAAGATTTTTCTTTAAATCGACTAATGTACAGTTCGTAACTTTAATAGGTTCACATTGCTTTATATCGTTAGTATCATTAGACTTACTAGAGAAAAATGCTATTTGTGAGAGGTTATACAGTGTGGAATTATTTAATGTAACAGCAAGTACCACACCATAATCAAAAACACATTCGACATTGTAAATTCGGCTATCATCAATAGTAAAAGAAGACAATCTTGAAAAATCAGTACTATGTTTTTGCGCCAGGTCTTTTCCGCGTCCATAAACTGCTTTCACGCCATGAATATAACAGCCTTTTACTGTTAACTCTGCATCTTCTTTCAGCTCAGCTGCACAGATTGCCGTATTCGCATCAGTACCTTCAATTTCCAAATCTTGGAATGTAAGTTTATTCAACGTTCTTTCCGGCACACTCAGCCCTTTCATCGTAACCTTTGCCTGTCCCTCTTTTCCAATCAATAACAAATCCGTAATGTCTGCAGGTACGGTAATCATATCTGCCTTATAAGTATTTCCAGTAACAAACTTCAAGGCAATAGGACCTTGTTTTCCATTAAGGCAACCGGCCAATGCTTCCGCATCATCAGCAGGTGCTTCTACGACCATATATCCGGGTATTTCCGGTGTCACAGCTTCAGCATTACCGTTCACATCACCACCCGGTTTATACGGAGAGTTACCGCCTTCTATCTGGTCTACACTGCCCAATACGGATTCGCTTAAACCGATTTTGATAGTGTATATGTAACCTGCCTTCAATTCAGAAATAGTACCGGAATTGAAAGTATACTCATACGTATTATCCTCTGCTGCATCAGTAGTAATAATCATACTGAGAGCTGTAGCCGGGTTAGTAGGTAAAACCAATGCACTATATTTATTGTCGGCAGTCTTGCAGGGGGTGATATAACCTTTTGCTTCATTAGAAAACTCACCGGTAGCGATATTGAAATCGGCACTTATAGATATTCCCTGAATAGATACGCTCTGTACAGTCTCACCACTATTAGAAGTAATCTCAATGGCAAGTTTTGCCAACTGATGCTTGAACGTCATAGACAAACTCTTGGCATCCTCACTACTTACATCATCATTCACAGCCCACATTAAATCGTGAGCAGCATAGCCTTCTGCCTGGTTTCCCAATGCAACTTTATAAATACCGCCGGTAATATCTCCATTTTGCGGATAATAAGCTGTAAACTTGGCATTCTCACCCGCAATCTGGATACCGGTCTCTGAAGTAAAATTCACAGGGCTTTCTCCGCCCTGTGTAGTAAACAAGACGTTCTCGGCACCATTCAGAATATCAGTACTCCCGGCACCCGCACCATACATATACACACCTATTTCATCAGTATTTTCCCATGTATTAGTCACATCATTGAAACGTGTATACGCTTTCCCGGCTGTCTGCAAAGACATCACTCGGTTATCCGCACTCCGGGAAAGATTCTCAATCTCGTTATTGCAGGCCGTAATCATTGTTCCGGCCGCCATTAAAGTAAATAGTTTAAAAAGTTTCATAGTACTATCCGTTATTTTGATATTAATAAATATTCCGTATTGTTCATCCGGTACAACCATTACTCGACTACCGTGCCACCCTCGCGACACTTATCCATAATGTCTTGTACCAAACTGTTCAGATACATTTCCAGATTGGTATATTCACCATTTTCATCAACAGTCTTTAAATTACCATCGGCAGCATAATCCTTGTTCAATCCGTACTGAGTTTCCCAATAATCGGGAATACCGTCACCGTCGGTATCGGCCAAATCGTTATCCGCCACCTGCACCAATACAGGATAGCCATTTTCATCCACTCCTTCTACAATACCTACCAGCTCATTCGGATGGTTAATATAACCCAACTTATGGTTATTTCCTTGAATATTGCACGTTGCCTTACGCTCAGCTACTTCATCCATGATGAATTTGTCATAAGTGTCCCGATAGTTACAAGCACCTACATACTTCAATACCTGATCGTAGGCTGTCTCAGCCGTATGGGTGGTAACTCCTTTAACATCTACTACCTGGCTGCCGTTATTGATGACCGATTTACCCTCGGACTCCCAAGTATAATCATTACCGTCATTGTCTTCCTGTTGTGCATAAACACCGTCTGTCCAGTTATCAGCAGTCACATCCGCATTGCCGAACATATAATTGCCGTCAATATAGAAGCGTCCCCATATTCCTTTAAAAGGCTCGAATCCCTCACCGTTATCATAATTCTGACCGTAAATGCCAATACGTGCGATACGATAACATCTTCTGTCTCTTAACAAGTCGGTGGTAGGTCCCGGCTTATAATAATTGTTCACCAGATTGGCATGCTGTGTTTCACCACCGTAACATCCTTCGCCACCCCAGTTGTAGAAAACATTGTTACGTATATCAACCTGTTCGCCCAATTCCAAAGTAGAGGGACGAGGGCCAAGACGCGGTGTACGGCTGTCACAGTGTGCTATCAGATTATGGTGATAAGTGGCATTGTGCCCACCCCAGTTACCGGCAAAGCCATGCGCTTTACCATCCTTTGCCTGTGTGAAGTAAAGAGCCTGCGAAGCAATGCACCACTGTACGGTAGAGTTCTCCATGCCGTAAACCGAAAGAGTCTCATCCGAACTCCAGCTTACAGAACAGTGGTCTACGATGATGTTCTTTTTATCCATACCACCAAGACCATCCACATCATCCGCCGGATTACCCGGACGGAAACGCATGAAGCGTATAATAACATTATTAGCGGCAATGGTAAAGGCTTGATCCGCTATACAGATTCCACCCGGTGAGGTCTGTCCGGCAATGGTTATGTTATCAGCTTCTATCTTCAACGCTTTTTTCAAGTGGATAGTACCCGCTACATCGAACACGATAGTACGTGCACCGCTTTGGCGGACCGCCCAGCGGAATGTACCTTGGTCACCGTCACCGCCGTCTTCCAATGACGTTACATGGTAGACTTTACCACCACGTCCGCCTGTAACGTCACGTCCATGTCCTTCAGCTCCGGGAAAAGCACGTAACTCACCGTAATTCAATTGGGTAATGGTACCTTCCGGAATTTCTTCCGGAAGGAGAGGCTTATAATCATTATCCAATTTGGGCTCAATGGAAGTACATGACGCAAACAATGCACTTCCCGCCAAAAGGCTGCAACTCAACAAATATTTTATTTTCATAATTCTATCTTTATTATTTGATTCTGATTTTAATTATTCCAACGCGGGTCACCGAATTTCTTATAATCTTTCGGAGCTACGGTAAAGTCTCCAGTCGCTGCATTCGGGAATAGCTCCGCACTGGTTTTATCAATGTTCATAACTGTGGAAGAAGCAGGCCACCCGTTTTTACCGTAAGTAAAGTCACTGGCGGAATAAACATTCTCGGCTGTTACTTTATTTTTATTTCTTATTGCCGAATCAATATTTTGGTTACCACCAAACAACGTATTCGAGATTTTAATAGTCGTAGATTCAGAATTAACATTATCATCGAAGAAAGCCTTGCCATCGTTAGGAGCATCGTAGAAAGTACATCCACTAATTGTATACGTACGGTCTGAAGCATTCTTGGCATAAATAACCTTACCAGCCATATTCCAGATAGTGGAGTTCTTTATATTGATATTCTTCAATGTACCACTCTTTTCTTCTGACAGATTAAGCAAGCTTCCATCCTTTGTAAAATTGCCGATTATACAATTACTAATTGTCAGTATACCTAAGCTAGGCTTACCTTCTCCATGTTTCACTCTAAACAAGACTTGTCCATCTAAAATATCACAGGCTTCTATCTTCATTTCCGTGAATGTGTTGGAATCATCCTGAATATTAAATATACGACCATTGGCGTTCTCGACAGTAGTAGTAATCTCCAAATTAAAGAACTCTATCGTATGGAAACTTCCCTTGATTCCCAATGCACTGGCCAACCTCAACACAGCTTTACTATCATCACTTTCCTCACCCCAAACAATTACATTTATATCGGAAGTACTCGGTATCTTTATGTCATCCACCCCGCTGCCATTATCCTTCATTTTCTTCAATGTAAAATCAGCATTGGAAGCCAGCTTAAATACCGTATTCCGAGTGATGCTCTTTGTTACTTCAGTGATAAAGTCATCCTCTGAACCTATCTCAATCACCGCGTACCCGGCAGGAATAGCGCGTTTTGTTGTAAATGTCTTATATCCCATCACAGCCGTACCATTCAGCAAAGCAAATGTATAAGTAGTATAATCATTGAGACTATTCAGCATAAGGCCGCTGTTACCATCAAAGGAAATCGGATTGGCAGTAGAATATTCCGTACCTTCCACCAGAGTATATGCATTGGCTCTGACATTGCCAACATAATTCCAGTCAAGAGTAGCGCTGTTTGTTTGGACATTACCGATTGTAATCGGCAACATCTCGCCTTCACCGGTCATTACTTCAATGCTTCCGCGCATTGTCTCTCCATTATAGATTTCAACCGTATAGCGTGTTCCTTGGGTAAGGCCGGAAATAATACACGAACCAAACGCTATATCAGCTTCCGAAAGTTCAATAGTTTCATCATAAGAAGCGTCTTCCGTATAAATGCGGATACGGTCAACTTTGCAAGGTTGCCAAGAGATACGGATGGATTTTTCTTCAATGTCACCGTTATCGGTGGAAGGAGTCACCAATACTTGTTCTTCTTTACAAGTCTTAAAAGTCCCATCTTCCAGATAAACCCAATCGGACTCTTTATCTCCGTTCACCGACTTGATACGTGCATAATATTCCGTATTCGGGCTCAATTCCTTTAGCGTATAAGCAGTCTTCGTTATCTGCTCATCCCCATTACCGAAAACAATACTCCCCTCAGAGGTTCCCGGCTCCACTTCGTCCGTCAAAAGAGCAGTACTGATTTCTATAATATAATTTTTCGTTTCCGGAGTACCTTGCCAAGAAACTTCAGCCTGCGCAATATCTTCCGCGGGAGTAACCGTGAAACTGGACGTCTTCGTACCGAAAAGACGAGCATAAGCCGAATCCGCCTCCCAATCATTACCGTCGGTACAAGAACTCGTACTAAGAACGGCCGAGAGCAGCAATGCTCCCAAACCGATAATATATCTAAAATCTCTCATAATGTTTCTCATTGTTATAGGTTCTGCAAATTAGTTGGCGTAGCCATAAGAGTTATACAAATTTCCATTCGATGTAGAAATGGTAGTAGAAGCGATGGGCAATAAATAGCGGTTCTTCACCTCCTTGTTCAAACCGGATGAAATGCTCGGCAGGTTAATCGTCAACTGTTCCTGTCCCTTACTGTCATTCAATTCCTTACCCCAGAAATCCTTACTCTCGAAGCCACTTGTACTCGACGGTTTTTCATACCAATTGATACTATTCATGTCTATCTCCTGGTCGGCATATACAGCAGTGGTTTTGTACTTGTAATATATCTTTGAAGGATAGCCCCCCGCCTGGTCGGCAAGATTTACACATTCCTTATAAGCCTCTTTGAACTCATCGATTTTGTTACTGAGTTCGTTCCAACGAATCAAGTCGAATTTACGTACACCTTCACCGGCAAGCTCCCATGCGTTCTCGTCCATAATGGCACCCATGAAACCTTTATCGGCAATAACCTTCTCAATGAAAGCTTCTCCAACAGCCTTGTCCGCATCGGCATAAGCCCGTTTATGAACAGCCAGCAGGGCATCTTTAGCAGTCATCACACATACATTTCCATCCGCATCCACTCCTTGAGCCGATTCCGTCTTGTAATTTTCATAAACCGCTTCTGCATACATAAGCAAAACATGCGGATAACGCATCTTCACCACATTGATACCCGAACAAATCTTGGCGGACGCATCTCCCGCACGTACGGCTTCCAGCCATGACGTATTACCCGCCATCATGCGGTAATCCCACTTGCCGCAGTAGATAGAGAACGGCTTGTTACCGGAAAGGGTTTCACGAAACGCCTTCGTATCTTTATCTGTAGAAAACTCCGACAGTGCGCAGGTAATATTACGCCGCGTATCTTTTCCACTGTGGTCAAACGACCAGAAATAAGGAGCCGTCAATTTCAGCTTGCCGGAAGAATTACCTTTCAGCCCGAAGTAACTGCTTGCTCCGCTTACACGGAAACCTACCGTATATCCCAACTCACCGCTTTTATTCAGCATCATCGGGATTTCAAACAAGTTTTCCGGTTGTACGGTCTGCAACTCACACACATTCATTTGTCGCCAATACTCCTCTACCGAAGTGGTTCATGGAGTTGATGACAGCAGCCAGATGTTGCTCTGCCAACTTGTACATTTTGGCACGCGTCTCGTCGTCACAACGTTGGGTCGGATAGACAGGATCGCTGTTCTCTCCTTCAATATACCCCTCTTTCGCTTTCTCCCGGATAGCAAAGCCGGCACGCGTCAGCGCGATATTAGCCAATAATCCGTGAGCGTATCCGCGTGTAACGTGTTCCGTAGTATATCCGTCCTCACCTGCCCACGGAAGGTCCGGGATAATCTCTTCCAAATCTGTAATCAACGAGTCCATAATCTCATCACGGTCTGTCTTGCCAAGATAAGCATTGCTCAAATCCGATTGAGAACGCTCCATCTTAAAAGGAATATCACCGAACAAACGTATCAAATCGAGATAAACCATTGCACGCAATGTTTTCGCCTCAGCACGATAGCACAACATTGTTTTCTTAAGAGCCCGCGCTTCACTCGTATCTTCCGAGGGATTCAGCAAAGGACTTGCCTCTACGCCTTCAATCACCAAATTGGTATTCTCTATCAGCTTATACATGGCATCCCACACATTTGCCAGTCGCGACCAGCCGGGACTGCAATTATAGTTCATACATCCACGCTCATTCGACGTATTGCTTGCATCCACCCCTAAACCGTCCACCAATTCGCAGTCCGTATTCAGTCCGCAAACAATAGGGAGAAAGCTCGAATAGGTCTGGTCCTGTGTCAAATCGCCATACACCTTATTCAAAGCGAGATTAGTATAATACGTATTATTAAACACCGTTTCATCATTCATCTCTGACGGTGAACTTTGGTCAAGGAAATCGGAGCAAGAAGTAAAATAAATGACTCCCGCCGACAATATCAAGGTTTTATAGATTGCTTTCATATACATTTATATATTTAGAGTTAGAACGTAATATTGATACCACCGACAAACGAACGGCTTTTCGGATAAGCCGCATAATCGACACCCGGTGTCAACGCATTGCGCTTACTGCTGGTATCGACCTCAGGGTCTGCACCGGTATAGTTGGTCCAGCAGAACAAGTTATATCCGGTCAGATATATACGTACATTCTGCAGGAACGCTTTCTTCACCCAAGTTTTGGGGAGTGTATAACCCACGGTAATATTGTTGATACGTAAGAAAGAAGCATCTTCCACAGCATATCAACTGCATGGTCGTAACCGCAGCCGGGTGGAAGATTGAAGCGTTACGATTGAGTTGGTTCAAACGCAGTCCGGCCTCAGTCATAGAACCGTACGTTTCGAGTACAGCGCTACTGCTGCTGGCAAGATTCAAACCTGTTTCCGGGTCAATCCACGTGTAACGGTTACCCAATGCAAAGTCGTTATTCAAATTGTAACCTGTCCTTGAGCCGGAACGGAACGAAGAAGCCAACTTTGTACCATTGATAATTACATTTCCCAACGAGTAGTTGAAGAACAGATTGAAATCGAAATTACCAACATTACCGTTAAAGCCAAAACCACCTGTCAAAGGAGCCACAGTATTACCTAACCGTTGTTTGATGGGGTTACCGTTTTCATCGCACTGGAGTTTCAATCCTCCCGGAGAGTAAGCACCACCGGTAATGGTCTGACTATTATCTTTCAGTCCGTCACGCAATGTCCATTCACCGTCACCCCAAATCAGATCACCATTGGGATTGGAAACTGGGTCGTACACCGTATAATATCCGTTAGTTTTGAATCCCCATACTTCACCTAAACGGCCACCTTCTTCTACACGGAAATCCTCATACTTGGAAATCGTACTTCCCGCCCAGTTGCTACTCTGCCATGGAGTATCCGTAGTCAGTTTATCAATCTTATTGCGGTTATATGCCAGATTGAACGTAAAGTTCAAACCGTATTTCTTCGTATCCAGCAGAACGGCGCTCATCGAAAATTCCACACCCTTATTGGAAGTCTGCCCGAAGTTGCGGTACTGATAGTTGTATCCGGTAGTAGACGGAATTTCCGTTTTCATCAACAAATCTTTGGTAGTATTCCAATAAAGGTCGATAGAACCGGAAATACGATTATTCCAAAAGCCATAGTCGATACCAAGGTTACGGGTTACGGTAGTTTCCCACTTCAAATCAGGATTATATAAATTCGTACCATGTTCCAGCATGGAAGACATGGCATCGCCGAAAGCCGGATAGCGGGCGTCGTTACCCGAAAGGGAATAAGTAGTATTAAGCAATCCGGAATTAATGCGGTTGTTACCTGCCGTACCAAAACTCAAACGGAGTTTTAACGAAGAGAGCCAGTCTTTAGCGCTTTCCATGAACGTCTCATCCGAGATACGCCATGCCAATGCAGCCGATGGAAACAATCCCCATTGATTACCTTTACCAAACTTACTGGAACCATCGCCACGCAGTGTAAAGGTCAGTAAATAACGATCCATCAAAGTATAGTTGGCACGACCGAAGAAAGAGAGCATGTTTTCCTTTGCTCCAAGGGTGGACTGCGTAGGAAGTGCAGTGCCTGTACCCATATTTGCTTTAATTTCCGAGATGTTCATCGTATTCGGAAAAGCAACCGATACATTCTCAACGGACTTCTTGAAACTGCTGCTCACTTCATGACCGATGAGGACATTCAGGCGATCACGTCCATCGAACAAATCCTTGTTTTCATAAGTCAGCGTATTGGCATTACGCCAGCTATTGGTCTTCTCACGCAACAGATAAGCCTGCGGTTTACCGTTATTTCCGTATTTTGAGTTAGAAACGGCATCCACTCCCCAGTATTGCTCCGTATCATCATATTTCCAGCCATAGCCGAACTCCGAACGGAACGTCCAACCCTTAAACGGTTTCCAATTGATACCAACATTATAATTCTGATTAAAAGTACCGCGCTCTTTCTCTGTGGCCAATAAACGCTCCAACGGAGTCTTCTGAGTTGCCGTAGAGTTCTCCTCGTCATCCGTACTGGCTTGCAAAGGGTCTATCGGACGGAAAATAACCGAATTGGCTACCGTAGAATTAGCCGCATTCGATTCGTTCGTATCTGCACCGCCGCCCAAGCCTTCTACTGCGGTATGGCTCAAACGGGCATTAAAATCCAAAGAAAGCCATTTATTCAGCTCCGATTTAATTTTAGCATTAATGTTGTCCTTCTTAAAACCGGAATTCAACATGATGCTCTTCTCCTCGTTATGCGCATAGCTGACACTGTATTGCAACTCCTTACTACCACCGCTTACATTAATATTATATTGCTGTTGGTTACCGGTACGTCCAAACATCTCATCCTGATAATCGAACCCGTCCACCGAACGCCAAATGTCCATATCGCTGTAATTGCCATGTTTGCCCATATCTATCTCATTCTGATAAGCCACATAATTATAAGGGTCAAGTACTTTGGTAAGGCGGGTTACCTGCTTCACGCCGAACGAAGCTCCAAAATCCACCTGCACTTTTCCCTCTTTACCGCTTTTGGTCGTAATGATGATAACTCCGTTGGCGCCACGTGCACCATAAATAGCGGTAGAAGAGGCATCTTTCAACACATCGATGCTCTGAATCTCGGAAGGGGCGATATCGCTGATGCTCGACACAGGAAATCCATCCACAATGTACAAAGGTGAATTATCCTGCGACAACGAACCGCCGCCACGAACACGTATTTTCATTTCCGCATCGGGCGAGCCCTCCGTAGTAGTAATATTCACACCTGCCAACTTTCCGGTCAAGGCCT
>OMEB01001152.1_pt1 | contig 10726 bp, 6 predicted proteins | sample 1645311 | NCBI WGS metagenome assembly OMEB01 (sample SAMEA103958119, study PRJEB25191) | human gut metagenome | biome: human-associated habitat [ENVO:00009003]; feature: intestine environment [ENVO:2100002]; material: feces | place: Germany | collected 2013/2015 | reverse complement strand
GGCTCCGACAAACCGGACCTGCGCTTCGACATGAAATTTACCGACGTAACGGAACTCGTCAAAGACACGGACTTCAAAGTCTTCCGCAGCGTCATCGATAACGGCGGCCAGGTTAAAGCCATCAACGTCAAAGGCGACGCCGATATTCCACGCCGCGAACTGGACGGCCTCGTCGAATACGTCAGCCATTACGGTGCAAAAGGTCTCGCTTGGATCGGCTTCCTCGAAGACGGCACCCTGAAATCGCAGATCAAGAAATTCTTCGGCGAAGACAAACTCCTTGAAATCGGTAAAGCCTGCGGCGCTGAAAAGGGCGACTTAGTCCTCATGATCGCCGACAAACCGAAGGTCGTTGCAGCCGCTCTCGGCGAACTGCGTAAAGAAATGGCTCGCCGCATGAATCTCATCGACGAAAACCAATTCGCCTTCACTTGGGTCGTCGACTTCCCGATGTTTGAATACAGCGAAGAAGAAAAGCGCTACGTCGCTATGCACCATCCGTTCACGGCCATGCGCGACGAAGATATGGATAAACTCGAAACCGACCCGGGTCACGTCTATGCCAAGGCCTATGACCTCGTACTCAACGGCATCGAACTCGGCGGCGGCTCCCTGCGTATCTACCAACCCGACGTCCAGCAGCGCGTCTTTAAAGCCATCGGCCTGACGCCGGAAGAAGCAGAACAGAAATTCGGCTTCCTCCTCCGTGCTTTCGAATACGGTGCACCGCCCCATGGCGGCCTGGCATTCGGTTTGGACCGCATGATCATGCTCATGCTCAAACGCAAGTCCATCCGTGACGTCATCGCCTTCCCGAAGACGCAGAACGCTATCGACCCCATGAGCGAAGCTCCGTCGACGGTTGCATTGAAACAGCTGCATGAACTTCATATTCAGGTTGAAGAAGACTTAGTCAGCAAATAAGTTTGTACCATAAAACAAAAGAGAGGCTGTCCTTACGGATGGCTTCTTTTTTTGTATATAGATTGACAAATATCAATGTGAGAATTATACTGTTCATAGATTGATACATATCAATATGAAAGGGAGAGGGTCATGGAAGAAAAGGAAGTGATTCGCGTATTGAAAGCCTTAGGGGATGAAAAGCGCCTTCGCATTTTGTCGCTCTTGCGCCAGGGTGAACGCTGTGCCTGCGTCCTCTTAGAAGACCTGAATCTGTCGCAGCCGACCTTATCGCACCATATGAAGATTCTCTGCGATGCCAATCTCGTCACCGGCCGCAGAGAGGGGAAGTGGGTCTATTATTCCCTGAATGCCCGCCAAGGGGAAGCCCTGCAGCAGATGATCGGCGATTTGATGAACCCTTCCGGTGACGCGGCTCCCGATGACAGGGACTGCTGCTGCTGAAGTCGGCCGTTTTTCGGCCTTATATATTGATAGATGTAAATGTATAAATTTATTGAGGAGGCTTTTATCATGAAACAGATGGAAATTTTTGAACAAGCGATGTGCTGCCCGACCGGTCTCTGCGGCCCGTCTATTGATCCGGAACTATTACGCCTGTCGGCCGTGCTTGAAACCTTGAAGGGGAAGGGCATCGTCGTCGGCCGCTATAACTTGTCGAACGATCCTATGAAATTCGTTCAGACCAAGGCCGTCACCGATTTTCTTAAGAACTGCCCTTGGTCCTCGTCGACGGCGCCGTTCAATTTTCCGGCCGCTATCCGACGAATGAGGAATTCGCCGATATTCTCGGCTTTGATGTCGCCTTGTTAAATGATGCTGCCGATGCCTGCCAGGATACGTCCTGTGCTGACGGCGGCGATTCGTCAGCCTGCGGCTGCGGAGACGATACCGGTTCTTGCTGCGGCGATGATACGAGCAGCGATACTTCCTCCTGCTGCTGTGGTGACGGCAGTTCCTGCTGCTAAGGGGGAATGATGATGACCTTATATAATCCTTTAGAGGTTGTCCGTACGAAATACCTCTTTTTGACCGGGAAGGGAGGCGTCGGCAAGACATCCGTTGCCTGTGCGACGGCAGTTGCCTTAGCTGATGCCGGGCGTAAGGTGCTGCTCATCAGTACCGATCCGGCGTCGAATCTGCAGGACGTCTTTTCCATGGAGCTGAGTGATGAGGATACGCCCATTCCGGAAGCCGCCAATCTGTTCGTTGCCAACTTAGACCCCATTCAGGCGGCAGCCGCCTATCGGGAGAGCGTCGTCGGTCCGTATCGCGGTCTCTTACCGGAAGCGGCCCTGCGCAATATGGAAGAGCAGTTGTCCGGCTCTTGTACCGTCGAAATTGCCGCCTTCAATGAATTTACTCGCTTCCTGACCGATGGCGAGATCAGTAAAGATTATGATCACATCATCTTCGATACGGCGCCGACCGGTCATACCCTGCGGATGCTGCAGCTGCCGTCGGCGTGGAGCCAATTCATTCAAAAGAGCAAGCACGGCGCGTCCTGCCTGGGGCAGCTGGCCGGCTTGGAGTCGAAAAAAGAAGTATATAAAAAAGCCGTGGAAACCTTGGCTGATGAGACAGCGACGACGATGCTCCTCGTAGCCAGACCGGACCTGCTGCCTCTAAAAGAAGCCGGTCGAGCCTCGGCAGAATTGGCGGCCCTGGGCATTTCAAATCAAGTTATCGTCATCAACGGCAAGCTCACGGCTTGGGACGATGACCTTACCCGCAGCCTCTATGAAAAGCAGGAGTCGGCATTGAAATCCATTCCGGAACTGCTCCCGGCCCTGCCGATTTTTGAAATCCCCCTGCGTTCGTACAACGTGACCGGTCTCGACCATGTACGGGCCCTGCTCAAGGGAGAACTGGCCGAAGGGGAAAGAGGAACTGACGAGATGAAACCGGTCAGCCCTCTTTCGTCGGTCATCGATGACTTAGAGCAAAAGGGCCGTAAGATCATCTTTACCATGGGCAAGGGCGGCGTCGGCAAGACGACCGTTGCGGCGGCCATTGCCATGGAACTGGCTCGGCGCGGCCACCGCGTCCATCTGACGACGACCGATCCGGCAGCCCATGTAGATGACATCGTCGAACAGACGGCAGGCCTGACCATAAGCCGCATCGATGAAGGCGCCGCTTTGCAGCAGTATAGGAGGGCCGTGTTGGACGAAGCCAAGGGCAATGGCCTGGGAACTGCGGACCTGGCCTATATCGAAGAAGACTTGCGCTCGCCTTGTACCCAGGAAATCGCCGTCTTCCATGCCTTTGCCGACATCGTCGATCAGGCTGATGACCAAATCGTCGTCATCGATACGGCGCCGACCGGTCATACCCTGTTGCTCTTGGAATCGACGGAAAACTATGATAAGGAAATCCGCCGGACTCGCGGCGTGACGCCGCCGTCGGTACAGCATTTACTGCCGCGCCTTAAGAGCGACGATACGGAAGTGGTCATCGTCACCCTGCCGGAAGCGACGCCGGTCTACGAAGCTCAGCGCCTCGAAGCGGACTTGAAACGGACGGAACTTCACTGCCATTGGTGGGTCATTAACAAGGCTTTTTGCCGGGCCGGGACGACGAGTCCTTTGCTCCAGGCTAAAGCCAATCAGGAAATTCCCTGGATCAATACCGTTCATGACCATACGAAGGGCCATGCGGCCTTGATTCCTTGGAAATCGGCTGAAGTGCGCGGCTCTATGTTAGAAACCTTATAAGCAAGCAGACATATCCCGAATCATGAAGCAGCGGGATACATCCTTTTTTCAGCAATAGTCTGTGATATAGGCATTTTGGGACATCTTTATGACTTGTTGCTGACGTCGGTATCTTAAGCGAAGGAAGGGCTGCTGACCTTGTTTCTGTGGTGACGAAGTAAGCTTGAGTTTAGACATAAAAAAGGGACGCTATGAAAAATTTCATAGCGTCCCTTTTTCGTATGCTGTTATATGGGGAGGAGTTACTTGCCTTCGTAATAGTAGCGGGTCCACATGACGACTTCCGAGAGAGACGGGTGAGGCGTCATGGTTTCGCTGAAGGTGTAGACCGATTTCGGCGTCAGGGTCCGCGTCAAGGGCAGGGCCCGCAGTTTCTTAGCCGTTTCTGAAGCGATGTCTTCGTGGACGGGCTGAAGGGTGTGTTCGCCGCTCATGAGGTTGTTGATGAAAGGCTGAATGAGGATCGAGGCTTCGGGGCCGATGATGTGGGCGCCGAGGATGAATTTCGTCTTTTTGTCGACGACCAATTTTATGAAGCCGTCGTCATCTTGTCCCGGTTCAAAGCCCATGGCGTAGCCCTTGGCCGAAGCCGAGTAGTGGTTGATGGCCGTTTCGACGTCGTAGCCTTTTTTCTTGGCGTTTTCTTCGCTCAGGCCGACTTGGGCCACTTCAGGATAGGTGTAGGTGACGGCCGGGATGATGTCGTAGCTGGCCCAGCGCCAGTTTTCCGGTTCATTGCCCGAGAAGAGGTTGTGGGCAATGATTTCGGCTTCGTAATTGGCTTTGTGGCGGAAGGGGGCCATGCCGTTGATGTCGCCGAGGGCCCAGATGCCGTCAGCCGTCGTTTCCAGGAACTCATTGGTTTCGATGTAGCCGCGTTTATCGAGGCGGACGTCGGTGTTTTCGAGGTGGAGGAGATCCGTCGTCGGCTTGATGCCGGGTGCGACGAGTATTTCTTCGGCAGCCACTTCGGCTTCTTCACCGCTGTCGATATCGCGGATCTTGAGAACTTTGAGGCCGTCGCGGACGGTGACGCTTACCGTATCTTGCTTTAAGCGGACGTCCATGCCGTAGCGGCGGAACTGTTTGAGGATGAAGGCCGAAATGGCTTCGTCTTCTTTCGGCAGCAGGCGGGCGTTGTGCTGGACGATGGTGATCTTCGTGCCGGCTGCGTCAAAGACATGGGCAAATTCACAGCCAATGGGGCCGCCGCCGATGATGATCAGGCTCTTATAAGGCTTCTTGGGGAAGGATTCACCGAAGAAGGATTCCGACGTCAGATAGCCGACGTCTTCGAGACCCTCGATGCGGGGGATGTTGGTCCGGCCGCCGGTGGCGATGAAAATCTTGTCGCCCTGGATTTTTGCGTCCGTGCCGTCGTTTAAGGTGACGTCCAAGGTGTGGTTGTCGACGAAGGCTGCCGTACCGTTGTAGGTGTCGACGTTGGGGAACTTATCGTAGTAGCCCTGGATGGATTTACTTTCATCGATTTTTTCCCAGAGTCTTTTGGCTAAAATATCCCAGTCGAGGCGGGCATTGTCGGCAAAGACGCCGATGCGGCCGCCTTCGCGGATTTCACGGATGCGGCTGGCTGCCGTGACCATGACCTTAGTCGGGATGCAGCCGCGATTCAGGCAGGTGCCGCCGAAACTGCCCCGTTCGATAATGGCAACGGACAGCCCTTGGGTAATGGCGGCGTCGGCAATGATGTTGGCCGACCCGGTCCCAATGAGGATGACATCATATTTTTTCATGAGCAAGACTCCTTTACTTTTCAGCTTTATATTAAATACAACCTTTTTCGTATAGTATAAGCGAAAGGCCTTGTTTTGACAAGTGCTGAAGCCCCTTGTTTCGTCATGATGGAGAAGGAAAAAAGAAGGTTTGAAAATGAGTGATTTTATGGGATAAAACCAATGGCTATGACATAATCTGTCCATACTATATGGTAGACTATAATCAGCGACAAGACTATCGTGTTGCAAAGAATTCGTGAATTTGTAATATTTGTCGAAAATAACAAAGGCCTTTCTTGTACTCTTTTTTTATTCATGGTAACATAATACTATGTATGACGATATGGCATAGTTGTTGTGACTTATGAGTTCATGACATCATTATATAGTGGAGGTATAGATATGGGACTAGGATTTGATAGAGATGACCTTGTGAAATTACTGAAGGAAGATGAAGAAATCCGCAGTCTGATTTGTCAGATTGCCGTAGGACCGTCAGCGGAAGCGGAAGCTCACGAAGCTCCGGAAACACCGGAAGCGATGGAAGCGCCGGCAGCACCGAAGGAAGCGGTCTATATTTCGAAAAAAGAGGAACCTTCTTCTAAGAAACAGGAACTTCGACAAAAATTGGAAGAGGCTCGAAAAGATAGAGACCTTTGGAAACAAGCGGCACAGCAGGCCGCGGCGGAAAAGGACGACGCTGTTCTTGAGCGAGACCGGGCAATCAATGAACGGGATGCCGCCGTGTATGAACGAAATCAGGCTGTTCAGGAACGGGATGAAATGTTAGACAACATGAACCGGGCTGTCCGCGAAAAAGAACAAGCCTTTCGTGCTATAGAAGAATCTGACCGGCTGCGGAATCAAGCCGTCCGCGCAATGGAGGAATCGAATCATAAGGTAGAAGAAGCGCGGCGTATCGTTTCTAAACTTCAGGCTGAAATCACCTTTTTGCAGGAACGACTGGACGAGGCCAAGGGCAGTATCAGCTCCCTTACGGCAGATTTGGATCGGACTCGGGAAGAACGGGAAGATTTAAAAGATGATTTGCAGCAGGCCGAGCAGGAATTGGCTCAACGCTTTGTCCAAGGTTGGCAGCTCTATGAAGCCTACCAAGAGGTGGACGACTATTTTAAAGACCTCTTGGACGGTGTCTTAGCCCGTCCCGGCTTTGAGGCCTTCATCGTCGGCCTGTCTCAGGAAAGGACCCTGCAGACCCTGTGGGACGTGACCCGGGAAGCGGTAATGATGAGTCGTGACGAGGCTGCCGGGGAAACCCTTTGGAATCTGTTCCGCTACAGTTTGGACTTGGTCAACCGGAGCCGGTCGGAAGATCTCTACGCCGTCGAAGACGTGGAAGTCGGCGATTCCTACGACATTGACAAACATATCCTGACCGGCGGCAGTCGGAATCAAGGCTGCCTGTCCAAGGTATTCTTGCCCGGCTATCGGAATGTACGTACAGGCAAGATCATTTGCAAAAGCCAGGTAAAGATATAAAGGAGGCCCTCCATGGACGTATCGAATCAAGAAACGACTACGGCAGAAAAACTGTCTGACCAAAGGCCGACTCAACTCAGCGAAGTCTACGTGAGTCAACGCAATGAAAGCCACGTGGATCAACAGAAGCTCGAAAACTCTTTTATGGAAGAGGAGCGCTCTCAAGGGGAGGTTATCGAAAAGAAAATCGACGTCGTATTCCAAGCCTGCCGGAAATTGATCGACAAGCGCTTTGTCAAGATGAAGAATAAAAGGGTTTGGTATGACCGCGATACGGCGGCCCTCTATCCCCAACATGATAAGGTGGATATTCCTGTTTGTGAAATGATGTTACGAGATGGTAAATTACAGATTTATGAAGGGGTTAAGGATTTTGATTACCGGTCTAAGACATTGACTGTTGACGGCATCTACTTTGTTCTGGCTTCTTATATAGAAGGAAAGAAAACATTTCGACAAGGGAATGGCAATCCCTATCTTGATCGTAATGGACGTATCTCGAACTATCCTTCGAATCATGGATATACAGATAGAATTTATTTTATAACCAATGATTATTATTGTGGTCGCGCCTATGATATGCGCTATTATGCTACGGATGGTAGTGCGTGGAAGGGCAACTATGCAGGCAGACCTGTATTCATGGTCATGATTTCCTGTTTGGACGGCAGGGACAGCAATGGCTTGAATCCGGCCAAGACGGTGCTGGCATGGCTAGAAAAAGGCCTCGTACCGGAAGGACTTAGTGGGGAAGAAGAAGAACTCTATAAGCAGTTTTTGGAAACCTATCAAAAAATCAATATCTACCTTGAGGGGAATTCCAAGGGGGACCGAATTTCTTTCTACCGGGAGACATTTATGGAGGACGTTCGCCACGGCCGCTTTCAACAAGATGCCTTTCCATGGCAGTTTGAAGTACCTGCAGAAGAACTTAAATCCGAACAAGACCAGCATAAGATTGATTTGCTTTCGCTGCGGAAGAATCTTCTGGAATGCGACTACCGGCGGGCCAATTTAGAACCCTATGCCGACAGTACTCTGTCTGACATCAATAAGGGCCACTGGGAACTCTTTGAAGCTCCGGAAGCAGATGCGATGGCTATCCCTATTCCGCCGGATCAAGTCTGGACGGCTCGGCCGCCCCAGCTCGACGTCGTGGCCAACGGAATCTGTGCCATCGACTTTGGGACCAAGAGTTCTGTCGTCGTCTGCCGCAGCGAAGGCGGGACACGCCTTCTGCGCATCGGCACCGGTGACTTTACCAAGGCCGTCGAACAGAAAGACTACGAAAATCCGACAGTCGTCGAACTGCGCGACTTAGAAAGTTTCGAAAATGCTTATCGCAGTCGGAACGGCCGGCCCTTTACGGCTTGGGAAGACGTGACCGTCGCCCATCAGGCCGAACAGGCCCTGCTTCAGCAGGATGTGGACAGTTCCGTCTATTACGCCGTCTTCAGTGAACTCAAGCAGTGGGCCCATGAAAAAGATCGCCGTCTGCTTTTGAAAGACCGCAAGGGCAAGGTCTGGAAGCTCAAACCCTATTTGGAGCTCGATGACGACGACCTCGATCCCATTGAAATCTACGCCTATTACTTGGGCCTCTACATCAACAATATGCGCCACGGCATCTATTTAGACTACATCCTGTCCTTCCCGGTCAACTACGATTTGGCCGTTCGCACAAAATTGCTCAAAAGTTTTGAGCGGGGCTTGAAAAAGTCTCTGCCGCCGGCAATCTTAGCGGACGAGGAATGCATGGATTGGTTCTTAGTCTATGCCGGGGCCAGTGAACCTGCGGCTTACGCGGCGGCTGCGCTACAGGCGTACGGTCTGGAACCTGCTAAAAAGGAGGACATCACGGCTTACGGCGTCTTTGACTTTGGCGGCGGTACGACGGACTTTGACTTCGGAATCGAAAAGAAGGCCGCCAATCCGCGCCGTCATAAGTTCGAGATCCATCAATTCGGCCGCGGCGGCGATCCCTATTTGGGCGGCGAAAATATCCTCAACGTCCTGGCCTTTGAAGTATTCCGCACCAATTTAGGCACTATGCGGGAGAACGCCATTCCCATCGCCCTGCCTCACGGCTGCACGGCTCCGGCCGGAACGGAGACACTCATCCTGGCCGAAAGGGATGCGACGCAGATTTCCTTCATGAACCGCAAATGCCTGGCTGAAGCCATGCGTCCCATCTGGGAAGAACGGCCCGATGAAATCAAAGAGTGGCAAGACAAAGAATGGACAATTCTGTTGTTTACCGACGGCAGTAAAACGGGACGGAAAGACAAGAAAAACGATGCCGAAAAAGAGCAGAAGAAGCGAGAAGACAATCAAAACCGCGTTCCGGTTAAGCTCACCGTCGACATCGATGTCCTAAAAGGCGTTATTCGCAGCCTCGTTTCAAGGGGCGTGACCAACTTCTTTGAAGCCTGGAAGACGGCCTTTAAAAAGCAGACTGAAGAGCCGGATAAACTCCATATTTTATTGGCCGGCAATTCGTGCCGCTCGTCCATCGTCAAAGAACTCTTTGAAGAGCAGATCCAAAAAGAAGAAGAAGAAATTTCGGCCCATGCCGGCGGCAAAGACGCCAAAGGCATGCTGGTTCTCCACATGCCCTTAGGTTTTGATGACCAAGAAGGGGAAGGACAGACGGAGGAACTCGACCAGAAGCTGACCGGCAAGACCGGCGTTGCCTTCGGCCTCCTGCGTAGCCGTAAGGGTGGGAAGGACGTCAAAATCGTCAATGACAACGTCGATGACAGCGGCGAAGCCCTGTTCCCGTATTTCTTAGGCGATATCGACGTCGACGGCAACTTCTGCGTCCGCATCGGTCAGGGCGTGCCTTACCAATCGTGGGCTGAATTTTGCTATGCCGATGAAGAGTATTTTGAGATTTATTACACGGCAGAGCCTCAGGCCTTGGAAGGAAAACTGCCGCAAAAGGCCGTGAAATACGTTCGCTGCCGCATTGATCCAGCCGATGTGTCCGATGACGACGACTGCATGATTTTCCTGCGGAAAGTCTCGCCCGACGCCGTCGAATACGCTGTGGGCACGGGGGCTGAATTTAAAGATGCCGACTGCGTGGCACGGAAACATAAAATTCGTCAAACATTGAGGTGAACCCAATGAAATTAGGGGAAATAAGGGATGAGGCATCCCAGAATCAAGTTGAATCGGCGTTGACAGCGTCCCGACAGGCCATGGCTTTTTTGGAGCAAGGCGTTCCGGATACGGCCAGAGGCGGCGAGGTTCCGAAGGACTTGGGCCCGGCTTTGAGCCTTCCCAAGCTGTCCTTGTTCCGTCTGGATGAGATTACTTATGAAGAAAAGGCGCCCCGCCGGGAGGCCATGGAAAATGTCATCGGAACCTTCCGTCATATGAAGGGCATCCACTTCGTCTATTTAATTTTAGGTACGCCCGAAGGCGTTCGATTTTATCTCGGCGTCGCCGGTGACTTGTCCTGCCCGGACCCGACTTTTCAGAGCGTTACCGACGTGGGCAATGAGATCCTTCAGCCGGCCCTGCGCGGGAATTTCCGCGGCTGCCAATTGAAGCTGATCAGCGATAACGACGAGAAGCAGGACATCCTCGACGTCTTAGCCCAAAGCCCGTATGGCGGCATTCTCGAAGGGGTTCCGACCATCGATGAGAAGAGTGAAAACTTCCAAGGCGTCGAACGACTGGTCGACGTCATGTCGGGGCAGGAACGATTTGCCTTAGTCGTCTTGGCCCGACCCTATGAGGGAGGAGAAATAGAATCCGTGGCCCGTCAGCTTTCCGTCGTGGCCGATAAATTGAGCCCGCTGGCTCGCTGCCAGTGGCGCTATGACCGCAGCCATACGGATA
>OMEB01001142.1_pt1 | contig 10840 bp, 8 predicted proteins | sample 1645311 | NCBI WGS metagenome assembly OMEB01 (sample SAMEA103958119, study PRJEB25191) | human gut metagenome | biome: human-associated habitat [ENVO:00009003]; feature: intestine environment [ENVO:2100002]; material: feces | place: Germany | collected 2013/2015 | reverse complement strand
GCTCTTTTTCTGCATTAGAAATACTGCTGCTACCCGATGTTGCAAACGGGATAATCGTCTTGCCTGCAAAATCATTGCTCTCAATAAATGTATTGATGATTCTCGGAGCAGAATTCCACCAAATAGGGAAACCTATATAAATGGTATCGTAATCTGCAAAATTATCAGGCTTTGAATTCAATGCAGGGCGTGATTTGGCATCTGACATTTCTACACTACTACGTGAGGATTTGTCATGCCAATCCAGATCTGCAGCGACATATTCTTTTTCAGGTTGTATTTCGTAGAGCGTTCCACCTGTAACTTCTACAATCAACTTAGCTGCTTTCTCCGTTGTTCCTGTTGCCGAAAAATAAGCAACCAATATCTTATCACTTTGCGCCTGTGCATTTATGGGGATACATAACATCATGATCACTACAATAATCATACCTTTAACTTTAATTGCTGCCATGGATAATTTTGATTTTGATTTTTATGATGCAAAATTACAGAATAGTACCCAGTATAAAGGTATATAAATCACAGATTATCTAACCCAAATTACTGATAAAAGAAAAAACGAGAAACAACCTTAAAGTTTGACCCTAACACAAAACCAATATCATTAATGTTACGAACTTTTTCCTAGCTAAATTCATATTTTTACTCTTACGACTTTTCATCATCTCAAACAAATCACTACTTTTGTAGTAAACCTTGGATTACCATTAATGGGAAAATAAACATTAAATCACAAATTATATCTTGTATCAAAATAATTATGATAATAATACAGAAAGTCATACTCCACAACTTTAAGCGCTTCCAACACTTGGAAGTTGATCTTGACCCTACAATGAATATCTTTATTGGAGATAATGAATCAGGGAAAAGTACTATACTGCAAGCTATCGATCTTGTGGCTCGTGGTAGCAGAACCCGCATTGAAAATTTAGGTATAGATCGTTTGTTCAATGTAGAAACAATCAAATCTTTCATGACAAACATTAACATGGAAAATCTACCAGAAATGTTTGTTGAACTATATTTTAATCCAGTACTAGATCAAGGTTTAGAGGGAGGAAATAACAGCAAGAGAGTACATAACGCTTGTGGCATAAAAATGATTTGCCGAGCAAATCAAGCACCTGCATATAGCAGAGAAATACATCGTATTCTTACGCAACCGAATGCAGTATTTCCTCTAGAGTACTACACCGTTGAATTTTACACCTTTTCTGGTGACCCATACAATGGGTACAATAAGAAATTGAACACCATTATGATAGACAATTCCCAGATTGGTAGTCCATACGCAATGCGTGAATACGTTCATGATATATATTATGGAAGTTTGAATGAAGCGGCTCGTGTAAGTACAAAACATGCTTATCACGATAGCAAGAACCAGTTCGAACAAACTGTATTAGCTCAGTATAGTGCTGCTATTGCTCCTTACACATTTGCTGTGAAAGAATCTTCTGATGACAATATAGAGACAGATATAACCCTCACTCACAACAATATACCGATTGAGAATAAAGGTACAGGCTTGCAGTGTTTCATTAAAACAGAAATGTCACTGAAAAGAGCAATAAACGATATTGACTCGGTTTTGATTGAGGAACCAGAGACTCATCTGAGTTATATGAATATGCTCAAATTGATAGATATGATCAAAGAAACAGAGAATAGACAATTGTTCATTTCTACTCATAGTGATCTGATCTGTACTCGATTGAATTTACAAAAATGCATCCTGTTCAATAGTACTTCTCAAACTTTCGCACAATTGTCTGCTTTAACAACAGAGACTGCTGAATTTTTCATGAAGGCTCCTGATAATAATATGCTACAGTTCGTGCTTTCAAAGAAAGTTATTCTGGTAGAGGGAGATGCAGAGTTTATACTAATGGAAGCTTTATACAGAAACACTTTACAAAAGGAAATGACAGGCAGTGGTATTGGTGTGATAGCTGTTGACGGAAAATGCTTTAAGCGTTACCTTGAAATAGCAAGAATCCTACATATTAAAGTGGCTGTCATTACCGATAATGACCATGATTATGTGAACAATATTACAGACAACTATTCAGATTATACACAGGATCAATTTGTCAATATCAGAATTTACTCAGATACAAACAACGAACATTATACATTTGAAGTTTGTATTTACGCAGAGAATCAAGAATGGCTGGATACATTGATTAGACCTCGACTGAGAACTAACACAGTGTTAGGCTATATGACCGCAAACAAAGCAGAGGTTGCATACGAGTTGCTTTCAACTAAAGCAAACAGCATTATTGTACCTCAATACATACAAGATGCAATAACATGGATAGACGCTTAATACTAGCAGTTGCAGGTTCGGGCAAAACAACCTATCTCATCAATCATCTGAATCTAGAGCGCAACTGTCTGATTGTTACTTATACTGAGAATAACCTGATACATATTCGAAAATGCGTAATACGTAAGTTTGGTTATGTTCCAGAGAATATCACCTTGCTTTCGTACTTTCAATTTTTGTTGCGTGTATGTTACCGTCCATTCTATAAAGAGAAGGTAAGAGCCAGAGGAGTATCGTGGAATATGCCTGATCCGAAGACTCAGAAGTTGAATCGTAATCAATTAACATTCTACATTACAAAGAACAAATACCTGCATTACAACCGGATTGCAAAGCTCTGCCAATTTAAGGCTGAGTACATAAGGGAAAGAATTGAGAAGTACTATGACTGTTTTATGTTTGATGAAGTCCAAGACCTGGGAGGACATGATTTTGATCTTATTCGTATGATTGTACCGCAGAATAAGGATTGTTTATTTGTCGGAGATTTTTTTCAGCATACATTTGAAACAAGCCTTGATGGTAATTTACATAAGGGGTTATATAAGGACTTGAATAAATATATTAAAGAATGGGAAATAACTGGCATAGCAGTTGACACACAAACGCTATCCAATAGCCATCGTTGTTCACCAACTATATGCCAGTACGTTACAGAAAATATAGGTATAAACATAGCGTCATACAGAGTAGACACAACAAATATCTACTATATAGATAATCAAGCGGATGCAGATGCTTTATTTTCAGACAGAACAAAAGCTAAGTTGTTTCTTCAGGAAAGCAATAAATACAATTGCTATGGCATTAACTGGGGAGCATCAAAAGGACTCGATGACTTTCAGGATATTTGCATCGTACTAAATGCTAGCACGTTGAAGGTCTATCTAAAAGGCAGTCTTTGCGATTTAGTTCCTTCAACAAGAAACAAACTCTATGTAGCTTGTACTAGATCAAAGGGGAATATTTATTTCATTCCGCATACATTCACAGATAAATATAAACAAAGATAATAGAAATAGCTAAGAAACTAATGTGGACAGAGTTTAGGTGCAAGGTGCAACTCTATATATAAATATAGATTGCACCTTGCACCTAAGTAAGCGACAGATTATCAATGGTATTTTTCAAGAAATAAATTTTCTATTCTGAAACTCTGTTTATATACAGACAAATCCGGTCAATTAAAAGCAAAAATAAAGTTCTATCTCAAATTCCTTTTACAACAATATTGAAATATAAAACACGTACCATCCTGCAATCTATAAATCACGGAAAAGCAAAGCAATATAATGAAGTCTATTCGGACTACATATTCGTTACCTATTCAACACCTATTTATACAACAGTCAGATTATCAAACAAATGCATCGGGGAATTATTTTAATGCCTGATAACACTATAATTACACAAAAAAATTATATCTTTGCAAAAGGAGAGCTCTTTGAAAAGCAAAGCAGAACTATGAAACGAATTCTAAAAATAAAATCGTTACTAAAACGTTACTTATTATTTCCTATAACTTTATAAACATCACATTATCAAAATATTAGATACTTTATTTAGTGTTATTGATAAAATGAAAGAAATGAAGTAAAATGGAGAATCCCAAAAGATAATAGCTTAATAATAAGCAAATTAACGAGAATAACAACGATTATCACAGGCATAAATTTGTTAATGAAAAAGCTTGTTACTAACTCGTTACCTACTGTTTTTTCAATGTTTATAAGTATCTGTACGAAAGACCGTTAATTCCACCATTTAGTGTTATTTAGTCTTACCGTCCATACATGTACCGGTTATCTTTCCTATCTTTGTCCATATAAATACAAGAGCTACATGAAACTGCCATTCAAACCTATTGCCATATTAGTCATAATCTCTCTGCTGGGTATCTTTATTTACCAGGCATACTGGATCACGGGACTATACAAAACGATGAAGCACGAACTGGAACAAAGCATCGTAGAAGCCATGGGCATGAGCGATTATAATGAGATGATGCTTCGTGTAAAAGCAATGCAAAAAGAAAATAAAGCCCACGGTTCCGTAGAGGTTTCAGCAGGGTACAATTCCGATTCCGGAAAATCATTTGTCCGCAGCAGTACAACTGTTAACCAAACAGATAGTGCCGGAAGTCTTTCACTTTTAAAAGACGGTATCCCTATGAAGTATGATAGCGTCTCAGTGAGTTACCCGAATGACTCGACAAGAGATATCCTTTTCACACGGGGACAGGAAGGCACAAACATTTCAGTCTGGGCAGAAAAAGATTCAGTAAAAGAGGTCCTGGAAGATACAGTGATTAATGAGGATGAACCTCAAGCTTCTTTAAGAGCCGAAGGTGGAATAGATATGATGTTGCGCGATCAAAGCAGTATGGTGGAACTTGCCACTTTCATCCAGCGTGGAATGCACTCGGGACTGGATATTTTTATAGAACCTGATATAGCCGTTTATGATAGTCTGCTGAATGCCTATCTACAAGAACGGGGGCTTAAACTTCCCTACCGATTGGAGCGTCTTCATTCCGGTGCCGATCCGGACTCAACGCTGGTTTACACTGATACGCTCGCCATTGTCGGAACTCCCGGATACATGCCCAGTGAAAAAGCAAAACAATATAATTATGCTTTCGACATTCACTCCAATCAAAGTTACCGCCTCACAATAGAACCTATTTATAAGATTGTATTGCGGCAGATGAGCGGTATTCTTACCACATCATTCGTTATCCTTATTATATTAGGTTTCTCCTTCTGGTTTCTTATCCGCACCATTTTGCGGCAGAAAACACTGGAAGAGATGAAGAGCGACTTTACCAACAATATCACCCACGAGTTGAAAACACCTATTGCCGTGGCGTATGCCGCCAACGATGCTTTGCTTAATTTTAATCTGGCAGAAGACAAGCAACAACGGGATAAGTATCTGGGTATCTGCCAGGAACAGTTACAGCGATTAAGCGGACTGGTGGAACAAATTCTCTCTATGAGTATGGAACGCCGTAAAACCTTCCGTCTGCATCCGGAGACCCTTAGCTTGCACGATTTGTTCCCGACACTCATCGAACAGCATAAACTGAAAGCGGGCAAGCCTGTAGAAATCCGTACACACTTTAGTAATATTCTGAGTAACCTGATAGATAATGCCATCAAATACTCTCCGGATAAAGCCGATATAATGATCTGTTGCCGGAAAAAGGAAACGGAACAAGTGGAAATCTCGGTCACAGACCACGGTATTGGTATCCCTACGGATAAACAGCCTCACATTTTCGATAAATTCTACCGGGTTCCGACAGGAAATATCCACAATACCAAAGGCTACGGACTGGGGCTTTTCTATGTAAAGACAATGGTAGAAAAACACGGTGGCATGGTAACCGTACGAAGTGAAGCGGGAAAAGGAAGTACTTTTACAATAAGAATCTGAATAACATTGCTTATTATGAAAATGAATCAAGATATGGACAAAATCAAGGTACTGCTGGTTGAGGATGAACAAACCCTCGCCATGATTATCAAAGATACGCTGGAAGGCCAGAACTTCATCATCCATACTGCTGCCGATGGCGAGGAAGGTCTGCGTATGTTCTTCGACTTACGCCCTGATGTACTGGTAGCCGATGTTATGATGCCTCGTATGGATGGTTTTGAAATGGTACGCCACATCCGTCAAACCGACAAACGAACTCCGGTACTTTTTCTCACTGCTCGTTCTTCCATCAATGATGTGGTAGAAGGCTTTGAACTCGGGGCCAACGACTATCTGAAAAAGCCTTTCGGTATGCAGGAACTTATCGTACGCATTAAAGCGCTGGTGGGCAAAGCGTTTACATTCAGAGAGGAACCAAAGAAGGAAGAGACCTGTTTCGAAATAGGCGATTACCATTTCAACTCTGTCACACAGATATTGTCCCATACCGGAATAGAGCAGGAACTCTCCCACCGCGAGGCCGAAATTCTGAAACGCCTGTGCGAAAACCGTAATCAGGTAGTGAATACCCAGAATATCCTGCTCGATCTTTGGGGGGACGACAGCTTCTTCAATTCGCGCAGCCTGCACGTGTTCATCACTAAATTACGACATAAACTTTCCAAGGACGAACGTATCCGCATTGTCAATGTCCGAGGTATCGGATACAAACTTATCATCAACTGAAACTTCCGTTAACACATAACGACTTATGAAAAAACTATTCATCATTCTGTTCCTTCTCACTGTTTCCTTTCGCGTTGCTGCACAAAACGAGCAAACAAAGGACAGCACATTATTGAATCGTTTTCCCACGGAAATGGGAAAAGAGCCGTTGTCTCCTCCACCCGGAACAGCTGCTGCTCCTAATCGGGATATGTCGGTAAAGACTTCTCTCAGCACGGATAGTACGGACTTACACATCACTCTTCCGACTTATTATCCCAACTTTCCGTGGATGGATATCAGAATGGGAAAGATGGTCAGCAGTTACGATCCTTTCGTGATGGATTACGAGCATTACGGTGCTTTTCAGCTTTCCCCCAATAGTATATTGAGCACATTCAGCACCTACAATACCTACCCTACTATGGGAACAATTATCCAGTCAGGCGCCGATTTTATATATCGCCCTAATGAACGCTGGGAATTGACAGGGGGCATGTATACCGCCAAGTACACCATCCCTTCGCGCATGCATGGTTCTCAATTCGACATTGGCTTGGATGCTTCTGCCGCCTATCGCATCAACAATTTCCTTCGTATCCGCTTTTTCGGGCAATATTCAGGCTTTGGCAAACAAAACTCTCTGAACGGATATATGAATCCGATGTATCCACAAAGCCACTACGGTGTAGTCATGGAAGTGAAAATCAACGATTATCTGGAAATACAGGGAGGCGTGGAACGAGCGTACAATGCTTCGAAAATGAAGTGGGAAACAGTACCGATACTTGCTCCGGTGATTCATCTCAATAGAAAAAAGAAATAGAAAACGGGCTGCATTTCCACACGAGATACAGCCCGTTCATTTACCGGTTAGAGAGGAACAAATAGATTGCTTATAAAACCAATTCAATTATTTACGCTCCAAAGATAGCAACAATACTCAAATATCAGCATATAATATACAAGTTTTATTTTAATAAATGCTATATATTTCCATAATTCATACTTATTTCTTATATTCGCCATTAAATAAAGACCATTAAGTGATGAAATATATAGGACTAATCATACTTTTCTGTCTCCTTTCTTTCAGGGTAAATGCCCAGAATGAAGTACCCGCTGACAGTGTTCGCAGTATGAATATGCCGGCAACAAAGAATTTTGATGGATTCCTTTTGGATATGAACCTGATGAAAATGGCAGCTCCTCAAATGCCCAAAATGACTTTAGACATTCCCGATGCCAGCAAAGATTATAGTTTTCTGTTTCGCTTGGACCCGAATGTGACCTACTCACAAGGCTACTCACACTTATTCAGTTTAGGTAGCTCCACCATATACAGTATGAACCCTTTCGGACTGACAGGTTTCGGATCATCTCCCCAAAACCTGCAAATGGGAAGTTTCCGGCTGAAGAATGGAATGCGCATCAATACTTATGGAGAGTATGACAAGGACGGACGAAAAGTCCCTAATCCTTCTGCCCTGCCGTGGGAACGGAATAACTTCAAAGGCGCTTTCGAACTGAAGTCGGCAAACGGATCATTCGGAATTAGAATCGAAGTACAACAAGGAAGGAATGGACCTTACTAAAAAAGACTACAGTCAAGGGATTATATACTGAAATAATATGAATATGAAGAAAAAAGTATTGGTAATAGGTGCCAATGGCTTCACAGGACGCCGGATCTTAAATGATTTGTCACGCAATGACGAGTACATAGTAACAGGTTGTTCTCTGCATGACGACATTGCTCCCGATTCCGGGAATTATCGTTTCATCAGTGCAGACATCTGCCAGATGGGGGAACAAAGCGCATTGTTCCGGGAAGTACGCCCGAATATAGTGATCAACACGTCCGCATTATCCGTTCCTGATTATTGCGAAGCACACCGTGAGGAGGCAGACAGTATCAATGTCAATGCTGTGGGACAATTGGCATTCCGATGCGAAGCATCCGCTGCGCGCTTTATACATCTATCTACTGACTTTGTATTTAATGGAGATACAGGGCAGCTTTATACAGAAGAAGATACTCCTGACCCCGTCAACTATTATGGGGCAACCAAACTGAAAGGTGAAAAACGGGTAACTGAGCTCTGTAGCAATTATGCCATCGCACGTGTGGTAGTGGTCTATGGTGCCGCCTTGCCGGGGCAACACGGGAATATTCTGCAATTGGTAGCCAATCGTTTAAGAAATAATGAAGAAATACGGGTGGTTTCCGACCAGTGGCGCACGCCAACCTATGTAGGCGATGTTTCTCAAGGAATAGAGAAACTGATAAATCATCCCAATAATGGTATTTATCACATCTGTGGCTCGGAATGTCTGACTATAGCCGATATTGCTTATCGCGTAGCAGATACTTTGAATCTGGATTATTCATTAATTCTGCCAGTCACTACCAAGCAAATGGGAGAAACAACTCCCCGTCCCCGTTTCAGCGGATTAAGCATTGAAAAAGCACGCAGAGAACTGGGATACCAACCACATACTCTGGAAGAAGGAATAAAACTAATGTTCAATCTTTAAATAAGTGATTAGTGGTGAGTGCCACTAATCACTAAACAACGTTTCTGCAATCCCACTCTCCTTCTTATACACCCGCACCATCTCCAACAACTCATCCCCATACTTTTCCACTCCTTTTTTACCAAAATAAGGGATTCGGAGAAGAGCGGATTTATCTTCCGGTAATAAATTGGTGATACCTAAAATAGCTTTCTGTTGGATTACGGTATATACCGGTAATCCTAATTGAGACGCTTCCGCATTACGCCATGCTACCAGACGTCTGTATAATTCGGGATGCAGAATATCCGAAGGAACTTCCACTGCTGCCGTTTTTTTCCGTGCAGGGGTATTTCCACTTTCTTCGGTTCCGCCTTTCCGTTTTCTTCTTTCGGTAGAATTACCGGAACGCTTTTCCCCCTTGCCTTTAGTCGATGCCGTATCGTCAATGGAAAGTACCGCCTTTTGTTTCAGGTACTCTCCTACATGAAAGCCCTTGCTGATAACAAATTCCAACAAGTCAACTTTTAACAGAAGTAGATCATCCAATTCCTCACTGGCAGTCTTCAACTGTTTCTTTAGTTCTTTATTATCTGTTTCCACAATGGTACTACTCCTGATAGCATCCAAAGGTTCTAACTGTTCTTTAAAATATTCCGCCCCCAAATGAATACGTTCCTGCAAGCTTTTATCCGTTGCATAATCTTCAGCACCATCAACCAGGCGTGTGTATTGAAGGCTGAACTTCTGGGCAACTTTCGTTACCTTCTCATGAAAACGTTCCGTTTCTGATTTATATTCAGTCAATAGTTTGGGGTAGAGCTTATACAAGTGTTCATCCACCAATCTCACAAAACGCTTCAATGCCAACTCTAACGGTAAGAAATCAAACAATCCCGATAGCAATTCCAGAAAGTATGCTTGTTGCAATCTCCTATAACGCGTTTCATCAGGTTCGTTTCTACGCGCATCTTCCGTAAAAGTATCTACAGCACTGTCACTGATGACCGCTCTTGCCGACAGTGGAGCGCTCAATACCAACCCTTCCAATGTTTTACAACGACTTAATGCTACATAAGTCTGTCCGTGTGCAAAAGAAGCACTGGCATCGATTATTGCACGTTCAAATGTCAGTCCCTGACTTTTATGGATAGTAATAGCCCATGCCAGCTTCAGAGGGAATTGTTTGAAGACTCCTTCTATATCTTCGGTGATTTCCTTAGTCTCTTCATCCAACACGTATTTTGCATTCGTCCATTCTTCCTCTTGCAGCATAAAAGCATCCTCACTTCCTTTACTGCGTACTTCTATACCCAAAGCTGAGACATTGACCACTTCACCGATCATACCATTATAATAACGGTGCTCACCGGATGAATCATTCTTCACAAACATGACTTGGGCACCACGTTTCAGTTCAAGCACTTCATCTGTGGGATAAGAATATTCAGGAAACTTTCCATCTATCTGGGCACGAAAGGTGAAGGAACGACCGGGTAATTGTGCCAGTTCATGTTCATTGATGCGTTGCGCCTGATAGTTATGGGTAGTCAACTGGATATATCCTTCCTCTTTCGAAGGGTTGAAATTCGGAATATACCTACGGTTCAATTCATCCAGCAAAGTTTTATCACAACGGTTCTCCCGAATACGGTTCAGCATATCCAGAAAGTGAGTATCACTCTGACGATACACCGTTTTCAATTCAAGCGTACAATATTCAGACTGTCTCAGTGCACGACTGGAAAAGAAATAAGGAGTATCATAGTAGCTGTTCAGCATCTGCCACTCTTCATCTTTTATCACTGGGGCAAGCTGCTGCAAATCGCCAATCATCAG
>OMEB01001140.1_pt1 | contig 10850 bp, 9 predicted proteins | sample 1645311 | NCBI WGS metagenome assembly OMEB01 (sample SAMEA103958119, study PRJEB25191) | human gut metagenome | biome: human-associated habitat [ENVO:00009003]; feature: intestine environment [ENVO:2100002]; material: feces | place: Germany | collected 2013/2015 | reverse complement strand
GGGTGCGGAACGCTTCTTCGATCTGCTGCTTTTTCTCCGGCGTGTTGGTGGAAATAAAAACGTCAGTCTCCGGCGGCATGTTGGCGGCAAAGGCGCAGCTTTGGGGCAGCATATCCATAAAATACAGGTGCATGCACAGCGCAATGCGGCGGTTTTTGCGCACGGCAGCGGCGCTGGCCTCATCCTGTACCCTTTCCGGAATCAGGCGGGTCAGACCCAGGTTGCGGGTAAAATCATAAGGGTGCATGGTGCGGATCATGTTTTTCCAGATCAGCTCCAGCGGGTAGTCCGTATGGTCCCGCAGGTAGGCGTACAGTTCCCGCACCGGCTCCCCGGCGGTATCGTTCAGGTATGCCTCAAAATCATGCATAAAGCTGCGGCGCTTGAACAGCGGGCACTTTTTATCCCGCAGCAACCGCGTGGGGCAGACAAGCAGCGGATAATCCGTAAACTCTTTCAGATCGTCCGTGTTGACATAGACATCCCACTGGTAGCCTTTATCGGCAAACTGTTTGGTAAACACCGATTCGTACCGCTGCACAGAGTCGGTATAGCTTTCGATCATGGGCATGGTATCCCAGTAATTTTGCAGCTCTTTGCTCTGGATGAACTTTTTGCGGTAGACAATAAAGTGGGACTGAATGTGCACCGGCAGGTAATTATAAAGATGTTTGCCCTTAAAGGGGTTGCCCTCCGCCCCATGGTGGATCGTCAGGCCCCAAAAATCAAGGTTGGTGCGCTCGGCCATGGCGTCAAACATTTCTTTCAAGGGGCGCACAGGGCCCATCAGGGTAGAGTTCGTCATGACCACTTCGTCAAATTCGCTCAAACGCTGCCAGCCGTAATGATCCAGCGCGGTTTTATAGGCCCACACATCCAGGCCCTTGTTTTCGCGCACAATAATTTGATCGGTAAATTCTTCAAATGCTGCGCGGCCCTGCTTGCTCAGCTTGCCGTTGCACACAACGATCAGCTCGGTCAGGTTACGGGCAAGATCGCGCAGGTAATAGGTGATAAAATCATCCACATCACCGTTTTTTTCGTAAAAGAAAAAAATACCCAGTCGTTTCATTCTGTCACCCTTTCCGGTTATCGTTATGCCAAACCTGCATCTTTTAATATTGCGTTAATCTTGGTGGGGTCGCCCCAAACACCGGGGCTGTCATACGGGCGGTCCGGGAAAACGCCGTAATCCAGTTTGATCTTATAGTTTTTATCCCGCAGGAACTGCTCCACACGGTCAGCCAGGGTCCGCGGCTGGCCGGTGCAGACGTTGATGATGCCGTTGACCTTGTTCTGCACGCTGGCCGCCACAATCATGGTTGCCAGTTCATCCAGATCAATAAAATCGTACTTATTCTGCCCACTGGTAAACGGGAACGTTGTTTTGCCGTCCAGCTCTGCCTGTGCGATTTTGGCAAGATTGGGCGCGTTACGAACTGCTGCTGAGGCCGCCTGCTGGGAATTTTGATTATCATTTTCAATCATTTAATGTCTCCGCGCCGGGGCTTTTGGCATAGCAGCAACCTTGCGCTCATCATACTGCATACGCCCGCGTTCGTCTTGAACGGTGGGCGTTTTTTCTACGCGGGTCGTGGCGTAGACCTTGTACCACTTTTCGCCGTCGCGGGAAGTCTGCTCGGTAAAATGCCCCTCCGGCTTTTCGTACTGGTGGGCATTGTACATGGCAAACTGAATCTGTCCGCGGCCGGGGACGATCTCGCGCCCCTGAATCTTGCCGCCGCCAATTTCCACATCTGTGACGCTGTTGCCCATCTGTCCCAGCAGCACGCGGTTCATAGCTGCCTGTTGGATAGAGGACGAAGTGGGAATGGTGGACTGTTCCGTAACGGCAGGACTACCGCCAGCACGCATGGCAATTTCACTGTCTCTTGTCGGGGAAACATTAACCGTGCTATCGCCCTCCAGCGCCAGCGGTGTGGCGGGGATAGGAGAGTCAATCACGGCATCGTTTTCAGCGGTTGCCGTTGCAGTGGGGATATTTTCGCCGGTGGCAGGAATGGGCATGGCCTCCGCATCGCTGGTGCCTGCAAAATAACCATTGAGCGCTTCTACAGCGCTGTCGCCTGTAATACTGCCGCCGGTCTGCCCGGTGGCAATAGACCCGATGACCTTACTGGCAAACCCACCATCTTTGCCAAGGCTATTGTGGTACATGGCACTGCCCAAGGATGCTCCGATGCCGCCGGACTGCCCACTGATGGAACTTGCGGCGCTTTGCTGCACATGACGACTTACCATGCCGGAAAGCCCGCCTGCAAAGGTATTGCTGGGGGCAGTTTTCGTATTAGTAGTGGTAGCAGCAGCTTTTGCAGCGCCCAGCCCCATAAAGGCTTTGCCGATTTCAAAACCACGAAAAGCCAGCAACGCTTCGGACAGCATTGAGCCGGGCGAACGCGAAACGCCGATGCCCAATGAATGCAGAATACCGTCCAGTTTGGTGCTGACTTTTAGAAAAGCGATAGCGCACAGCAGCCACAGGAACAGATTGCCGGATACGGCATCCTTGCCCTGTGCGCCCACGGCCGCAGCAGCCTCATCCTCGGTCAAGGCAAGAGCGGCGGGGCAGTACAGGAGGGCAAAGCTAATAGCGGTGAATAGGGTAAACAGAGTTTTTTTCATGCAAAAATCTCCTATAAGGACAGCGGATTGGCGAGAAACTCACCGACCATGTTGACGAACAGCTTTAGGCACCATGCGTTCATAATCAGCAGCAGAAGCTGTCCGCCGAACATCCGGCACCAGCTTTTGAAAATATTGTTTGTGCCGCGAGCCGCGCCCATGGCAAAGGCAAGTGGCGCGGTGAAAACCAGAACCCCCAGCACAACATATCGCTCGGCAGCTTCCAAAAGCAGCTTTAAGTAGTTCCATGCAAGAACCATAACAAGGATCAGGGCAATCAAGGCCACAGAACCGTTGGCAATTACGCCAATAATGACAAGCAGCACGGAATTGAAGTCTCCGAACTGCACGCCGGGCAAGTTGCTATCCAGAATCCAGTTGTAGGGTGTGCCGCCAATCTGCAAGGCGAGGTTGACGATGTCATCGCAGTACCAAATCAGCAACAGGAAAATTACAGAGCGCACCACCAGATTGGTGGGATTCTCGGTATCAATGTCAAACCCGGCACCGTAGCAGCGGTAAAGCTGCCACACAAGGTTCAGCAGCACCAGCCCGATAGCCGTCCAGATGAAAATCTCATACATGGCCGAGGCAGCAGGAAAGTATCTCTTGAACGTGTCCATATTACAGTCCAGCGCACCGAGTACCGATGTGGATGCCAGATCCAGCAGATTCATCACCTGCGTTGCCAACCAATCCACAATGCCGTCTAAAATGCCCAAAGGCGTTCACCTCCTTGTTGCAATTCCGCGCAGGCTTACGGATTCCAAGTGCCGCCCTGGAAGAACGGGGTGACGTAGGCCATAATGAAGCCAAGACCGTTCAGAATCGCCCAAGTGATGGCAATGCGCTTGAGCCACGCGCGGGAGTCATCCACGGTCTTGCCGTTCTTGGAAAAGTTCATCAGCAGCAGGGCAACGGCGGCACAGACAACAGCTGTGACGGTGGAGATGGAGATGATTTGCGAGTAGACATCCTGCATGATCTCGCTGGCTTTCGTCCAGACGGTGGTGCCGGTTGTGGCTGCGGCATTATTTCCGTTAGTTGCGAAAGCAGGCATCGCGGTCAGTGCGCTGCACATGGCAGCGCAAAGGGCTGCTTTTATGCGCTTATGAGAGCAAGAACGTGTGTTTTTCTTAGTCATTGAAACCTCCTGTGTGCAAAAATGCTTTAAGAATCGCCAAAAGTAGGCCATTACCATGATATCAAATTGGCTGTGCAGGAAAAAAGGGTTTGGCTATGCGGATTTATTGCGGATGTTGTGCAGGGTCAATCAGGAGTCAGCAGATTGGTGATTTTCTCGCAATCCTGGGAAGTGTAGCCCCACAAAATCGAACTGAGAACTTCGATGGCTTCATCTCGGTGGACATAGTAGGTGCGCAGAGAAATAGAGATTCCCTTGCTTTCAAGCGACTGCAAAATTGCACCCGCATTCTCGCACTGCTGCGGGGAGAGGTAGGCGTAGTACAAAATCCAGTAATAAAACTCGCCTTTCTTGTGCTTGCGCCGCATCAGGTCAATCGCGGTGTCGATGATCTGCATCATCCTCTTGCTGCGCTCCAAGGCACGGGCATAGTTTTCCAGCCGGTTGCCGCCCTTGTTGACTTCGTTATCCACAAACAGGGCGTCCGTGGACAGTCCATACTCGGCCTTGAATTCCTCCTGCAAATCGAGATCGGATACTTCCAAATTCCACATGACATCCCGGTACTTCCTCAAAAGCGTCCGTGTGTCGTGGTAATGCGGGGATACGTTGGATTTCTGTCTTTTGAATGGCATAAAAATACTCCCTGTTTTAGTTTTGTCGAAAGAATTCTTTCAATTACTAAACAGAGAGAAATTAACGATTTTGATGCACTTTCAGAAAAAATGTGTGTTTTTACAATATAAACTTTGTAATGATATACTTTTAAGACGGCGTGGCCATTAAAGCTATATTTCTGCCAACAACTGTGTGATGCAATTTTATTTATTAAAAAGCGGAAGTTCTTGTAATAGCAGACGAAAAGTCAAATGATAAATGTTTATTACAAGCAAAAGACTCGCAACAGCGGGATATTTTAACGTCCTCGATTGGTACGAGTCTTTTTATACTTACTTGTCTTCAGAAAGCTCAGAAGAGTACTTATTTATCGCAGTTCGATAAAGATTTACCTTTTCATCCTCGAAACTTACCCTATGCAATCTAATATCTTCAAATTTCTGATAGATATTTTTGTAAATAATTTGGTGTGCTGCATTATGAACAGATTCGGTGCTGTAGGGATCCATTTCAAAGGATTCTTCAGAAATTGCTATTTTCAAAAGGGTAAGCAAATCGTCCTTGCTAATCTGATCGATTGGATTTTTGCTTGCTGCACTCCCATCCAAAGAATAGAATACCCTTCCATTATCAACCATTAAGTATTTCATAAGAATTCCTCCGATCCATATAGGCTGCTTCACCAGCCTCAAGGCAATCCAACAAAACAGATTTTCGTGATATATGATTGCCTTTTAAATCAACCAAGTCCTCGCTTGAGGGATAACCCGAATACAAGTGATATTCAAGTTTTCCATCACTTAAGACCTCTTTGCAGGCATAAACGATGTAATCTGGGTGAACAGAAACACCAATTGTATTATTGTGCGTTGCAATAATTACCGGAATAGTTTTTGATATGTCTTTAAGCAGGCTATCTACTCCATCTCTAAGGAATATGTTGTCAAACGAAGACTCTGGTTCATCAAGAATCAAAATGCTGTTTTTCACTCCATCTGACAGTTCTTGAAGCAAATTATACTCGGAACGTTCTCCACCGGACGCAGGACTTCCATACTGGTTAAATACTTCATAGGTAATGTTAACGAAGTACTTATAATACTCCGATGCAGGAATATCCTTCCCTTTCAAAACTTGTAGGAATTTGTACGGATCATTGTACTCCTTAAATGCATCGGAGAAGACGGTCTTGCTTCGACTAACTTTCTGCATCGCCAGTGCACCCGAAAACGGACTACTTTGGGCAACTACTCTGTAAGAATACAAATTCTGCGCTTGAATAACACGAGGCTTCTTTATCATTTTCACCACATCATGGAAGACCTGTACCTTGTGCTGATTCATGAGGATTTGGTACAAGTCTATATCTGGCACAGCGGTTGTAGAAGAGCGGACACTTAGTTCTTTCTTTACCGATGTGATAAGACTATTTACATATTCTTTGTGCAACGAATCTGTCTTTTCTTGAATATATTGCTCTCTTAATGCAATCGCTAAACGCAGAAGCGAACGCCTACCAACATACTTTTCAACCAACTCCTTGTATTCAATTGAGCCCAGTAAAGTCTCTACGGCTTCAATCATTTCGACAAGGGAGGATAAATTTTTGATGCTAAAATTTGATTCTTGATAGAGATTTGCCTTTGAGAAGATGTCTTGCCGCTGTGCATCTTCTCCGGCCTTCTTCAGCGTCTCTAAATATTCGTCTATTTCCTTCGCATCTTGCTCAAGATTGACGGATTGCACATCATCAACAACCGTTTTGAACGGCCCCAAATAGCTTTCTGTTACAGAATTTCCCCTATTTTTTAATGCTGCCTCGAATTTTCGCTGAGATTGCTCATCATCCGTCGATAACAACGAAAATTGTTTGATATATTTTCCGCCAGGAAATTGCGCATTGATTTGATCGAGCGTGTAGGTCTTGCCAGACGAACGCTTTCCTAAAAGTACAGTTAATCCAGTTGAGATTTGCAAACCATTGTCGAGAATTTGGAATAGAGAGTTTCCATCTTCCGGCTTCAGTGATACTTTCGCCTTATCGGTTAATGCATATTTAAGTGACATCATATTAACGTCATCTATATCGATATAGGTTTGCCTTCCTAAAGGAAACTGAGCTTTTTCTTCAACTCTCCAATCACTAAATAGTACAGGAACTAATTTTTCGCTTCTGGACTGCATATAGATGAATTTCTTTGCGCTGCATGCCTCCCCACACTTAATATATGGGCTGATTTGAGGAACCCTCTCGAGCGGGAGTTTTGGCTCCTTCTCGTAATGAGGAATCAGGATATATTTTCCAAGATCATTAAATATTTCCATAAATTGTGCTTCGGAAATATATGAATCTTCACTTGTTTCGTTAAGGCGATAAACTTTCGCGCATTTTTCTGTGAAATCATCTATGTCAGATGGATCGGTAATGACAATCAGGTGGCCGCCTTCTATATCTACTTCGATGCCAGGAAAGACTTTAATGGGTAGGGCATTCGTGATATCGCTGAATTGCTGGGCATCAAATAGATTGTGATTTGTTATCGCAATCAAATCTACTTTTTCCTGTATGACATAGCCTTTTAGCTTTTCTATCGAAAACGCAAATGGTTTGTCCCTTTTGGTGGAAACTGTATGGATATGAAGATCCATCTTTTTCATGTTTAACATCTCCAATCTTTTCCGTGCTGGTTTGGGACGATCTTCTGCTAATAATTAGGTATCCAATCAATCTTTAGTGTAATTATAGCAACTCTATTCCTTTATTGCCAATATTTGCGGCCACTTTAGTTTTAGCTCGTTTATTAAACGAGCTAAAACAGAATACTATTTCCGTATTATTGAAAAATCGAATAGTTACTGCAACACAGACAGTGAGGTGTCGCAAATATAAGCATAACTGCTATAATAGGAATTTGTACGGATGACCTTTATCATTAAAACATTGCCGCCATTTACACTGACACTAATTGGGCGAACATGTTCATCTCGTACAACATCGTCAACTCGCCCAACAAGGACATCATCGAGGTAGATTTCCACGCTCATATTTGCATCGCGATTTGTATCTTCCGATGTAACAATATTTGCCGAGAAGGTATCATATTGTCCGTCCAACTTGAACTTGGCCCATGCGGTGTCAGACGCGTCAAAACGATACGATACACTGTGAGTGGTTCCATACAAATCTTTAACAGAGGGAACTTGCTCACAATGAACACTGTCCAGGCATTCCAAATTATCTAGGCGCTTAGAAATATCCCTTTTTAATCCGCCTTGCTCGATTACGCTATTGATTTCGTCTGAGGAATATGTATTTAATAGTGTTCCCTTAAGTATTTGAATTTGATTTTTCAAGTCGTCATTTTCGTTTTGCAGACTTTGGACTTGTCCCTGCAACGTTGATTGATTTGCCTGATACTGACTGTTCTCGTCAAGAACCTTTCTGTATGCGGAGATTAGCTCATCAGTTGAGTCTGTTAAATCAGTGCCGGCGGATACATAGCTGCCGGTTTCCCCTAAAATTTGAATGACATTTCCATTTACTGTTTGGGAGATGTTCTGCACATTATAAAGTTGAAAAGCGCTTCCTCCTGCTACAATAGCGGAAATGGCGGTAACTACTGCACAAATAATTTTGGTGCGGTTTTTCTCTTTCGTAATCATTTTACACTTTTCCTTTCTAGTTGAGCAGGTAAATCGTTCTAATTGTGTATTTTCCAGAAGCTCTTGTAGTCTAAACACGAGAGCTTCCTTTAAGGAAGCAAGGGAGATCCAATTCTAAAATAATCTCTAATATAGATGATATACTTTATGTGACTTTCAAAATGTATTTCACCCATTTGTCAGGCATCGCACATTATCCAGAAAGCGCATACCCCCGTCCCATTACGGTTTTCAAATCATCCGGGCCTAGATCCAGTTTCTTTCGCAGCTTTGCGATATGTACATCGATCGTCCGTGTCTGAATCGGCACGGTGATATTCCATGCAGATGCCAGCAGAAAATTTCGGGAGCAGATGTGACCGGAATGGTCGAGCAACGTAATGAATAGTTGATATTCTGTAGTCGTCAGGTGAATGCGGCAACCTTGCCTTTGAACAGAGAAATCGTTTTCATCGATGGACAGATTTTTATAATACTTCATCTGGAACACCTATCATGTCATAGTCATCAATAAGGGCCTGACCAATCGCCCATGCGAGGAAAAATGCTGCGCATACCAGAAAAATCGGGATCCACATTGCATTATAGCTTTCACCGTCAGCGTTATATCCCTGGTTTTGCCAAAGAGCCGCAGCATGAAATAGGGGATAGAAACCCAGCCATTCAATCCCATTTTTCATCCCAGAGAGGCTAAGCAACGCAGGCAGACAATACGAGACAGCGCTGATAAACAGTGCAGGCAGCAGATTTCCCAATTTCTGTCCTAACCATAGAGTAATTCGGCTCATGCACAGGCAGGCAGCAAAACGGCAAATCAGCCAAAAGAGCAGCAAATCCGATAAAGTTATAAACTTCGGAACAGCCTGCAAGTCGGAAATACTCATTGCCGGTCCCAGCAAAGAGAGAAGGCCATAGTCGCGCAGAACCTGCCATAGATGAGGCAAAACAGTTCCGAAAGCTATTACTGCCGCAACCGCGGTGCTTTGCCGCAGCTTTGCTTTCACAGTGTATTTCCGGCCCAAAGGGGTAGACGCCAGAATTTCATCCATACCACCCTTGCGCTCCAGTGAAAATAGACCGCTGAAGCATAGGGCACACAGCAATCCTGCTAAAAGTGTATCCTGCACATCACTTGTGCCGGTAAAGCCGAACAGCTTCTTGTAGCCGGTCTCATAAACAAGCCACGCACCGGGATTCTCCTTGAGGTAGTAGCTAATATTGGATTGAAGAACACGCTGATAGGCAGAATATTTTTGTTGCAAGGAATTGTAGGCCAGTAGTGCTTCGCTGCTCAATTCACCACGGTTGACGCGTTTCTGTGCTTCCAACATGGGAGCAAACTCATTACGCTGCTCTTTCAGCCAGTCGCGGCTTTCTTCGCTCCACGGCCCGGAAATATGATTCATATAATAGGCGTAGTAGATTTCGTCCGCGTCTATGTAGCTTTCTGCCGTTACGCCTTGATAGATGCCGAATGCCAGAAATGCAGCTAAGAATACCGCTGCACCATTCATCAGTAACAGTTTTCTGCTTTCCTCACGAGTGACAGAGGTTGCGTGTGTTTTGTGACGGAATGGAAGTGCCAGACTACGTTTGGCTGCCGGCAGCAGCTGTGCCTTTGTAAAAACAGTGCAGAATGCCACAGACAAGATGCCGCCTAAAGCAGCGGCAGTTACCCACTCTACCATTGGGAGACTGATGGGGCTGCCGAACCAGAACAGATTCCGATAATTCCCCAGCAATTCATTGGTTTGCAGCAGGCTTACCATATTGGCATACTTTATGACATTCAAATGGCTCGTGGCAGGAATCGCGGCACGGATACCGTACATCGCTAAAGGAAGCGCCAACGCGCCAATCCAGCCGGTCACAGCGCGTTTGGCGATAAGGGCGGCCAGCATGACCCACAGCCCCATCACAAACGCACCAGCCCATTTTGCAAGCAAAAACCGAAGTAGGTATTGCCCAACTGTAATCTGCATTGTGCAGCGCATCAATGCGGGAACACTTTGAATCGTGCGATTCATAGGCCCCAAACTGAACGACGCTGAGCAATATGCGAGGTTGCCCCCATACAGCACCATCAGAACGACCAATAAGCTGGCAGCAAATGCCGCCAGCTTTGCAATGGCCGTTTTCAGCCGCCCACCGGGAAGACTGCGAATCAAACTCAACAAGCCGCTGTCGCGCTCTTGGCGCACAAGAATCAACGCAAGCAAGAGCATAGATGCCAGCAGGATAAGGTCGGTGAACGCATAGCTGATGGCTGTGTACAGACCTTTCTGTGGGTAATAGTCTATGGGTGTCTCCGTTAGCCCGGCATAAACCTGTGCGGTTAATTCGATGTTTTTCAAATCGTACCCGGTACGGTCGTTTTGAAAAATTGAGATGCCGGACAGCTGAGATGCCTTGGTCTGAACGCCATCCAGAAAGTCGCTGTAGGCCGCCACGGTGTCATATTCGCTTTGCAGCTGGCTGAACAGGCGGTACTCTGTGTTCAAGTTATCCGTAAATAGAGTATAGGTCTTATCTGTGTACTCTTGTTCATAGGCATCGAACATAGCGGCATTGTCCTGCCGATACTGAGTGAGCCCATAGCCGCCGTAAGCCAGTTCCCGATAATACTGCCCGATTTTTACAAGGCTTTCTATCTCAGTGTATTTATTGTGAAGATAGGCTCCCTTTTCTTCCATGTTTTTATCGGAAAGCTCGACACCTACTGCGCGATAAGCTGATGCAGGAGGCTGCTTGGCTGTGGGGCGAGTACCCATCCACAGCAGTA